>Ga0224555_1001255_pt1 | contig 36185 bp, 24 predicted proteins | sample 714S23034metaG_FD_180687 | JGI IMG/M metagenome (GOLD analysis project Ga0224555, IMG submission 180687) | Peat soil microbial communities from Stordalen Mire, Sweden - 717 S2 30-34 | ecosystem: Environmental > Terrestrial > Soil > Wetlands > Peat | place: Sweden: Norrbotten County, Stordalen... | reverse complement strand
GGAGGTGCAATGGCAGCGGAAATGAAGCGGGCAGGCGTCTCCTGTGAGGGCATTACAGGCGGGATGTTCTGTGGGCGTTTTCTCGCAGTGGTGACAAAGATCACCGTCCCCAGGATTATGCCGACGAAAAAACCAGCAGCGCCACCCAACAAGGCACCGAGCAAACCTGCCGCAATTACGACTGCAATTGAAATAATTTTTGAAGATGTCATTCCAGTTAATTGCTTCCGGACTTTCTGCCACCGTCACCGCACGTCGTTTTTCATGTTAACCGATTTGATGTTGCCATCAATTGAACTCCAGTATGAGTCCGGGGCCAAGGATCTCATTACGAACACGTTGCGTCGCAACATGATAAGCATGAACAGCCATCCCATCAGATTTAAAAGAAAGCTGAAAGGTTGAGCGCAACCCTGTCACACGGCAGGGATAAAAAGCGTATGCAAACGCCTGGCAGCCGGGTCGAAATTGAACCTGCTGCGGCAGATTTGCAAACTCATTCCTGAGCATTTGGTTCGATGCAGCCATGGTGGCTGGTATGTGGCGGGCGCGCCTTCCGTTCGCCCAGCATCTCACACAGGCCCACCCTTTCGCAGGAGACCAATTCCGCTTCGATGTTCGTGATCGCGTTGCCAAAGCGGTCAATGTGAACGATCTCGCCTTGAACTTCTCCGCGTTGTTTCGTTGTCTGCGGCCAGGGCACGCGGACGAAATCTTTCAACTCACGACCGAGCCGTGACGCTGACAGGCCTCGGCTCAGATGGGCAGCCACAGGCGCAAAAATATCGCGGCCATGAAATGTCCGGCTGACCGGCTGGAGAAAACACTGCCGATTCTCCAGCAACCGGATCGTCTTGATTTTTTCTAGCGCCAGCCCCCACGAGAGCACGCCGTTGTCCGGGCCGACGAAGAAGCGGTGGCGGTCTGCACGGCGAGCCGAACCGATGCCTTGGAGAAGGCACTCGAAAACATGCTATTCGGCAAGATGCTTGTCGGGGAGGTGAAGCGGCGCGAGTTGAGTACCGTCATCAATGCGTGCGAATTGAGGACAGGAACGGCATTCCGCTTCGGCCACACCAAGTCGGGCAGTTGGCGTACCGGTCAAATCGTCGGCAATAAGGTGACTGTCGCTCACGCCGTAGCCTGTTCGGCGGCCTACACGATGATGCTGCCCGCCTTCGACCGGATCTATGAATTCGAGAAGAACGGCAAGAATGAGCGCAAGCGCGTGCTTATTACCGATGGCGGGGTCTTCGACAACCTTGGGGTTTCCTGCATCGAGCCCGGGCGAGATTCTGCCTACAGCCTTCACACGTTCGATCCAGACTACATCATCTGCTGCAATGCGGGACATGGCCAATTGTCGGGCGAGAACATCGGACCCGCATGTCGTCCACCTGGCCGGCTGGCAGCCGAAGATTTCCCTGGAGCTTGGGCCACTCCCGCGATATGCGGTTGTGAAGTGACAATGGCGGTTTTTCGGCCTGGATTTGGCATTTCAAGATGCACCGTTCCAGGTTCACTCCGCAAGAGCCGTTGACCGCATCCTGAGTTGCTGGTAGCGTCCGCGCTGCGATGAAACCTCCGCGCTGAAATCCTGCCAGGGTGCGGCTTTTCGCGGCTACGCAATCCGGTTCGATGCGCGGGATGGCCCGGCCGACGCTGGCATTGTATTCAAACCCCTTGCAACCAGCGTCGAAAAGCCATTTGGGCAGGGAGTAATATAATATCGTGGCGGCTTGGAGTGTAAACACTGTGCTGTTGTGAACGTCTCAGGTTTACTGTGGACGAGCATGGGGGACAATGCCAGCACTTCGCAGGGAGCTGATTTCACTCTCAAATCAATTGGGGGTACGAAGTGGCTTCAGGACATCAGGCTTTAACACGGAGGCGAATTGTGAGATTGTCGTGGGGAGCTATGGATTTTGCCGATTACAATGAGCAAGTTGAGCGGATTCCGTTTGGGAAGCGGGTCCATACGCATCTGTACGTGTTTCGTGAAGAGGGAACGAGCTTCGGCGAACTGCTGGACATGCTGCTAACGGGTATTGTTAAGCGATGGCAACTCCCGCCCGAGTTTAATGTGATCAAGTTCAGGACGGATGAGCTGAAGATTTCGTTTTTGTCGTACCCAGATTTTCTGTCGGAGGCGCACCCTGCCTTGAGGCATGCGATTACCGTTGACCTTGCGACGGGGAAGGCCCGGCATTCAGATTATGAGGGCAACATCAATCCGCCAATCTTGCATCGGAAAGAGAGCTTCCTACCTCCTGAGCATCCGTTACGGAAGGAATTCCAAACTCTGACGGAGGCAGAGGAAGCGGCGGGGCTGTACGCCGAGACCGCGACTATCGGTTTCAGATTGAATTGGGACAAACTTCTCAAATCAAAGGGGCTGACGATTTGGGGACATTCCCTCAAGCAGTTGGTCGAGGGTGGTGAGACGAGTGAAGTGCCGGGAGTCGCAATTGATCGGCACAAGACGGCGATGACCCGGTATGATTTATCGAAGCCGGTCAAAACGCTTTTGGAATACGGGATGTTGAAAGCGGAGGCGACTTTTTTTGACTACGGTTGCGGCCAAGGAAGCGATGTGCGCGGTTTGCAGGCGCTGGGGCACAAGGCTGAAGGTTGGGATCCGGTTCACCGGACGGAGGTGCCGAAGCGCGAGACGGACATCGTCAACATGGGCTACGTGGTTAATGTAATCGAGGATCCAGCGGAGCGACTGGAGGCACTGGTGGATGCATATCGGCATGCCCGCCGGCTGCTGGTGGTATCCGGGCTAATCCAGGAGACGGTGGAATCGGAGCGGGCTGCGCCGTATCGCGATGGAATATTGACGCGGCGAAATACATTCCAAAAATTCTTCGAGCAACAGGAACTTCAGCAGTACATCGAAGATGCACTGGACAGTACCGCCGTGCCGGTGGCGTTGGGGGTGTTTTACGTTTTCCGTGATCCGGCTGACCAACAAGATTTTCTCTCCGCACGAAGCCGGCGCGCGATTGACTGGACGCAAATTAGTGCGCGGCTGGGTTTGGGCGGGCCGCGCACGATGTGGAAGGCGTTGTATGACGCGCACAAAGAATTGTTGGATGGTTTTGGCAAGGTGGCACTGGCTTTGGGGCGGTTCCCGGCACAGGCAGAATTTGCCCAATTGTTGGAGGTGGAAGAACAACTGGGCTCGGCGAAACGGGCGCTTCGTGCCTATGTTCAAGGTGGCGCTGCGGAGGGATTGGATTGGGATGAGATACGGGTACGCTTTGGAATCGGACAGCCTCCCAAACGACGCTGGGAAGTGCTTTACGAGGAGAACCGGGAATTACTGGATGGTTTTTGGAGTTTAATGCTTCAACTGGGCCGGTTGCCTGAGCCGGAGGAATATCCGCAAACCGGCGAGCTGCGTGAGAAAATTGGCTCACCAAAAGTTGCCCTGCGGATTTTGGTCCAAAAAGGTGGCGGCGACGAAGTGCGACAGGCAGCGGAGAATCGGAGGCGCGACCTGTTGGTTTATGTGGCGCTCGCCAATCTGCGTAAGCGGGTGCCGTTTGGGCATCTTTCCCAAAACCTGCGATTTGACATCCGTGAGTTTTTCGGAAATTACACGGTGGCATTGCAGGAGGGCATGGAATTGCTCTATGCGGCGGGCGATACTGGCGAAATCGAATTGGCGTGCGAGGAATTGAAGTTGGGTTGCCAGGATAAGCAGGCGCTTTATATTCATCGTAGCGTGCTGGACGAATTGCCGCCAGTGCTCCGGGCGTACGTGGGCTGCGCGACGACATTATTCGGCGACGTCTCGCAAACGGATGTCATCAAGCTGCACAAGGCGTCAGGCAAGGTGACCTTCCTAGGTTACGACGATTTCGAAGGCAAGCTGCTGCCGGAACTGCGGAACCGGATCAAAGTCAATTTGCGGACACGTTGGGTGCAGGTGTTCGATCACAGTGCGGACGGGCAATTGCTTTATTTCAAGGAACGGTTTATGGCTTCGAGCCATCCGCGCCGGGCGGAAATGGAAGTCTTCAGCGCGAAGTTGCGGAAACTTGGATTGTCGGACACCTTGCTGATGGGGCCGTCGAAAGCGGCATTTGCGGGGCTGCTGGAAAAGGCGGGGCTGAATGATAACCTCAACAAGCGCCGAAAATGAATGGCTCGGCCAATTAAGAATTTAGCAAATTCTCTATCCTTTGTTCATAAGAGTTAACCGCTCCTTGTTCTTGCAGCTCTTTATCTACTTCGATCATCCGATTAAGAACCGAGACCATCGCCGCCCCATAACCGCATTCTTTAACAAAATTGTCCGCTAGCTGCTCGCCTTCCTGACCACCTTTTCCGTCATGCCGGACGTGTCCAATTTCGTGAAGTAACGCGGCAATTGTTTCTTCCTTGGAGAATTTGTAATGTTTCCCGCCGAGCAATAGATTTGATACGAAGATTGGGCGATTCTTGGCTGAGAAAAGCACTTCGTTTGGAGTGAAACACCGTAAGGCTGTATTTACGACCGGGATTAAAATTGGCTTGGGAGATAGCTTGGCGATTTCCTCCTTTTTTTCGTTTGGAATTTTCCAGTCTTCTGGCCATAAACTTTCTGATTCTATCCAATTCCACGTCCTCAAATCGCCAAATATTAAGCGATTTAGACCAATGAGACTCTTCTCCTGAAGTTTTTGCATAATATTTTTTAGTGCTTTGCTCCCAATGATGGATAAGTCGATGGTTTGAAGCAGGACGAATTCAGCGCTAATGCAACTACGTTGTGATCCAACCCAAAACTTTTAATACATTGACGGAGTGTGGTCATTTTCAAATTGTGAAAGAACCTATTTCATCAATTTCTCAGCTTTTTTCATGAACTCGCGTTTCGCGGCATCGGACAAGGTTTCAAACTTGGCGAGCAAGCCGTCCACCTGCAATTCGTTGAGGCGCGCTTCACAAGCCGTGAGCGCCTCCTCCACTTTCTTGACTTGGTCCTTGGCCAAGTAAGCGGGCGAGTTTTGGAGGAGAGTCAACAGGCGTTGAGCATCCCGAGCCTCCAGCGCAGCAATACTCTTTTTGGCGGGGACGTGTTCGCTCAGCCATTTTTCGGCGGCAGTTTCGCGATTGGCTTCAATTGTTGTCATCAAGGTCTCGTATGTTTTTTCGATGTCCCAAGGCAACTCATCATCCTCCGTTTGAGCGGCTTTGGCGTCTTTAGCCAATGATTTGGCCAGTTTGGCGAAGGCGACGGGGGTGAGGGTCGAATCGTCCAAGCGGCTGGCGTCCGCAGCAAACCGTTGCAGCCATTTTTGATAGATGGCGAAGTTGCTTAAATCCACCTGGCAGCCATCAAAAACACTGAACAGTGCGCGCAGCTCCGCCAGCAAGGCTTCGATGTCCTCAGGTTTCTTGATCAGCGAATTATCAATTTTGGCGGCCCGGCTTTTATGGCTTTCCAGAATTTTCTGGGCTGCCTTCTTAAACGCTTCCACCCGAGTCCGAAGCTCCAAAATGTCCGGACTTTTGACATGGCTGTAGGCTTCGGTGAGGGAACTTATCTGGGTGGTCGCCAGAGCGATCACCTGATTCAACTGGGACACGCCGGTATTTTGATTGGGGGAATTCGCCTTAAGAAAAGTCCGAGCCGACTCTGCAGCATTACCCCATTTGATGCGAATCTCGACGCCTTTAACGATTTTATCCACATGAAGGTCCAGGATCTGCGCCTGCGTCACCAAATTCAAGGATTGGAGGTTTGCCCGTACGTTTCCCATTCGGTATCTGAAATCCCCCATCTTTGCGATTTCCAGAACATCCTGTTTATCGAGCCACGATTGAAAAAACTGGATTACTGCCTGACGGCATTTCTCCACCATCGGCTCCACCGACTCGAATTGTTTGGTGGTCCACAAGGTGCGTTGTTCCTGCATTTTGGAGTGTAACTTGGAAAAGCCATCCCCCCAGCGACTTAGATTACCGGCATTTTTATGCTCATAAGCATCTTCATAATCTCGATGAAGACTCAGGCACCTCGTCTCCCAATCTTCCAAGGCGGCCTTGGCTTGAAAGGTACGTTCCTCCATTAGCTGGTAACGGTCAAGCAGAATGCCGGGAACGTTGATCGACTGTTTCAGGGTCAACGCCTTTTTACTCCAATCCAACTTATCCACATGAGCCGGGGCCACCTCCCATTCGGCGAGCAATTTTTCCCAAGCGTCAGACTCATCTTTCTTGATGAGCCGGACTTGGGTTTTATCCAGAACCTCAAGTTGGAGCAGGTTGCGATTACCAAACGCCTGCGCCACCCAATTTGAAGGATTGATGTCATGGCCACCCAGATTGAAGGCTAGCTTTTCGCGGCGGGCGCTGATAAACAATCCCAGCAAAAGGCCGGCCGAAGCCAGATTGCACCCATAGGGCGGGAGACAGAGGTTGCGCAGTTCGGCACCCAATAGGAGACCCTGATTTTTTTCGAGATTATCCTGCAAGCCTCGAAAAATGGCAGTGGCTTCTCGGAGCCGGGGTAGGTTCTGGATGTGGCCATTCCCATCCATGACATCCCAGCCTTTAGCATATAGCAACGAATTGGCCCGATTCTGGGTTTGGGCCGAGCGGGTCTGAATCCAGTCATGGTTCAGAATGCCTTGGAATAAAGCAATGGTGAGCTCACGACAATCCTTGGCGGCGTTGCCGCCGGTAGTTAGGTAGCCGTCGAAGGGAAAACAGATCGGCTGAGGGTAAAGGGCCTTGAAGAGGCCGTCGCCGAAAGAACTCAAGCGGCTGCCTTCGAGGGCGGCGGGAGAATGATAAAGATAATTTCGGTCCTTCAGGCGAGTGGCGATTTCTTCCTTCAGCACTTCGAGAAGCTGGGCTTCATGCTCCGCGAAAAAGTTGGCAAACTGGGCCACCTCCGGGGTCCCGGCGCTATTTTTGAGAATGGTCCACTCGGCAATGGCTTCGCCGAGATCGCCGGATTTATCATGCAGCAGAACCGCGAGGATAGGGAGAGTCTTCCAATGGTTTCCTTTGGCCGCCGCCAGTTCAGACAGGGTAATGTGGACAGCATCCTTCACCGACTGGATGTCCTCATCCGGGCCAATGTAACAATAAACCGCCTGGCCGCGCGCGGCTTCGATATCAAGCGCCTGAAGCCACTCTTCGTAGGCTTCTCGGAGATGTTGTTTGAGGAATTGCGTGCAAGAACAAGTCGCGGCATATCGCCATTCCCGGGTTTGAATGCGGTATTCTTCCGCGAAATCGGGTTTTATCTCGCCCAGATGTTCAGGCGACCAGCTTTGCCCTTTCTGGGCAAAAAGATTCGCGCGATCTTCTTTGGAAAGCCGGCCAATTTGGTCGCGAAGCCACTTGTCGAACGCAGAGCGCGGGACCGCATCACCGATGATCTCATATTGGGAAAAGCGCGCATTCCAGCCGATGACGCCGTAATCACTGGTCAACTTCTGCAAGGCCCGCGTGGTTTCCTGGGGTGAGGTGCCAGCCAGGAGCGCCAGGGCGTGATTGGCCTCGGTCTGGTCGCTGACATGGAGGCCCACTTTGCTGGCTATCAGCACGGCGCGGAGGAGCCGGTCTTCCTGAGAGGAGAGATTATGTTCGTAGCGCTGGCGAACGGCGATGAAGGCGTGAGCGATAGCCGCCTGCTGGCCGTAACTCTCTGCACCAATCAATTCCTGGACCAGGGTATCGGAACAGAGCGAAACGGCCGGCAACGACCAAGGCTGATTTTCCGGGACTTGATCCGTCTGGTGCTGAGACAAGGCATCCTCAAGGAGGGAAACGGCGGAACGCTGTTGGAGCGACTTGCCCACTGAAGCGAGTCGATATAGAAACCAGGTAGCAGCCGGGTGAAGCGGCCAGCACCCTTCCTTGACAATTTTGCCAAAGCGCGGCGGGTCACACCAGAGCGCATGATTATCCCAACCAGGGAACCACTTACGCATACTGGCCAGAGTCCTATTCTCCGCATCGCCGGCGGTGGCAATTTGAATGACCGGCAGTTGTTTCTTCTCAATGAGGCTGGCGAAGATGGTTTCCAGGTTGGTCGAGAGGTAAACCTTGCGGGCAGTATCGAAGCGGCCAATGTAGCGGTTAATTTCATCGCGTTGATCCGGGGCGACGCGGGAGATGTAAGCCTTCAGTTCGTGCTGGATGAAGCACAGGAGGTGCATGCAGTGCGAATTGGCCTGCACTCCTTCAAACAACTGTTGAAGCGCCGCGCTGCCGGCAATATGCGGTCTTTGAACCGCAAATTCGAGATAACGCCCAAATTCATCGAAAATGATGAGGAGTCCTTGAAAGGGACCATCCTTGCCACAGTAGTTGTTGGCAATTGTCGCCAGCACATCCTGGAGTGATTCCTGCCCAGCCGCTCTAATAGGAAAGCCATTAGCTGCCTCAAAGACCTTATTGACGTTCTTAAAAGCATGTTCATCGGCCTGACTCAGCCGAGTCAGAATTTCCTTTTCGGAAATCTTGCCCCCGAAGTTGGTAGAAAATTCTTGTTGATACAGTTTGAAACTTTTTTGGACAAACTTTTCCGCTGCTTTGAAGCGCGGCCGCAGATCTTCCAACGGAGACGTGTCGTGTTTCAGCGCACGCAAACGCAACAGCAGCAACTCGGTGATTTTGGAAGCCAAGTCGAAGTCTTCCATGCCGTTGATGGCCAGCACGAGGAAGGGCTTTTCATGGTGCTGAAGTTCGTGGCGGATTTCTTCAGCAAGAGGTTTGTCAACGGAGCGAATGTTCTCCAGCACCCGCTTAGACTCGGTGCCGAGGGGCTCGCTGAACAGCGCGGCGAGGGTCAGGCCAAGGTGAGATTTGCCGGTGCCGTAGCCAGCGATGGCGAGGGTAAAGGGATTTTCCCGAATGGGTCCCTGAGCAAAGGACCGGAGCACATCACGGGTAAACGTCGCTGTGTCAGTCAAACGATGCTCGCGGGCCGCGTCCAAATCCTGCTGGGCGACGCCATGGTAAGAAGGGCCGTGGAAAACAAAACTGGTCGCGGCCTGTTTCGCGCGAGCCTCCTGGTGGTAAAACCAACTGATTTGAACCGCGCCCTCAAACAACTGCTCCCGGCGGAACGAGACTATTTCTTGAAGATTCATATCATTCCCTTTGTTTGAGTTGCTAAACCAAATCTTGATAAATAGTGGACCAGACATCCGCCGCGGCGCACAAGCGAGTGATGACCCAGGGCCGAAGTTGACGGTTAATATCAATCAGGTGACGCTCCTGGATGAGCGTTAGGAATTGGTCACTTTGGGCAGCACTCCACCCGCCGATGTCGTCCCAAAACGTGCGCTCCTTGAGTTCGTTGGCGGCGACCTCGCGCTGGTCGGGGAAATGAGTTTCGAGGAGGGTGATCAGCCAGGCGGCATAGCCACGAACATAATCCTTTGAAAGCGGAGCGGGGCGTCGCGACACTCCGCCGCTGGAGGACACATCCAAAAGGCGAGTATCCAGAAAACCCGCCGCTTCGGTATATGTACGAATCAGGGGGCCGATCAATGAGGTTTGGAGTTTGCCACCAGATTCGTCCCGGAGAAAACTCTCCAGTTGTTCCGGCGTGAAGGAATCACCCAGGATTTTCCGGGCTTTGACAAAGGTGAGGAACCATGCCTCGGCCCCGGCGTCAGGCCGGCAGAGGTGAAGATGCGCGAGCCATTGAGTTAGCGGCTGCTTGAGAAATTTGTCTTCCAATAAAACCACGCGGCCAAACGTAGTAAGCCGAGGAGATTTTACGGCACCGGCCTTTGGAGAAAGGGTGACCAAGCCCATCCCACAGCAGTAATCCAGAATCGCGGGAGTTTTGCCAGAACTTTTACCCATCGGAATGCCCGTTTGAGCCGAAATCTCCTGAACAGTGCCATCCTTTTCACTAGCAGCGAACGAGAGCATCGCCGAAAGACGGATACGCTCGGGAATGAACGTCTGGTGGAAGCTGAACGGCAATCTGGGCATAAATTTTAGGAACCTCCGCCAGCGGGCTTGGCCATCCGCGACTCAATGGCCGCAATTTTGATCTTAAAACATTTGGCTTCAAGCGCTCCAGCTTGGTTGAGAGATGGTCCCAAGGAATAACATTCCCCTTTCTTAAGGGCAGAGAGACGCTGCACCCAAACCTCCTGCTTTTCGCTGGTCGAATTGGCAAGAATGGTCGCGTATTCCTGGAACTCGGTAGCGGCTGGCTGGAAGAAAAGTTTGTGGGCGGCCTGGAACATGCGGTCCTGCTCATCCGATTTAAGATTGCTGAGCGTCTGGGTCGCGAGAATCAATGAAAACCCAAATTTGCGGCCCTCGGTCAACAGTCCGGCAACCGGGCGATCGAGTTTATGGCTCAGGTTCTGGGCTTCGTCGAGGACTACCACCTTGGGCCGGTCCTTATTCCCACAACCGCGGTAATACCAATACAGATCAATCAAGGAGAACTCGGTCACCAAGCGCGCAAAGTCTTTGGTGGAACCGATGAGTTGGAGAATATGGGAGCGAGAAAGATTATCGGAATACCAAGCGTCCCAACTGCCTGGCTTTTCTTGTCCGAACGGAGTCGCATCAACGAAGGGTTGAATTTTGTTAAGCACGGAAGCGGCATAGCTTTGCTGACCCGAAGCATCGTCAATCATTCCCTGGAGTAATTCCGGCAATTTTTCTAGGCACATTTTGTCGCCATAGGACTCGATTCCGGCCTTGACCACGTTGTATAGAGCGCCAGTTTGCTGATCGCCCAAACTATAAACATCCCCGAACACATCCTTGATGCGCTGGGCGGTGTTAACGATTTTCTCCGGCTGCGGGGTGGTGCCAATCAAGTTGACCTGACGTCGGAAGGGGTTGATTGGGACCGGTTCAAATTGAACGCGGTGTTGTGTGGGTTTGAGAAACTCGCGCGTGGCTGGTTCGAGTTGGGAATCTTCAAAGCCATTGGTGTAATCTACGATCAGGGAGTTTTGACCCGCTTTGGCGAGTTCACAGAGGATGGCTTGAATCGCGTAAGTCTTTCCCATGCCCGAGCTACCGAAGATCAGAAGGTGTCGGTTCGAGAGTTGCGGATGGCCAAATTCCCAGTATACGGTGCGATTGCCGCCCGGATCATTGCCAAGAAAAATTCTGGAGGGGATCGGTGATGCCGGAGACGGTTTGGCCGATGCCGCTGTGGTATCGCTTGGGGGCAATGGCGGCGCGGGCGACAACGACGGCGACACCGCGACGACGCTCTGTTGCATAATATCGGGTTGTGGCGGCAATGGCACAGGCGATATAACTACGGGCACTTTAGGTTCCGCCGGCCAGCCGGTCAAACATAGCGGCGAAGCCCCGACCGGCAGCACGGGTTTGATGGTGCCAGCACACAAATCCCGAACGAGATTCCGGCCCGTGGCGACGTTATCAATCCGGAGGGTTCGGCCCTCGAACTCAAAATCCCAACCGCCTTGCACCGTGCATTCAGAATCGTTGCTATCACACCAGAACGTGGCGGCCGTGGCCTGCCAGCAAATACGGTAGTAACCCTCGGTGAGGCGCTCCAGGGATGCGATCGTTCTGGCTAAATCCGGTTGTTTAACCGAGCTCTTACTGGCAATGAGTCGATGGAGTTGAAGCCACCAGTAACGCTGGTCCGGCTTTTGTCGCTTGCGGTCGGCCTCCTCGGCGCGGGGGCGAAAGCATGCAATCAAATGGCGCAACCCGTTATCGAGCTGCTCATGGGCATTATCGAGGTGGACCTGATTCTGATGAGCCAGTTTGCATTCGATCAGATGAGCTTCCACATGGATGCGCCCGTCCACAATTTTAGCCCGTAAGTGAAGGAGGTCGGGGCGCTTCTGAGAAGGCGCATCGTCAAACCAATGGCGGAAAGCATCCAAGGAGACAATTTGATCACAAACGACCTCCGGCTCCTGAGGAATCAACTTCCGAATCAGAGCGTAAGCGACATAATCACGGATATATTCACTGTTGCCCGTGGCACGAACCAACGAAAGGCCGGACACCCGGCGGGATTCCTCCAAAACGCTTTTGGCGATGAGATCATTGTTAGTGGCATCCCAAGGCCCCAGCAATTCGCCGACCGAGAGGGCAATCTTGGTGCGGAGATCGGCGAGATGGAAAAATTCTGTGGAAATGGTGTAGTTGTGTTCGCCGTGGGCGCCAACACCCGTACCAAAGCCGATAATCTCGCGCTGCCATTTGCCGTGTTCGAACTTGCCGACCAACCGCTCATCTACGCAGGGATCAATGCATACAACCCAGGCGCTGTGTTTGTGAAATTCGTCCACTGCCTTTTCCCAAACCGTAAAGTCCCCGATACCCAGGACGACATGATGTTGTCCGGCTGGCTTGTCTAATTTCAAGCGGGCCATGACTTCAGCGTGGAGTGTGGAGAGGCGGAACTGGCGATTGCTGATCACACGTTTGCGAATATTGCGATAGCCGACCTTGTCTAGGGCGCAGCAGACTTTTTCCAAGATGGGAAATTTGCGCCGGTCGGAAAGATCTTCGTAGGGAATTATCGACGTGAAGTCGTTGCCTTCCGTGCCGGCGCCGATGAAATTCATCAGGAATACGACATCCACCTCGAAGGAATTAGTGAGAATTTTGACTAGCTGGTCGTAATTATTGACGGGCGTGATGATGCGATGCGCCACCGAGACTTCGCATTGCTCGTAGTAATTAAACTTGGCATTGGCGGAGGCGGAGTTCCAACGCTCCCGCCACTCCTCAATCCAGCGTACCACATCCGTATCATCAGCGGTTTCGGAAAAAACGGTGACGGATAAATGATAATTCCTGGTCGGCGGCTCGTCCTCGTTGTCGGGAGCAATCAAGCCGCGGATAAACGCATCCAGGCCGGCGACCAGCGGCTGAATGTCCCCGCCGCAGTAAGCCGCAATGCGAATGCCATCGCGGGCCTGTGGATGAAGCTGCTCATAATCGGCGAGGGTGCGCTGAATCAAAACAGAATCGCGGGTCTCACGGAACAGATCCGCGTCGGTAATTTCCTCGTCCTCCGCGCCCTCGTAACGCAGCAGAACGCGGGTCGTCAGGGTGGCTTCAGACTGAGGAGGCTGCCCGAGGAGATGGAGTAAGCCATTGTCTTGTATTTGGGTGACGAGGCGCTTGCTTGCGTCGCACAATAGCCCAGTGAGCGGAAGTTTAATTTTGATGAGGTCAAGAATGTGCATCCATTTACGGTCCGTGAACGAGCGGAGCCGCGTCACCGCGAGGTCCTGCTGCACAGTGTGACAGAAGACATCGCAGAGGAAAGCGGCCTGATGAGCAAGCATCTCAATAAGAGAAGGATGGAGGGCCGTAACCACGGCGGACGGCTCGAAGGGATCCCATTGCCAACGCTCACTACGCTTCATTGGCTCAGAGCCGAGCGTGAGAAAGGCTTTGAAGAGCAGTGAACCCATCGCGCTATCGACGGCGGGACCGATGCTCACATATTGTTTGTAAGCAGTTTGGAAAGCAGTCAGCAACGGCCAACAGGCTTCGAGCCCCTTGTAAAAGCCCTGGACATGGACCGTCTCGACGAACCGGCCAAATTCATAGGCCAACTTCTTCAAATCGGGCAAGAGCGGATCATCCGAGGGTAATTCCGGGGCCGCTAAAAGATCCAGCAGCTCGCACTGGTCGCTCCGCAAACACTGCAACAGAATGCGGTTGGCATCCTCATCGCTACGAGTGAGCATCAGCTCGTTGAAAAAAGGCACGGTGAAAACGGGCAGGCTGGCCGGGCCGTTCTTAATCGTGCGGTAAGCCCATTGGTAGAGGGCCTGGATATTGCGATAAGGATGAATTTCGGGAAACCGGAACTGGAACTGACGCGAAATTTTGGTGCCGGCTTTCGTGGTGATGACTACCCGGAACTGAAGGCCCGGCTCGGAGGCGCGGGCGGACCTGTATTCCATGTCATTGCCAGCGGTGAAAGGGCAAAGCATGGAACGTATCTCCAAACACTGATCGGAATTAGGATTGGGAGCGATCCGCAAATTTCCCTGAAGCAATTCATCCAACCCGCCGAGGCATTGCTGCAAGAGCCGGCGGGCATTTTCCCGCATCGTTTCCTTGTCTTCACCATCGCAATCATGGCGGAAACAAACGCCCGAAAGGACGATCTCCGCAATGGCTTCCTCTGCGAGCTGGTGCGCTGCATCGGCCTCCTCTTTGAAGTAGCGGAGCGTGGTCCAGATGGCTTCCAAAACCACTTCAAGTGGCGAGCCGGAAAGCTTTTTGATGCGCTCCTTTTCGGTGGCCTCCCGCGACCGCTTGGCTTTTAGAATCTGGTCGCGAACGAAAACAAAGTTGGCACCTAGGAGTTCGCGCCCACTGGACAGCTCCCGCCGCTCGATATATTTGGTGAGGTCGGCGAGGAGTTCCGCATCGCTGGCGTAAGTGCCACGGTCGTCCGGTTCGACAGTGATTTCACCCCGGTCCAATTTTCCTTGAAAGGTAGCCACGGCCTGCAACGCCTTTTTGCGTTTGATGTCATCAATGTAATCGTGGTAGCCAAAAAAGCTGATGGCATCATTGATATAGCCCGCGAGCGATTTCTTTTTAGTGATCTGCGGCAGATTGCGCAGGAGGGGCAGACCATAGGCGAGCAGTTTCCGGCCCATGGCGCGCAGGACATCGCGGCCATCCTGAGCGGCGCTCAGATCCAGAGCCTCCAGAAAGCAACTGACACGGACTAGATCCATAACCTGACAAGACAGGAGCGTTTGCAAAAAGAGATCGATTTGTTCCAAATGGTCCTCTTCGCAAGCAATGGCTCGTTCGGTAAACCATGGATTAAGCCACAACTCAAAACTGCCGTCGAGAAGCTGGTTCCAAATCACTTGACGATCCACCAGGTAAAAATCTTCGAGGCCGCCCTGATCGGTCACCTGATCCACCCCGACTAAAAGAATGAGAAGGAAACGGTCGTCGTTGGTGGAGATTTGATTGCGATAATGCGTGAGGTGATTTTTTTCATCCCACCAACCTTTGGCCTTGATGAAATCGAAGTCCGCCCGGACGGAGGGTTCCGGATCGGCGGCCCATTTCTGGCCGAGGGCGTAGGCAATCTTGAAGTGGGAATCTACTTGCTGTTCTGGCGCCGCCAGCCAATCGGACAATTCGGAACACACCCGGCGGACCACGGGGGCCGGCAAGGATTGCAACATGACCCGAATTTCGCGACCTTCAGCCTCGCCACGCGCGACCGTCAATTCAACGTGGCGGCGGATGAGGTCAGTAATTGATGAAGCTAGCCATTTCATGATCTTAATCCCAAGTTAAGGTTTTTTCGCCGCAGGGTTTTCGTCGCCGTCAAACGGGTTGTGAACCAGCGAGCAGGCATCGGACAGGTGGACCAAGAAGCCGGCGGTGCGCAACATTTCCTCGAACCAACCCGCCTTGGGATTAATGGCATCCTCAAGCGGGGCCAGCCCGGACCAGCGGCAGGCTTGTTTCAGCTGGTCGCCGGCAACGGCCATCCCATAGTGCTGGTAGAGCGCGGACTTGAAAGTATCCAGCGTGCATTTCTGGCCGGGACGGACGAGGGCGAGAACGAGGTAGCGGAGAAGTTTGTCGTTTAGCGTAAAATGTACGCCTGGACCGCGCTGCGGAACAATGAACCCAATCTTCTTGGCCAGAGACAGGAACAGTTTATGACCGTAGCGGCTGTCGGCCTCGGCATAGTCCTTCTCCTCTGCATCCTGGCGGATATCCTCATGGCGCAAGGCGGTATAAATAAGATTCTGGATGGCCATAAGATTCCGCTCGGAAAGTTTCCAAGAAGCGCGATCCTTAGGAGTTGGGCCAGAGACAATCCAGGCGAAACCAAGGGAACCACCTTGTGCTTTGAGGTCATCGCCTAAGCCGGGGTTATAGCGGACACTTTGGGCGCACAGACTCCGCAGCACCTGGAGCGCACACCCGACCGTGAGGAGTTCGATGCGTTCGATGGGATCAATGTTAGCGCGACAGATGCGGGCAAGTTCCACAGCAAACAGATAGCCCTCCGCCCAAGATTCCTCTGGGCACCACCCGCATGGAGCCGGTTCTCGATCGTCGGTTCCGACAGTTGTGTGCTGATCTAGTTGATCAATCCAGGAAGCCAACTCTTGAATGCCCGGCGGACTTTGGTTTGTAATGCGAGGCAATACCTTGGTCAGGCAATTATACAAGAGGGAGGGAGAAATTTCCTCGCCGACAAAGGTAAACCGATTTTTTTGGAGCCAAGAATTAATGCTATTATCGCTCTGGCGAAGAGCATTGCAGATTTGCAGGTAGAGCAACTCTCCACCTCTCGCCATGAAGCGATGTTTCGAAAGACTGAAATACGTTGAGACATGTTCTATGGCTTCATCCCAAGAGAGGTTGACTTCGGCTTTGGCTCTGGTTTCGTTCCACAGCGTTTCCCCAGCCAAAACTCCAGGCGACACGGGCAAAAACGTTTGTGCGCACCAAGTGCGGCTCAAACCGGCACCTTGGAATCCTTGGAATAAGTTTTCCAACCCGCGCAGGACATCATCCTTCGAAATCGCACTGGCGGTGGCCATGTTATCCTTCATCTGCTGGAGCAACTGTTTGTAATGCTGCCTATGGCTGGCGTGGCGCGTATCGAGTTTGGAGCTGCCCAAAAAGGCGAACAGCTTCAGATTTAGACGCATTTTGGGTTCATAAAAGAGGGGATGGTGAGCGGGCCAATGAAGCAACTGCTCTCTCGAAGGCAGGATCGCTTTAGCATCCAGCTTTTGTTCGCCAATCAACTTGGGGGAATGCATGACGAGGAGCAATTCGGCCAAAAACTCCAGAGCGGTTTGATCTGCGGAGAAACGGCGGCCAAAAAGTTTTATCGCCGGATTGTGATCTTGATCGGCCGGGTCAGTAGTCAGTTGAGGGAAAGGATTTGGAATCATAGAACCTCCAGGATGCCATCATTGAGAGCAAATTTTTGGGTGGCGAAGCGGTGGTTGGTCTGCAACCGAACCAGCATCATCTCTTGGTCCGCCGCATCCCGGTGGTGGGACAGCAACTGAGCTTTGAAGCGCTCCAAGCGGTCCAAGTAACCCGCCTGGATGGAACTGGCGATATCGCCCATGTGGCGCTGCATCACAAAATCGAGGAATGGAAGCTCCAATTTGAGCTGCCGACCCGAATGAGATTCCGTCAATAATAGTTCAAACCGGCGGGAGATCCCTGGCCAAGCCTTTTCTACCAACTGCAATTTGAAGTCGCTGCGACTCAGGCGCGCAAGGACGACCTGCGCGCTTTGGCGAATTTCCCGGCCCCGGCGATTCAAGGTGATGTAGAGGTCACCGTCCAAGGAACTGACCTCCTCCGGCAAATGGAGGCCGGCGAAGTGTTCCTGAAGAACGTGCAACACATTTTTGAGAAGCTGGTCGCGTTCCAGATTGCTCAGTTTGCCGCTGGCATTCTGCCACGCCACGAAATTCGGCAACATCCGGGAATTCAGGAAAGCGGCAATGTAATCGCGTCCTTGATCCGGCTGCGCGAACTGGCCGAAGAAGAAAAGAAGGCGCCGGGTTTGGGCGCGGCCCTGATCTGGTTGCAGTCCTTCCACGTGGGCGAGCTTGCGGCCGAGCTGGCGGAGGCTGGCGAAGACCGGCTGCAAGTCGGCTGGAACGGACGGGAGTGGGTCCACGTCGTCCCGCATCCACAGTTTACGTTCCAAGCCAGGGACGAGCCGACGGCCAATGCCAACCCGCTGGAGCACCCGCACCGCTTTCAATTGCGAGCTGCGGTCATCAAATCCCGTCGCGCCTTCGCCCCAGAACCGATTGAAAAAGAGAAAATCGGTGACAGGCCGGGAGATGGGCTGGAGAGCATGACCGAAGACATCCTGGCAAGAAAGCCCGGAAGTGATGGCGTAAGCCAAGTGCGCGGTGATTTGGCGCAAGGTGAGCCGGTCGCCATATTCAAAGAGGCGACGATAAACAGCCCCGACACGTTCACGAAGTAGCTGCCAGTTTTCGCGCAGCAAGCGCACGTTCCGAAAAACGGGGCAGTTCTGGTGACAGGGCTGGGACAGGCAAGGGCCCCAGGCTTTTTCATCTAACATGCGTTGGAAGATGTCGAGGGCGATATTAAGATTGTCCACCTGCACGAGGTTCACCAAGTCAAAAGTCCCCGCAGAGTGAGGAAATGAGAACGGGGGCTGGGCGGAGAGCGCCTCCAAGAGATTATGCTCGAGTTCACTCCACTGGCTGGCATCCGGAGTCATAGCCCGGAATGTTTCCAGCAAGGTGCCGGTGTTAGAGATGATGAAAAAGCGTTCGGAATTTTGCGAGCACGCTCGCTGGAGAATTTTCAGGCGGTCGGCAGCGCTGAGTTCACTCATATCCTTGACCATCGTGATGGGAGGCTGGCCGGCGCGGTGGATTTCTTCGACGGCCTGCCAAGGCATGGTGAGGGGCTGACCCATTGGCAATCCCTTAAGGGTCTTGAAAAGCTCAAGGCCGACGGTGGATTTCCCGTCACCGGCATGGCCGGTGAGGATGACGTGGCGGCGCTCGGACCCTAAGATCTGTAGGCGGGCAAACTCAGCCACGGCCGAGCGAACGTGAATCACGGAAAAGAAGCGGCTGCGGGCCTGAGCCTCGGCGAGGGCATTTTCGTTGGAACCAGTCGTGTTGTGCAGGGAGTTGAGATAGGCGAGGAAAGGATTGCCCACGTTGGCAACGCCCGTTGCGGTTTTATCACCGCAGGCCTCAGCCCCCCCCAAGGTGACCTCCGGCATGGGGATGACGGCAGAAATCGGCGCGAGGACCGACGAGGGCTCGGGCAAAGGGGTGGGTATGCGCGCCTGGGTTAAGGCCTCCAGCATTTCCTTGGCGCTGGCGAAGCGTTTGGTTTTGGAGGTTGCCACCGCTTGAACCAGCCAATAGTGAAGGGGGGCAGGCACCGGTTGCTCCCGAAGGCTGGAAACATCACGGCACGGTGCGCCGACAATCGGGGTGGCATACGGGGTCACACCGTATAGCCATTCAAAGAGAGTAACACCCAAAGCAAAGAGGTCGCCACTCGGGCAGAATTCGAGATCCGCGCCATTGCGCAAATCCGGAGCAACATATCCTTCAGTGCCAACATAAGTGGCCACACCGGGAACGGAGGCCACACCAAAGTCAATGAGGACAGGATGGTTTTCAGCCCGCAGCAAAATATTGTCCGGCTTGATATCATTGTGAAGTAATTTAGCGACCCTATCGCTGCCATGGAGTTGAGAAACGGCTTGAAGCAGGGCTTGAGCAACCTCAACGAAGCGTTCGACGGGAGGAAGTTTTTTGGCCTCGATTTCCTGGCGAAGAGAGGGGCCTTCCACCAAATTCATGGCGAGGAAAAAACGTTCTCCCCGCCAATGACCGAGAAATTCCACGCGCTCCGCGTAGGGAGAATTGATGGTTTTCGCTGCCTTTAATTCAGCCTGTGCGCGATCTTGGGAAACGTCCGTGTTAAAGACCTTCAAGGCCAGACGTTCCCGCTGTGAGCCGCGAAAGGCGGAGTAGATCTGGGAATGGCCGCCCTGAGCGTGCAACGCCTCGATCTCGAACAAGTCGTAGTGTTCGCCCGGAGCGAGTTCGCGGTTCGACGGCAAGGGAATTTGTTCAGCGGGTTTAACGGGGACGAGCAACTCTAAAACCTCTTCAGCTCGTTGAAAGCGCTTGTCTGGTTCGGTTTGCACCAAGGTTCGGATCACTTGCAACGCGATATCAGGAGTTGCCGGGGGCAAGACTTTGAGTTGATCTGCCTGAAGGCAACCACCGGCGGCGGCGAGGTCGGCAGAGGCTTTGAATGGCGGGCGGCCAGCAAGCAATTCAAAAAGGATAACCCCCACACTAAAAAGATCCGTCGCTTCGCTGGGTTCCTGTTTCAGGTAAACCTCGGGCGCGGTATAGGGATTTGGCTTGATGACAGCAGCGTCCGGGATGACGGTAACGTGATTGTCTTCGAGCTGATAGGCGAGATCGAAGTTCATCAGCCGCGGAACCGTGCCGCAGAGAAGCACATTTTCCGGTTTTAACATCCGGTGAATCACGGCCTGCCCATGCACGATCACCAAGCCCTCTAAAATTCCCCGAACCAAAGGCAGGGCCTGTTCCCAAGGCAGCCCAGCCGGCGAGCGGTCAAGGAGGTCCGCAAGCGTGCCCTCTTCCGACCATTCTGAGCCTTCGATGACGTGGCCATAGTCGTTGGGCACTCTCCAGACGCGTAACAGGTTTGGATGCTCGCCCGTTTTGGCGAGAGCATCGAGGGTATTGTTGGCTTTACGCAAAAAACGGGCGCGAACCTCAGCGGAAGCATTCAGCGGTGGATAAAAAGAGCGAAATCTTTGAAGATTGCGCCGCCGGCCTTCAGTAGGCCGGACGATCAGTTCAGCAAGATCCTCCCGCTGGGTCAGTCGCTCAACCACCTCAAACCCGGGGAAGCTGTAGCCTTTGACATGATCGCGCACGCGAAAACTTTCAAATTTTGCCACCACTACCTTGATCTGTTCGGCATTCAGAAGCGGGCCACCAGCCTGGCTCTGACGATATTTGAGAAAATCAATAAAGCGGTCGATACTGGAAAACGTCGGATTGTGCTGGTCGCTTTTGGTGGGCGAAGCATTGGTCACTTCTGCCTCGGGATTGGTTAAAACAACAACCGACTCAAACCAGAGATCAGGCAAAGTATTGAAGGAGTGACTATAAATTCCGCGAAGCAGTTTGCATTTGAACCGATTGCTGGCATGTGGATCAGGACGGTGTTGCGAGCCATTTACAAGCCAGGTGCGGGGAGCAATCTGTATGCGACCTGTCCAGTGTTTTAGTTCTGTCACAAAAACACCAAAGGCACAAATTACGATTAAATCGCATTCGTAGTAATCATTGGTTTGTTTATCATAGACCTCTAGTGCGGCGACGTAGCCTCCCAACCCCATGGACCGAAGTGCTCCGCAAATCGTATTTAGACTCTGTGCCTCATGCGGAAAACGGCTTAGATCTCCAACTGTGGCAGAGCCTTTTTCCTGCTCTATACCGGAAATGCTGTCACGTGAAGCAATCCAGCGATCCAAAATTGCTTCGACTGATTCAATGGCCTTATCGATTTGATTCCTCTCAGTTAAGTCTTTGTAAAGCTGCGGGTCAAGATAAGCGTATGCAACAATCCTATTTAATGCTCCCGTACCTCCAACGGTATCGATGCGCGGTAACGCATTTTCCATTCCTGGAACTGGCGCTAGCCTCCAAAAATTGCTAGTCCTTAAATGAAAGTAAGGATTCAGGGGTCTGTCTCTGTCGCCAGGCGCTGCGTACCTCGCAAAAACTGCGGAGAAAAGCTGACGAAAGGTTGCATCGAAATAGAATCTGTTCTCTTTGAACTTTCCCTGTTTGAGGCCGTGAAGCACAGCAAGTACCGCTACGAGCTTGTGCGGTTTCGTAGTCGCCGGGTCATCTGCGACACAATTTAAATCTTGCAGGAATTCGTCTGTATTCATTGAGTTTTCCTCTCCTCGTTTTCGCAGCTCTCTCCAGAAGCATTTCTAAGTTTTTCGACAACGGCCACCAAACTGGTGCAGGCTAAATCAATCTCTGTTTGACTGTTATATCGGCCAATCCCGATTCGAACGGTGCATTCCGCGCGTTCACGTGAAAGACCCATGGCAATTAGGACGTGAGACGGCGACACTGTCCCTTCGGAGCATGCGGAACCACCACTAATGCAAATGTTAGGGATGTTGGCGATAAGAGTTTCAGCTTGCACTCCTGGGATAGTGATGCTGGTCGTTCCTGGAAGTCGGTTGATCAAATCTCCATTCACTGTTGCCTCTGCAATGCTTTCCAGCATTGTTTTTTCGAGGTGGTCGCGAAGCTGGGTCAATTTCAAGGTATCAGGCGCAATGCGGTTTTGAGCCACGCTACAGGCCGCAGCAAAGCCAACGATGCCAGGCACGTTAAGTGTGCCAGCTCGGAGAAAAGCTTCTTGCCCGCCCCCACGCAAAAGCGGCGAGAGGTTGCGGCGAGGATTTCCCTGTCTCACGAAAAGTGCGCCGACTCCCTTTGGCCCATATACTTTGTGAGCGCTGAAAGAAGCATAATCAACTCCAAGCTCGTAGAGATCGAATGATTTTCTACCCAAGAGCTGAGTTGCGTCACAGTGCACTAACACCCCCTGCGAGTGAGCATACTCCGCGATTTCTTGAATCGGTTGAAGTGTTCCAACTTCATTGTTTGCAGCTTGCACTGACACTAGATAGATACTTTCGTTGACGATGTCTTTTAAACTTTCCAAAAGGACACGACCACCTGCGTCAACCGGAAGCTTTTGTACAGCAATTCCCAGCTCCGAAAGCGCCTGTGCCGGAACAAGGACAGATTTATGTTCGACTGCCGAGACAATGATGCCCCGACGTCTTTCGTCCGCGGAAGGACAAGTTAAAAGGACTTGGTTGTTGCTTTCAGTGGCCCCACTCGTAAAAAATATCTCTGACGAATCACAGCCCAAAAATGAGGCCATAGATTCTCTAGCTTTTGTGACAGCGAGTTGGGCCTGTAATCCGAGCGAATGAATACTAGAGGGATTTCCGCATTGCTGCGTGAAATATGGCAACATTGCATCAACCACCTCGGGCGCACAAGGCGTTGTGGCATTATTATCAAGATATATTGGCTTTTGCATTTCAATCTTGCTCGTCGCAAGTTCGTTTTACAAATGGCAAATTAAGCAGCCTGTAGGTTCGTCAGAAAAGACTTCTTTGAGGGAGCTGTCACTTTTTTGTTTGGTGGTGGTCTGCTGCCGTCGTTCGTATTCTTGCTTAATTTGGGCAACACGCTCCGGTTTCGAGAGTTCAGCCAAGCTCTCACCTTGGACCCAAGTGTAGGCGATTCCGGTGGCGAGGTCGATTTTCTCGTATGCCATTGCCTCCTTAAACAAATCGGGATGCTTTTCTAGTAGGCCAACCCACTCCCGACGCTGTTGATAAAAGCAAAAGAAGCAACCTGAGCGAGAACGCCACTTGTAATAATCTGGGAAACCAAGACCGCTTTGTTCCAAAATGCGAGCTACATCTTCTCTCTTAATACCATCTTCGATAAAAGGAAAACGAGCTATGATATTCGGTTTGGTTGAAATATACCCTTTACGAGACATCTCGTCCGCGCGGATACCAACGTAGCTTAAAACAGGAGCATCCCCAACGTACCTTTCGAATGGTTTTATTTTGAGCAGTTCTGTGCACCATCGGACTTGGGGTGACGGCAAGTAACCATTCTTCATTTTGAGAATCTGATCGAAACCTAGACCGTCATACTTTAAGCGCACAATTGGCTTGCATAAATATTGCTCTAGTTTTGAAAGATAACTGTAGGTTTCATCAAGTTCTTTCTCCGTATCACAAAAAAAGTATTCCATTTCAGGAACACGATCTCGCATGTAAATCGCGAGTGCGGTGCTGTCTTTGCCTCCGGAGAGACCGAGGATATGTCGGTAGGATTTGTCCGTATCCGGATTTGAATTGGTGGTGGGAGTTTGCATTTATGTTTTCGGGGTGGATTTATGGAGATCTTCGGCCAGGGCAAGCAGCGCGGCGCGGATGACGAGCGGATCGTTTTTGCTGGCTTGGACGCCGGGCAGTTGCCGGATATCATGCTGCAGTCTGGCTGCCTGTTTGCGTTGCTGGGGAGAAAGTTGTTTAAAAATGGTGGTAGTATCCGAGTCTTCCAGCGCCTCGCGTGTCTCGACAAACCTAGCGCCAGTGCCTTTGGCCGACTCCGGAAAGCGATCCACGTCAAAGTCAGTCCAACTCGCGGGGGGGCAATTCGCCACCAAGGCGAGGACGGAGGCGATGCCGATGTGGTCGTTCTGGGATTGAGTCAGACGACGTAGGAACCCCAACAGAGCGGTGTGGGTGACACGAGGTTCCAGACGGAGCGCGGTCTCGCGAAGTTGTTGCCAGTTCTCGGAACCGGGCGCGAAGCCACAAGCCTGCAGCAGTTGGTCCCGGGCCGTTTCGATCACCTTCGGCGTGACCTGGTTCATCGCCTGAATGTTTTGATTGAGGCAATTGAAAAAGCCTTCAATTTGGCGCGGGTCAGACTGGTCGTCCGAAAAGACAGGGCGTTCCAGAGATTGAGGTAGTTCGACAAACAAGAACCTTTCAGGCGACTTGGCGCTATCGAACGCGACGCGCATTTTGCGCGTGGTTTCGGGCAACCGATTGGTACGCCAGGCGAATTCCGGCAAGCTGCGGACCATTTTGAAAAGCTCCCGCACCACGGTGACCGTGGCCGGCTTGGTGCCTAAGCCTTTGGCGAGACGATTCACGACCTCGGCACGGGCGCCTTTAACCCGGCTGCCAGCAATAGCAAACAATTCAGGTCGGCGCATGAGAAGCTCGAAATCCGCCATGCCCGGGGCAGGCAAAAAGGTTCCTTCGCGGTAGAGGGTGACTTCGTCGGCGTGAACGGACATGAAGGCGCAGAGCAGGACGGGGTGTAGGCCATCCATCACCCCGCAGGGCGCGGCGGCGAGTGCGCGAAATATCTTATCCAGCGGCTGCGGCTCGGGTTGCAACTTGAAAACCAAGTCGGATAGGCGTTGCCAGGCCGGCCAGAGATTAGTCGGGTGCTGCTTGGAAGGGGCTGAAATTTGCCAGCGTTCAGAGTCGACTTTGGTGTGGAGGCCAGTCGCGCGGAGCACTGACTCATACATACTCCGTTCCGGTGGATAACCCTCAATGCCCAGCGCGGGTAGAGAGGCACGCGTGAGCATGGCTTCCACGAGGTTGCGACGAGCAGCGGCCGACTGGGATGACAGTGAGCGTCGAACGATCAACTCGTTGCGGATATGCGGAGCATCAGAAAATAGCTTATCGCAAACGTAGGAGAGTAGTTGTGAGACTTCGACAGGCGAACCCATGGGCTGTTCGGTCCCGTGGTAATACCAGAGGCACTTGCTGCCAGATGGGTCATCCCGGGGATCGAGAAGGCGGTGAACATTAGCCTTTAGCAACTGCTCAGCATCGGCAATTCGCAGCGCCAGCTCCCGCCGGGCGGCACGGTCGTCACGGAGATCCGGAGTGTTATCCCAGACCCAGCGGAGCGCAGCGAGTTCCGAGGCGGCGGCCCGAATTTCACCGATGTCTTGGGGAATCGCGATGAGAAGATGTCCGATGCCAGGCTGGAGTGTTTCGACGAGATTTCGGAACTGCTGAACCTGCGCGACCGAAGCGGAAAGGCAAACTACCACCTGGCCATCGGAGGCCGACTTGAGTTTAGCCTGACGCTGTAACTCCTCGACGTCATCCACATAAGTCACCGAGAAGAAACGCAAGGCACCCGTTTCAAAACTGTGGCGGCGAGCGACGAGAGGCCGAGCTTGCAGATAACGCGCCAACGTGTTGGAGAGGCCAAGAGCCTCGCGCGTTTTGCGCTCGCCCTCGGCTATCCGCTCGTCGAGGTCAACGTCACTGCCTTCCCAAATCCGATATGTGTCGTTAAACTTGCGGTAGGTCAGAACGGACTGATCTTTAAGAAACTCCAACCCGGTGGCGACGGCGGTAGCGGACGCCAATGAATCATTCAACGCATAATGGATCACCGGTTCACGGGCACTTAGGGGGCTGAATTCACCCAAGGCATTGAGAAGGCCAATGCTCTTGACGAGGCTGATGTGCTGGGGTTGGAGATTGTCCTTGCGATCCAGGACATCCGCCGCCTCCATCCACCGACGCGCGTGGGGCTGGCGGAACAGGCCCGTTCCAAAATTCTGAGTGAAGTAATCGAACAAGTTCTCCAGCCGCACAAAACTGGGATTTTCGCGATTAAATTCGTGGCTCTGAAGGAAGGACTGAAAGCCGAGCGGTTCAAGGCTGCTCAGGTAGGAAAAAAGGCTGCGTTCGTTCTGAGCAAAGCGCTTGAAGAGGAAGGGCAATGCAACAAGGGTCGAAGGGTGCAACGGATAGGCCGCCACGGCGGCAGCCTCAAAATCATCGCGGCGCATTCCGGTAGGGATGATTCCGCAGTCCGCAGCGTGGTGACTGATGGCACTAATTTTTTTCCTGACGGATTCTTCCGGGATTTTATTTTTCCAGCGAATCGCCGACGCAATCATGCGGATTACCTGGTCAGCCGGCTCCAAGAAAGCGATGTCTTCGTAACGACCCTGAATTTTTGCCCATTCTTTGCGGGAGACCACATCCAGGTGCTGGCCGTAGTCCTGAAACGATTGATGTAGGAGACCGATGAGCAGAAACGGCGCATTGGCACTCCTGGAAGCTTGCTCCGCGAGCTGCTGCAACAAAAAGACGTCGGCCTTGTGCGGACTACGGGCGGCAAATTCGAAAAGTTTCCCCAACTCGTCGATGAGCACCAACACGCCAGAATAGCCGGCGTTGATGGCCGAAGAATTCACTTCCGCCAAGGCGCCCATAACCGAGGAACTGTCGACGAAGGTTTCACGTTGGGCCTGGCGCAGGAGATGCCCTAGGTTCGTGGCGGAGGACTGGAATTGGCGCTCGCGAACATTCGAAATTGCGGTAGAAATTCCTTGGAGAAAGCAAAGGGACGTGGGAGCCCGACGCGCGGTGATCAAGATCGGGAAGAAGCCCTTTCGGGATTTTTCCAAAGCCTGCACCCCGAGAAGGCGTTGGGCGAGAGCGGAATCCATCTCTTCAAGCTGTTCACGGGCAGCAGCAGTCGAATCGCCATTGGGACAAAGCAGGCGGGTGAGGTAAACAGCAAAGGCGGATTTGCCGACGCCGTAGGGGCCGGTGATGGTCCAAGCCCGATACGGGGATTGGTTGCGGAGGCCTTCGGCCACCCGGTTCAAAACCTGACGGGCATTGGGCGTGACGATGTAATCGCCATTCCGCTGGCCAACGGCATAATCTTTTTCGAGATTTACCGAACGCAAGAAGCGGGCGCCGACCTGAATGAAATCGGAGAGGGGCTGCGGGGTGGCGAGTTTCATCGTCTTCCTCCACGATAGAATGTTTCCAGCAATCGCATTGAGTCGAGCGGCTTGCGGCGGTAAATCTGTTTCAATCCAGCGGTTTCGTCCAACACGAGAGCGCCCTGCGTCATATCCCCGATGGCCTCGACGTATTCGACCAGACTGTTCTCATCTAATTTGAAGGCTTGACCGGGGCTTTGTGGGCCGCTGCTGATGCCGTAGAGACATTCCTGAACGCTGATCGTATTTTGCTCTGACTTGTTGGTGGTAAAATATTCGTTTAGGGCGAACACAAAAACGGCCGCCGGGAGCGACGGCTTGGGGCCGATGGCGAAGCGAAAGAACTCACCATCCGGAGATGCGTGGATGAGCCCGAGTTCCTGAAGCGGGCAATCAAATGTCTCTTCGGCGATTTCGGACCGAGTTCCATTGCGGACTGGGAGGTAGGTGCGGAGGAGACAATCAACGTCGCGAGCGAGGGAGGATTCGCCGACGCGGATGGATTGTTTTTCAGCGAAGGACCCAATGAAATCAATCAATTCCCGTTTTGAGAAATCAGGCCGGTGGAAATGACCGAAGGCCAGTTGCCAACTAGTGCCGATGTGCGGATTCGAAACCAATAGCCAATGAATGAGCCAGAGGGATGCGTCATTTTCCAAGAATGGATCCCACCCGCCTTTTAAGAGGAGATGCTTCGCAATGGGGGAGGGCCTGAAACCGTGGTTTTCATTGTCAGCAGGGTCAGATTTTTCCTCCAACATCTGTGTGGCCAAACACCAGTGACGGATGCTCTCAACCATGTTCTTGCCGACTCCCAATTGAACGATGGCGTCATCGGCCGAGAATATGTCGGGGGATGCGGCGACCGCTTTCACCCCTTTTTCCAGCCAGCCGTACCGGAAAACGAAGGTCTGGTGACCAGAAAATCGGTATTTCACAACTTCTCCTCCTGTGCAGCAGGACCTTCCAGATGTATCTTTTCCAAATACTTGTCCACGGCATCCCGGACAACCCAAGAACCTGAAACCTTCCTGTTCTTAGCGAGTTGCAAAATTTCTTGATACTGGTCAGGAGGTATAGTCACAGTGATCCTTGTCCCGTTCTTCCGGCGCAACGCCTTATTATCTTCTGGTGCAGGTTGCATACCCGCATCATCTGGCATCAAAGTGATGCAGACAACCAAAATCAGGCTTTTTACAATTGCCCCGCCTCAAGAAAAACTCGGCTCCGAGCAAGTCGCCAAATTGACGGGGCCCGTCAGTGACGCGAAAAAGGTCGCATAATTGATTTTGCTGAACCCCTTGGAGGCGTAGGACCATCTGCCCCGCTCCCTGCAACGGAACGGGATTTTGGTCTCGGAGGCTTCTTTGAGCAATATGGAGGTGTTGAGGACGCGGTTTTGCTTGGCACCGGCAAGTTCCTCGACGTCAATCAAGAGGGCAGGTTTGTTGCCCCGGTTGACCACCAGCAACTCCGGGACCGAGCCGGCGGGGGAGGTTTCTGTGATGACGAGCCCCCCGGCGGCGAGGGCCTCACCGAGGGTGAGGTATTGAAAGGCGCCGTCCGCCAGCGCGATGAGTGGAACGATGGCGATGTTTTTGAAGGTCTGAGGTTCCCCGAACTGAACCGACTGCAACCGAGATTTGACTGCGTTTTCCATCTGTTTCCTTTCTTTGTGGGCGAAGGGGCGCATCGCCCGTTTTTTCTCTGACTGCGCGGATCATTTTATGTCCGAATCAACCTCCAGCCCCCCGCCCCTCATTAACTGGAATGCCGATCTTCCGAATTTACGAGCACAACCTAACAGATGGGGTATGACATCCGCCGGCACACCTGTTTATGACTTGTAAACCGATTTGGAACGGGGTTCGAGGAGGCCGCGGTATTAGAAATCGCGCAGATAAATGTGCGCCGCGACTTTCAGAAAGTCGCCCTGCCACGATTTGGATTCCAGTTTGGCAAACAGCAGTTTGCCCGCGTCCAACAGCCGTGCCAGGACTTCGCTTTTGGCGCGCGGAACATAGCCAAGATGATACCCAGCCTCGCTGAAAACCATGATGGCCAGAGGGTCATGCGGATTCTCCGGCTCGCGCTTGAGCGGCAGTAGCGCGCCAGGCACCAGCTGCGGTTCGACCGTTTGCGCGTCACGAGGGATGATGCCGGCAATCTGGCACTCGCTGAGCATGATCTCGCGGGCAAACGGCTTCAACGCGCCGTCCTTCCCAAACGAGCCGTGCATCAACGCCAAAATAGCGGGGTCAATTTTTGCCAAAGGCTGTTCCATAACCGATTTCTTCCAAAAGTTTTTCCCAGTGGGCTTTCAAGGTGTCGCTCTGCCTTCGCAGCGTGGCGGTCTGCTGCTCCACATCCTGCCGCCGAGTGGTGACCCAAGTTTCATCCTCCAGTTGCCGGCGGAGCGTGAACGGCGGCTGGCTTTCGACTTTCTCCACTTCGTCCAGCATGGCGGCGATTTGCTCCTCCAAGATTTTCTGATCCCGGCGCAGATTGTCCAGCGACTTGGAGGGCGGGACGGAGGCGGATTTCTCCGCGAGCAAGGCGAGCGCCCGCAGTTCCGGCAGGTCGCCCGCCTCATAAGCCGACTGCACCCGCGACCAGAGCCGCCGCTGGTCCTCGGCCACGTTTGGATTCACGTCGGGGTGCAACCGCTTCACCAGCGCGTAATACAATTTCTTCAACTCGCGGTCGTCCTCTGGCGACAGCAGACGTTTCAAGCGGTTTTCCGCCTCTTGAATGCGCTGGGCGGCCTCCTCCAGTTTCGTCACCCACTCCAAGAACTCGACTTCCAGCGCGCATTCGATGGCGATGAGGTCGGGCCGCTCGCCGCGATTGATGCTGGCCTGCGCCAGTTCGATCTGCCGCCGCACCCGCGCCACCGTAAATTGCGCCTGCAGCAACCGCAGTTCCCACACGCCGATTTTGGTCTGATACAACGCCAGCAGGTTGGGTTTGACGGTGTGGATGAGGTCCTCCGCTTCCGTGAGCAGGCTGACAAGTTCCTCCCGCAACAGCGCGTTTTCGTCGGTGATCTGCTGGATTTCAGGATGCAAGACCAAGGGTGCGCTCATGGCAATTCCTCGTTGATGTTGCGCCAGTGATACCGCGCCGGACGGGGCTGTTGGAGGAGGAACGCCCGGAAGATATTCAGCGTGTCGGCGAAGGTCAGAAAATTCGGGTCTTTTTCCGGCGAAATGCCTGTGGGGGTGTAGGGTGCCTTCAAGGCGGCCAGCCGGTCTTTATCCTGGGCTTTCCAATGATCGAATTTGCTGAAATCACTCAGGTCATAATTATCCCGCCACTCAACCAGAAAACGCCGCCCCTTCGCCCTGCACTGCACGAAATTGGATTTTCGATTGGATAAGATGGCATACGGGTTGGAAAATTTTGGCTGGATGCGTTTCAGGAGCACCGGCAGTTCATCGGGGCTTATTTCGTACAGCATTTCGCCCGGCCATTGTCCCCACTGGAACTCGTTCAGCTTTGGTGGAAACCAGTCTCCCATCATGCCCAGGCTTTCATCGAAACAACTCACATCGAAACGCAGAAGTTGTCCCGCAAGGAGGTGGTGCATGGACTTGAATTCGGATGAGCGCGGACAGTTCAAAAAGACGAAATGAGCCTCACGCAAATTATTTGCGGGCGCCATGCACCAGTTCCATTCGTCCCGTTCTTCGGCCGAACTCCCATTTGCCAGCGCCTCAATCGCCGCCAACACCGGTCGCGAGTCAAAGGTCTGCAAGGCTGGATGAAGTTGGCCACGGAGCAAAGCCGCATGAACCTCCCCAGGCTTGCCCGGCAAGTCGTTGTCCGCCCACTTCCACAAATAGCAACTGGCGTTCATCATCTCGTCGTGCCTACTTGGCTCCTGTTTTTTCCCAGGGGAGGTCATGTTGGTTTTTCTTTTTGCAATTTTCGCGCAATGTCCTTCCGCGCTTTCAAGGCCGAGGTGAGGGCGCTGTCAAATCTCGGATTATCCTGGTTGAGCGCCAAACGCGTAAACAGGGCGCACACTTCGTCGCAGTTGTCGCGCGACTCCTGCAAACGGCCCAAATACATGAGGGTGTCCGCCCTGGCCCCCAGCACATAGGCCAGATCCTCCTCGTGGCCATTCTCCCGGGCGGCGATCAATGACCGCAGAATTCCCGCGGCCTCATCCAATGCTGGAAGGGCTTTGGCAAAACGTTCCGTCTTGAGATAACCCCAGCCGACGTTGTAGAGGGAACGCGCCAGATCAGACATGATCCATTCGCATCCATCGGCCGCCAGTTGCCGGCGCATTTTGAGAGCTTGATGGTGGCAACGAAATCCATCCTCCTCCCGGCCTAGCTTGATGAGCGCCCAACCTTTATTCATAACCGAGACGGCCTGATCCGCCATCAGGCCGGCGCTGCTGTTCTGCTCCGCCAACTGTTCATAAATGAGGATGGCGGCATCATAGCATTTTACGGCCTCCGAATTACGGTCGAAATCGCCCAATGCGGCGCCTTTGTTGCCAAGCGCCCGAGCCGCGAGCAACCGCACAGCGGCGCTGTCGCCTTTGAACTTCAGACAAGCCACGACAGCTTGGTCAAAAGTCTTGATGGCATCAGTGTAACGCCCACGGGTTCCTTGCCTGATGCCATTCTTAATGGAACGCTCGGCCAATTCGATTGTCTCATCTTCGTTCGTGTTCATTCTGGATACCTGCCTCCTTAAAAGGCAGGAATATCGATTTTCTGAATTTACAAGTGGCAATTTAACAGGCAGGGTATGACATCCGCTGACATACCCGGTTACGATTTGTTCACCGGTTTGGAATGGGGTTCGACATCCGCCGTTCCCCGCGGCAGGATGTGAGCGAAAACTCACAGAAAGGGAAGTATGCCCAAAGTCCAGAGCGAGATTTATGTCCGCCCTCCCTGGGAGCGAATGATGCGCTTCCACAACCTGGTCCAGAACCAGGAATACCCGAATTGCACGACCCTGGCCCGCGAGTTTGAGGTTTCCGTTCGCACCATAAAACGTGACCTGGATTTCATGAAATACCGCATGGATCTGCCGCTCAAATTCGATGGGCAGCGCAACGGTTACCATTACACCCGGCCCGTGGAGCAATTCCCCCAATTGCCGATCAGCGAAGCGGAGGTGTTTGCGCTGCTCGTGGCGCACAAGGCCATCGCCCAGTATCACGGCACCCCTTTCGAACGGCCGCTGGAGATGGCTTTTCGCAAACTGACGGGGCAGTTGGACCGGAGCGTGCAATTCTCGCTGGGCAACCTGGACGAAGTGCTTTCCTTCCGCCCGTTTGCGCCGGAGGACGCGGACCTCGAAACCTTTCAGATCATCACGCGGGGTTTGAAGGAACGGCGGGAATTGCGGTTCTTGTACCGGAATTTGGGCGCGGACAAAGCGCACTGGCGGCAAGTGCGCCCGTATCATGTGGCCTGCGTCGACAACCACTGGTATCTTTTTGCCTTCGATGTGAAGCGCGACGCCATGCGGACCTTCGCGTTGACGCGCCTGCGCGCCCCCGAGGTTACCCAGGAGCACTTTGCCCTCCCCAAGAAATTCAACCTCAACGAGTATTTGAGGGGGAGTTTCAACGTGTACAAAGGAGGCGACGATTACGAGGTGGTGATTGATTTCGATTCCTGGGCGGCGGATTTGATCCGGGGAAGGCGGTGGCATTCCAGCCAGGAGCTGACGGAGCTGCCATCGCGGCAGATTCGGTTGCGGATGCGGCTGAACAGCATCGAGGAAGCAGAGCGCTGGGTGCTCAGTTGGGGGACTCATGCCACGGTGGTCCGTCCGCAGGCCTTGGCGACCCGACTTTGTAGCACGGCGGTGGTCCTGCAAGACCGTTACAGGGCCTTGGACCAGCACGCCGATGAGCCTGCAGGTAAGCGCGAGGGGATATGACAAAGACGGTCACCGCTTGAACATTTTGTCAAAAAAGCTGTGCGGTCTCTCTTCAAGGGTGTTTCAGCGGATGTGGGAGTTGGAAACCTCTAGCATGCGGCTAATCACCATCGAGTGGATCATAGACCGCTACCAGTGCAGCAAGGACAAGGACAGCCAAATCGTGTATGCCCCAACCGACCGGGCTCGCGAGCACAACGACGCGAAATATATCTTGAATCTGCTCAAGAGCATCATCACTGTAAGCCCCGAGACAATGAACATCGTCAAATCACTCCCGGTGGTGAAGGCTCAGAAGCCGGGATGAAAGAATTGTTGCCCAGCCAGAGGACGAGACTTCCAGAGACGCTTTCTGGCGGAAACCGTGCTTGCTGTGAAAACAGATTGTTTACCAGATATCGCATCACGAAGTGGACTTGATCGACTCCGTTTGGCCTTGGCGTCCGGAGCTATAATAGATACTCGTGACGAAGACGGGCGAACGGCCTTATTCCGGACAACGCGTCTCGGAAGGACAGAGCATGTCAAACTGTTGCTTGAGTCAGGCGCTGATCCAAACGCAGCTGACTCTACGGGGGAAGCTCCGTTGCAGGCAGCAGCTCGATACGGCCATCAGGAATGTGTGGAGATGCTGGTAAAGGCCGGCGCTCGAATCGACCATTGTCCTGATCCAAAGCTTACCGAATACAGTGAATCAGCTCTTTGCAGCGCAGTCCGAAAAGGCCATCAGCAAGTGGCTGATTTTCTCTTGAATGCGGGTGCTTCTGCGAATGCATCAACATCCGCTCTACGATTTCCGTTAATCAAAGCTGCGGTGCGGGGAAATACTGCCATGTGTCGCCGCTTGGTGGAAGCGGGCGCGAACATCAACCAACAGGACAACTTTGGCTCAGCCGCGCTCCATTACGCGGTGCGGTCGGAAAGCCTTGAAACAGTTCGAGAGCTTTTGGAAATGGGCGCAGATGTTGATGCCGTGGATAGGGATGGAAAAACTCCGGTGCTGGAAGCAATTTCTCCATCGCATGCGAAATGTGTTCCGTTGCTGTTCGTGTTACTGAAAGCCAGGCCTGATTTGTCAATACGTGGCAGACGCCTCGGCTACACACCATTGGAGCAAGCTGTGAAATTCGAGTTGGAAGAAGTCGCTGAATTGTTGAGATCTGCCGGCGCAAAGGAATCTCGGCTATCTGTCAGCACTGTTTCTTCGGAATCCAGAAAAATCAGTGTTGAGTCAGAAGACGGCAGCAGCGTGAAGGCGTCATTCAATTTTTGGGAAGCGCCTGTTGAAGCAAAAGATCGAACGCTCGCCGACGAAGTGTCTGAACGAAAAAGCCCCGCCTTGCTGAAGAATTTTGGTTGGGAAGCCTCACCGCGACACTGGTCCATCCTTGAAAACTGTAAAACTCCTATTCCGCTCACCCGGGTTGCTTACTTTGCACGCGGATTTTTCAACCGACCGAGCGGAAAGGAGCTTGAAGATGGCATTGATGTTCTCGGCGAAAGCTACCAAGCTGCCGTGGATCGCTTCGTATCGTTAGGTCTTCTGCGAGTTCTTGATTCCATCGAACTCGTGAAGCTTCTAGTTACGACTGTCGATTTAAAGAAAGTCGCCAAAACGTACGACACCAGATTGCCAAGCAAGAGGGCAGACATGATTGAGGCCGTCCTTGCAAAGGCCAAAGCCGAAGATTTCCCCGACCTCCTCAGACGCGGTCCATATTTTATTGACACGATGAAAGCCCATGAAGCCTTGCAAAGTCGGGGCGATTGGAAGGTTCGCATTGAGGCTCGATTAAGAAATTCGATCATCGAGGCCTTGCTTGAGCCGAATCTTAAGTGGGCGTTGCTGCTCAGTCAGGAGATCAATTCGCTGCATCGGCGACCTCGCCGTATCCTGCCACAAACAGTTTGCGAGGCGCGGCTAGTGCTGGAAAATGGAATCCCTGATGGGATCAACTACGAACTAAGCGAAGAAGCGCTATTACGCGCTATTGCAGTGGCATGCAGAATTGTGAGCGGAGCCAATGAGTGGTCACAGTGGCGATCGGTTCGTATCCCGACCGGTAATGCCGGCGATCCTTTGACGCCCTCTGAATTTGCTTTCTCCATAATGTGCGATGACGGCGCAGAAGCATGGGAGGATACGAATGAAGATGATTAATTCACCGATGCTGGTGTGGAATTGAGAACCATGAGGCTCTTTTCGGAGAGTTTTTTTATGCAGTATAACGTCACGTTTTGGGTGGTTAATTCGACAATTGGCCCTCCTTTGGTAGCCTTCGCGGTAATGGCTGACTACGCACTTTATTACAGCGGCCAGTTTGTGCTGTCGAAGGACAAGTACGACCCCACCGGCAAGGCCGCATGGATTGCTGAATTGCTTGCCAAAAATCCAGTCCCCGGTGTTCGTCTGTGCTCGCCAAAACCCACCTCTCTCAACAATGCCTCATGCGTTCACTCGGAGAACTACCTGCTGGCCATGCAAACCGGCCAGCCCGTCGAAACCGCAAATTCCTCCAAAATAACTTGGGATCCGGGGCTTGCCGATGGCCTTGAGCGCCTGTGAGGGCATGTACTGCTCCAAAAGAAGATGGGGTCTCTTTTTAGATGTGTGCCAGCCGTTGTCATACCCCCTGTGAGATGTTTAGGGTGAATATTGGGATGCTGCCGGATTCGGCAGGTTCCTGCTGAAAAGAAAATCTATATGAAAGAAGCTTTGGAACAGGTTGTTGAGCTATTTCGCGCCAAAGATTGGAAATTCGAGGTCGACGAAGACAATGATCTCGTGCGCACCGGGATTGAGGGCGACAACGGCCACTGGCAGGTGGTGGCCATTGCTTCGGATGAAGACGACGCCGTCCTGATGCTCTCCCTTTTTCCCCAGAAATGCCCCGCTCACAGGCGGGCGCCGTGCGCGGAACTGCTCACACGCATCAATTTCGGGATGATGATGGGGTGTTTCGAGATGGATTATGACTCCGGCAGAATTCATTTCAAGACCACGCTTCCATTCGCGCGGGGAGATCTCAACGCGGCGCTCCTGGAAAACGTCGTGATGCTCAACCTGGCCCGCATGGACTGGATCCTGCCAGCCATCATGTCGGTGATTTATGCCGGAATCTCCCCCGTCCAGGCGCTGGTGGCGGCCATGCGCCAGGCCAAGGGTGAATTGCGATCCCGGCGAAAGCCCTCGACCGAAACGCAGGACATCGTGCGGCGGCGGTTCATGAACAATTAACGAGGGGCCGTGGCGGGAGTGTCTTGACTAATCCAATTAACACTCTCAATCTCGAAACCCCTAACCTGATATGCTAAGGCTGCACACCAGTAACCGC
>Ga0224555_1001253_pt1 | contig 36191 bp, 22 predicted proteins | sample 714S23034metaG_FD_180687 | JGI IMG/M metagenome (GOLD analysis project Ga0224555, IMG submission 180687) | Peat soil microbial communities from Stordalen Mire, Sweden - 717 S2 30-34 | ecosystem: Environmental > Terrestrial > Soil > Wetlands > Peat | place: Sweden: Norrbotten County, Stordalen... | reverse complement strand
AACGCTCTGTCGCGGTAGAATCGGTCAAGCGAAAGCCTTTCTTTGTGCCTTAAACACTGTCTAGTCAACATGTTTGTAGCACAAAAGGCTTTCGCTATATCAGCCTTCACGAATTATTCGGGCTAGATGAGTGGTTTCGGGTTGTTCTTGATCGACAGATCGATGTGTCAACCGACCAAGTTGCCCATGCCTTGGAATTGTTCCATCGAGTTAAATTCGTCGATGACAAGCCCGGGGCTCGAAACACAACAGATGGATCGGACTGGATCATAGAGGAGCGGGACGGCGCACGATATCGGCTGGTCGACTTCAGAAATGGCTACTCGGAACCTGCAAAGGATTTTGGCCTCTATATGGTTTGGGATCTAGGAAAAGTCGAATTTTCAGGCGGCGCGATCTATTGATGAAATGAGTTCCGAACGGTTTGTCGCCAACTCGGCAGTTACTCTTTGGTTAACACTTGCCGTGAACTGGGAAACCGACGGACCAGGATGGGTGAGAGTGTCAGACTTCCGACGCCCCAAAATCGACCATTTTCAGCCCGATAGGCAGGATCGGTAACGGCAAACGCCGATCCGGCCTGGAAAGCGGCTGAGGTGATGCAGGTCACTTCCAGGCAGATAGGTGGACACTGGCCGACTTGAACGAACTCGCGACGGATCGGGTGGACAGAAGTAGCATAATTGCTTTGGTCCATCCGGGATACTGCTGCAATATGGACAAGAATTCTATTGCGGCATCTGATAGTGCTATATATACTTGGGGCCAATTCGTGATCGAGCCTTCAGGAGGATCCGATGAGCCTTTCGAACGAGTTCAAGCACCTATTGCATTTGGGCAAAGACAAGCCGGCGGACGAAAGAACTGAACCATCAGTCGTTGCCGGAGGCGCAGCACCAGAGGGCGGGACAGGATTGACGAGGCAGAGCATTGACTCTATCTCTGCGCCGCAGACGCCCACGCCGGCAGCGCATGGCCGCGTGCTGCTGATTCACGGCTACTCCGCAGACTGGAGGGCGTTTCTGCCTTGGAAGGCGGCCCTCTCCGCAGCGGGGATTGCGACGGAGACGATCAGCGTGGGGAACTATGTGACGCTCAACAACGAGGTGACGATCAAGGATCTGGGAGAGGCATTTGACCGGGCGCTGCGCATGACGAAGTTTGCCGAAGAAATTCCGGGAGATGGCTGGACATTTGACGCGGTGGTGCATTCGACAGGGATGCTGGTGCTGCGGCAATGGTTGACGAGCGATCCTTATGCACCGAACGATGAGCGGAGCAGGGTTCGTCGGCTGAAGCACCTTGTAGGACTGGCGCCAGCGACCTTCGGTTCTCCGCAGGCGAAGAAGGGACGCAGCTGGCTCGGAGCTTTGGTCAAGGGGAACCATGATTTGGGTCCTGATTTTCTGAATGCAGGCGACATGGTGCTAGATGGACTGGAACTGGCCAGCAAATACACTTGGGATCTGGCGCACAAGGACATGGTGGGGTCGACGCCGCTGTATGACAAGGGCGACGGGACGCCGTACGTCGCGGTTTTTATTGGGAATGTGCCGTACAGCGGAATCTCGGCGGTAGCGAACTCGCCCGGATGCGACGGGACCGTGCGATGGGCAGGCTGTGCGCTGAACACTCGCAAAGTGACACTGGACTTCAGATGGCATGCGCAACTCGATCCCGTGAATCCGACGAAGAGGGTGTTGATCTCCGACTGGTCGAGCGAGCGCCTTTCGGCGCCGCTGATCGCGGTGGACGGGCAAAACCACGGCACGATCATTGCGAATCCGAAGCCTGAGGTAGTGTCACTAGTGCATGACTTTTTCGGGATCAAGAACAAGGACGAGTACGATACATGGGAGGCACGAGCGTTGGCGTTCGGCGCGCCGTCACAAGCGAAGATGGACACGTCAGACGAATTGACGAATGGCGCAGGCTGGCAGCAGTTGTGGATCCACATGCTGGATGACCATGGGGACGGCGTGACGGACTACAACATTCAGCTCTACCACGGGAGCGAACTGACGGAATCGGATGATCCGGCGAAGGAAAGCGTGAAGCTTATTGCCGACACGTACTCGAGCGACAGCAGCTACCGGTGTTTCTACATTCACCTGACGCAAGAGATGTTGGCACTCATGGCCAACAACAAAAAGATGTGGATGGAGCTGATTGCGTCGAGCGGATCGGCGCTGATTGAGTACGAGGCATACACGGACAATGAGAACGATCCGCTGCGTCTGGCGATCGATTCACACCAGTCGACAGCGAACAAGCCAGTGAAGATGGATATTACCGCGCTGACGGAGGGAGGCGCGTCGCTGTTCTATCCCTACACGACTACGCTCATGGAGGTATTTGTCCAGCGGGAGCCAATGCCATTGGGCAAAGTGAGTAACCTATTCACATTCCCGGGCTAGAGCTTTGGGTGACAATAGGCAACTGGAAGTCGGCCAGCGTCCCAAATGTCAGCAGCTCCCGCCGACATCTGACTTCCGGCCGGATCGGCGTTTACGGGGACCTATTCCCATGCGGGGGCTCATCCCGGGCTCAATGAGCGCATTGGACTGGTGGCAACTACGCAATTTGAATGAGGCACTTATAAAACTACAACTGACGCTCATCGCGGACGAAGAGAGCATGGAGACACAAACAAAGAGAAGTCACAGGAGTGGTACGATGGGCAGTCGGAAAGAACAGACAAGGGGTGACCGTACAATGCGCAGGATGCACATGTTGGGCATGGTGCTACTGGGTTTCTCTTCGCTGGGATTCTCCCAGGGCGATGCGAGGCTTTCGCTGATGCCACTTCCCCGCCAGGTGACGATGGGAAGCGGCGAGTTTGCGGTGGGCCCGGGCTTCAAGATTGAGGTGCAGTCAGACCCGACGGACCAGTCGATGCGGGAGGCAGCGGAGCAGTACGGTCAATCGATCGCGCGAAGGGCGGGCTCGGCCGTGCCGGTGAAGTTCACCGGGGCGGGGACCGCTGCCTCCGCTGGAGTGCTGCGGGTCGTGGTTCACGCATCTGCGGCGATGCGGATCGGGGTGGACGAGTCCTATACGCTGACGGTGACGAAAGAAGGCGCGCGCCTGGAGGCGGCGACGGGTGTGGGCGCGCTGCGGGGCTTCGCGACCTTGCGGCAACTGGTGCAGCAGGACGGCAAGCGGGTGTTTCTGCCCGTCGTGACCATCTCGGATACACCGCGCTATCCGTGGCGCGGGCTGATGATCGACGTAGCCCGGCACTTCATTCCCATGGAGGTTCTGAAAAGGAACATCGACGCCATGGAGCTGGTGAAACTGAATGTGCTGCACCTGCACCTCTCGGATAACGAGGGCTTTCGGGTCGAGTCGCATCTGTTTCCCAAGCTGCAGGGGGAGGGGTCGAACGGAGAGTTCTACACGCAGGACCAGATCCGGGAGTTGATCCGCTATGCGTCGATGCGCGGCATCCTGATCGTCCCCGAGTTTGACATGCCCAGCCACGCGAAGAGCTGGTTTGCGGGCTATCCGGAGCTTTCCAGTTCGCCGGGGCCATTCAAGCCGGGGCCGCTGACCCCTGAAGGTCTGAGTCCCAAGGCCTCGATCAACGAGGTGTTGGCGGTGATGCAGACGGTCAAGGCCCCGGCCTTCGATCCCACTCTGGAGACGACCTACACCTTTCTCGACAAGTTCATTGGGGAGATGGCGGGGCTGTTTCCCTCCCCTTACATTCACATCGGGGCCGATGAGAACAACGGTGCGGTTTGGCTGGCCAATCCGGCGATTGTAGCCTTTATGAAGGAGCACAAGCTGGCCGATGCGCCGGCGTTGCAGGCCTATTTCGTGTCCAGGGTGCAGGCGCTGGTGGAGAAGCACGGCAAGCAGGTGGCGGCCTGGGAAGAGGCTTACGTACCTGACCAGTTTCACAACGCGATCTTCGAAGCCTGGATTCCGTTCGCGAAATCGGGGTTGCTGGGCAGCCCCCTGAACAACGGCAACAAGGTGCTGGTTTCGGTGGGCTTTTACCTTGATCTCGGTCTTCCCGCGTACGTGCACTATCTGAACGAGGCGGTGCCCGCGACCGCGAACGCCGAGGCAGAGACCTCGCTACTGGGGGGCGAGGCGGCAATGTGGACCGAGCTGGCGGACGGCTCGAATCTAGAGGCCAGGATCTGGCCGCGGGCGGGTGCGGTTGCCGAGCGGCTGTGGTCCCCCGCGGGTGGGCTGGATGTGCCGGAGATGTACCGCAGGCTCTTCCGACTGAGCGCGGAACTGGATCGCGAGGGGGTGCATAACCTCGCCGATTACAACGAGCAGGTGAAACGGCTCGCGGGCAGGCTGCCGGTCGAGCCGGTGAAGACGCTGCTGGATGTCCTGACGCCGCTGAAAGGGTACAAACGGCACATGCTGGCGGGCTATATCCGCGCCACCACAGGGAGAGACGTGGTGCCTTTCGATCATGTGGCCGACGTGGTGCTGGTGGATTCGGAGGCCAAGCGGGAGTTTCGCGCAGCGCTGGCAAGCTGGCTGAAGACGCACGATGCGACCTCGGAAGTTGCGCTGCGCGGGTGGCTTACCCTTTGGGCGAAGAACGACGCGGCGCTCGCGCCATATATGGCACAGGCAGACGGGCTCAAAGAGGTGGCGGGCCATGCGCAGCAGCTCGCCGCGGTAGCTGCTGCCGGTTTGAAAGCGCTCGACCAGAGAGACAAAGGTGAGGCCTTGAGCGCCGGGCAACTGGCCGAGGCCGATGCGCTTTTGAAGGCGGCGGACACCAACGACGGCGAGACGGAGATTGCGGTGTTGCCGGAGCTGGAGGCGCTGTTCCACGGAAGTCTTGCGCCGGAGCCGAGCTCGTATCCGCTGTTCTGAGGACTCTTCACGATGGCCGGAGCCGCGTCAAAAAGGCTGTGCGCGGAGCCGGAGCTCCCCGGTCAATGCCAAAACGCCAACGAACTTACCGTTATCTGATTTGTAACGAAATGTCGGCAAGTATCCTGGAATCTGCCAGATGCACTCAATGCGACGGATGGCCTGGCGCTACGGCGTTTGCCGTTACCGATCCTGCCTGTCGGGCTGAACTTTGGTTGATTTTTAGGTATCATGACGCTGGCACTCTCTCACATGCTGGTCCATTGCGGTCCCGGCTCACGGCAACTGTTAACCAGAAAGTAACTGACGGCTGACGGCTTGGCGACCGGCGGGTAGGCGACGATCCGTCCGGAATCCGGAAACAACGACAGAATGGCTTGCTGAGTGCACCGACCTGCACTCGTCAGCTACTTGCCGACTTCAAGTATGCCGGGGGGTGTTCAAGTAAAGTAGGAACATTGTGATCATCAATATTGCCAGACGTGCGTACGATCATAACTGGAATCTGGATCCCATTACGCGTTCCCTGCTGGATACCGATTTTTACAAACTGTTGATGCTCCAGTTGATCTGGAAGCTGTTCCCCAAAATGCATGCCGCTTTTTCGCTCCTCAATCGCACAACCTCTGTGCGTCTTGGTGAAATCGTAGACATTGCCCAGTTGCGGGAGCAATTGGATGCGACGAAAAAGCTGCGCTTCCATAAGTCCGAGCTGATCTGGCTGGCGGGCAACACGTTTTACAGGCGCCAAGACATCTTTGATCCTGCCTTCCTGGAGTGGCTGGAACACGACTTCCGGCTTTCGGATTTTGAACTGAATGTCAAGAACGGGCAACTGGAGCTTCGCTTTGATGGCCTGTGGACAGAGACGACAATGTGGGAGATTTATGCTCTCGCGGCCATCGACGAACTGAAGACGCGAGCCTGCCTGAAGCGTCTGAGCGAGTTTGAACTTGACATTTTGTATGCGCGGGCCAAGACCAAACTCTGGGGAAAGATGGAGCGGCTGTGCGGCGTTCCCGGGTTGAAGATCAGCGATTTTGGAACGCGCCGCCGGCACAGCTTTTTGTGGCAGGAGTATGTCGTCAAGGCCATGAACGATGTACTCGGGCCCACCTTCTCCGGTAGTTCGAACGCCTATCTGGCTTACAAACACGACCTGGAAGCCATAGGCACCAATGCCCACGAGCTGCCCATGGCGCTGGCGGCGCTGGCCGACAACGATGAGGATTTGAAGACCGCGCAATACCGTCTGCTGGAGTTATGGCAGCAAACCTATAAGGGTGAACTGCTCATCCTGCTGCCAGACACATTTGGCACCACGCAGTTTTTCCAGAATGCGCCGGATTGGGTGGCGGACTGGACAGGGCAGCGCGTCGACAGCAAGGACCCCTACATAGCCGGCGACGAATACATCGAGTGGCTCAAGCAGCGGGGGCGCGATCCGCGCCAGAAGCTTCTCATCGCTTCCGATGCGCTCGATGTGGACCAGATTCTCGGATTGCATGCCTATTTTGGTGGGACCCTGCGCCATGGCGCTGCGGCCAGCGATTTCCATCGGGTCAACGACTTTCTGGATGAGAGCAAATGGATTCCCGAGCGGCATATCCGCTTCAGCGCCGGATGGGGCACCTTCCTGACCAACGATTTTCGCGGCTGCAATCCCCAGGGCGATAACTGCTTCAGCCCGGTGAGCCTGGTGTGCAAGCTCCACGATGTGGAGGGCCGGCCGGCGGTGAAGCTCTCGGACAACTATGCCAAGGCACTGGGAGAGGCCGGTGAGGTGGAGCGCTATCGCCGGGTGTTTGGAACGGCAGGAGTGGCGAATACGCCGGTCCTGGCGTGATGCCGACTTGATGTGATGTACCAGGTCTCTGACCGCTTCTAGTTATGCTAACGCTGGGTGCCGCAGGTTTCGATTTTGCGACCTGGCTAGCACCCGGTCTGATGAGTTTGTGGCGTAGCGTCGCCTATCGGGAGCAACCAACCGGCCCTCTCGGTTTCCGACAAATCGCCGAGTCACTCGGCGAGCACACCAGTGCATCTCTCGGATCAGGAACTAACATTTGGTTCCGGTCCCATATGACTCGTGAACAGTGGTTGATTTGCGGTGCGCCAGACGTGACGTTATGTGACTGGAAAACTCACTTGAATTCAAGATCATTGGAGGACACCGAAAACAGAGTTTCCGTTCCAAATGCGGTGAAGTTCAATTTAGAGGGGTCTTTAAGTCTTTGATTCTATTGGTGGACGCGGTAGGAATCGAACCTACAACCTGTCGGTTAAGAGCCGAATGCTCTGCCAGTTGAGCTACGCGTCCATGCCACCAGAAAAAACCGTGCGGGCAAGGCTTGCACACGGCTTGAGCACGCAGGAATCCTTGCTGCTCCTTGAAAAATATAGCACAGTGGCAGGGCTGTTTCAAAACGCGGAAGATAGCCCAGCAATGATAGCCCCGCCAAATCTCATGTCCTAGAAGTTGAAGGCCACGCCGGCGCTTATGCCGCGCTGGTCCTGAGCGAAGATCAGCAGAGAGCCATCACTCAACAGATACGGGCGGTAGCCCTGCGCCAGCAGGTTGCGCACATCTACCAGCGCATAGAAATGACCTGAGCTGCCGCGGCTCAGATGAATCGGCTGGCGAAGATTTAGGTTCAGGTAAGGCTCGGCGGCGTCTGCCGTGAAGGGAGCAACCTGGGTGACGGTATCTTCAGGCTGCCATCGGTAGCTGGCCCGCCATCGGATTTGGGTGCCGTCGAGTGTGCCGGAGAACGAGAGCGCGTAGCTCTGCGCGGCACGAGGATGGGCGCCGGCAAGCAACTGAGCCACGGTCGCGGGCTGCGCCGAGGAAGGCATCACCAGCGCATTGCCGAATGCGTACTCCACGCGGAACTGATTGCTGCCGGGCAACCGGCGCGCAAAGTTGGCCGTCACTCCGGTACTGGAAAACTCCGGGCCGACAGCGCGAACCAGGCCGCTCATCGGGTCGAAGAGCACTTCGGATGCGGTGGAGTTGCCAACGGCAAAGTGGCTCATGGCCTGGATGACCGGGTCGTCGATTCTGTCGGCGAAGACCAGCACCCCGACGCCCGAGATGTCTGTGTTCCGCGCCCAGCCAAGTTCCTGGTGCAGTCCGTGTTCAATAGCCAGGCTGCCGTTGCGTGCAGTGATGTCGGGCAGCCACGACTGGGCCTGCGAGTCTTCAGCGCCTGGAGCGCCGGGAAGGAATGTGGTCATCCGATAGCGAATCGCTGTGTTGGCTCCCAGCCAGCCTGCTGAAGCAAAGGGCAGTATGGCGGCCACGGTGTCAGGTGAAGTCGAGGAGAGCCGCGCCAGCACCTGCGTAGAGCCTGCCTCGGCCTCGAACTCGTCTCCCAGATGGATCGTCTCCCAACTGCGAATCGCGGCCTCATCCACGCCCTCGGCGCCGTCGGCGGTCATATCCGGATGGAGAGCCACGGCGGCCACCGATTGCACCGAGCCAGCAAAACCCAGGTCCTGGCGGAAGCCGAGCATGGACTCCATGCCGGCATTGGAACTGGGGTCAAATTCCACGCGTGCCAGAAGTTCGCGGCTGTCGGAGGGCGTGTCTTCAATTGCTGCGGCAATGCGTTCGCCGCTCTCGCCGAATGCGCCTTCCTGGCCGCTGGCCATCAGGCGGGCTTTCAGCCGGGGATGCGCGCCGGATCCATCGGAGACCACCACCAGCGGACCATCCTCGAGCCAGCGCAGCAGGGGCCGGTTGGCTGCCGAGCGCAGGGTCCATGCCCAATCGTCCTTCTGGGCGTCGCCCGAGCGCGGCTCAGCCGGCAGCCACTGCATCGCTTCGTAGAGCGTGTTCAGCGTGAGATTGACAACTGTGTTGGCGCGGACGCGAATGTTTTCGCGCATTGAAGGCAGAAACCAGGGGCCGATGGCCTTGAACGCATAGCGGCCAGGCAGAACCGAGGGGATGGTAAAGCGGCCTTCCACATCGGTATAGACGCTGGCGATGATCGTCAGATCAGGGCCCAGCAACTGCACCTCAGCGCCAATCTGCGGAACTCCGGCCGAATCGCGCACCGTGCCGGAGACCGACCCAGGGGCTGCTCCGTGGAGCGAAGCGCTGCCAAAGGCAATCAGCACGGCGAAAGCAACGAGATGAACCGTTTTGGTCATCGCTCTAGTTGGTGACCTTGCGGCGTCCTGGCAAAATTACTGCAAATCAAAGCCCCCGGTAGGCTTCCGGATCTTGGGTCCGGTAGCCCGCTTGCGCTCGATAGCTACTATTCCACGACAAAAGGCGCCGATTGCGCAATCTCCTGTTTCGAGATTCCGTCATTTACCTTGATCGTCACCTTGTATTTTCCCGGTTCGAGCCCTGCTATGGGCAATGTCTTCTCCACCGTCATCTGGTCGCTATGAGTGCCCAGATCCTTTGAATCCAGTTGTTTTTCAAAAACCACTGTGTCGCTGGCAGCGGTCGTGGCCGTGGCAGCAACGGTCTTGGCTATCTGATAGGTCACCGTGGCCTGGTTGCTCTTGGTGGCCTCGTCGATGCCCAGGTTGTAGACCTGCATCCAGAAGCTGAGCTGCTGGTCGCGCCTGAATTTGACCGGGGGGTTGGGGTTGGAGGGGGTCGGGCTGCTCACGCGGGGCCGGATGAAGGTGTTGCCGATGACAAAATTGCCGCTGCCGATGGAGTGGGAGCTCACGGGATTCATCTGGTCGGCCAGAATCAGCGTCGAGGTGCCCAGCTTCTCATCACGGTAGCTCGGCACATTCAGGGCGCGCCCGTAAATGCCTATGTGGTCCGGGTTGTTCACATCCTTGATGACAATGTCCAGACGGTAGAGGCCGGGCATCAGGGGCAGCGCCTTCCAATAGACCGATTGGTGGTCAAGCGACTTTTCAAGCAGTTCGGACGGCTGTTCGACCTCGACCGTATCCTCGAAGGTCTGCACCGTCTTGCCTGTAATGGTGGTGACCTTGCCTAGAATGTTCACCACGCCCCTGGCCACGCCGTCCTTGGTGAGAAAGGTGATGTCGCGATTCTTCATCTGCAGCGTGACCGGGACCAGATCCGTGCTTTCGGTCACCTTCATGAAGTCCGTGCGGACATCGAACGGGAAGACCGGGCCGGTCAGCAGCTTGTGCTCTGACATGAAGGCGTCCAGATCTTTGAACTTGATTGGAGGAGGCGCGAAGATTTTGGCGGCCAGTTCAATGCGGTCGAACTGTTTAGATTCCTGTCCCTGAGACATCGGACCTGTGCCCAAAGATTCCAGGCCGCCTTTGAAGCGGTCGGCCTTCTTGGCCTGGCCCATCTCCTCATACTGCGTGGCCCCGGCGCCGGGGACGTGCAACAGCGCGTCCTTTTCGCTTCGGTCGATGGTGAAGTGGTAGTCGCCGCACTGGCAGCTATCCACAAACTCGAGATCGATGTTCTCGCCGATGCCCTCAATATACCGGTAGTGCCAGGTCTCGAAGGGGAACGTCGAGGTCTCGCCGCCGCCTTCTTCCATGGGACGCTGGTAGCTGCCGCCGGAGGGGTGAGAATCGATGGAGTCGGGCGCGCCGAAGGATATGTAGATGTGGCCGCGGTCCGTCTTCCAGCCGGGCTTGCCGGCCGCGTAGTGCTCGTTGGCGTATGCGATACGCCGGTAATGCTCTTCGCGGAATTCGTTCTCCGGCGAATCCGGATTGGGATTGCGCCGCAGCCAGAAGTTTTCGATGAAGGCGTCACGCTCCTCGTCGTTCGAGAGAGTCTTGAATGCCTTGCGCTCCTCGTCGGAGATGATGTAGGACACATCCTGATCCAGCCAGGTCTTGTATGCTCCGTGAATCTCAATTCTGAGGTTCCTTTGGGAAGCGATCTTCTCCTTGTCGGAGCGCTCGCGCTTGAGCGGGTCAACTTCCTGATTCTGGCCATTGGCGGGTTGTGCCTGTGCCGGTGGGTTGTCCGTCTGCTGGGCCGAAAGCCTGACAGATGGCGTGAAAACCAGACCGCAACCCAATGCGATGAAAAGAAGACGATAGCTTTTGAGCGTCATTTGCCTTGAAAACTCCTGCGATTCTTTATTCTACGGGTCCGAACAGGGCAGGGCAAGATTCCGTAGAAGGTAGCTCCCTCATTGGACGCGGAAAAGCCGCCGGGGTAAGCGGAAAAACGCCTTCCATGCAGGGTTAAACTGTTTATGAAAGGGGTTTTGACACCGGCCAGGCAGTTCCTCTGTCCTGGAACCATTAGGGCCTCGTCTGCGCGATTAGGCCGCTTTATTTTGACCAGCCCTGGCGCGCTTTCCCTGCTCCTGGTGCGCGGTGTGCATTTGGGATGCCGCCGGAGAAGAACCCCGCTGCTGCCATCAGGCCCGCTGACAGCCGGCACAAACCATGAAGAAGGCGGCATTTGGTCGGCTGTTGTGAACCGCACCCGCGCTAATTGCGTACACTATTTGAAGAGACTTGGAGCACGTACCTCGCATGAAAAAGATAATTTTGCTAATTCTTGCTGGAGTGGCCGTCGTTGGGCTTGTGGCCTTGTTCATTTACAGGCAGCAGGCTGGCTACACCAAGGTTCTCACCGCCAAAGTCGCGCGCCAGGATCTGGTTACGGTAGTCAGTGGCACCGGCCAGATTAAGCCCCGAACCTTTACCAATCTGGGCGCTACTTCCATGGGCCGCGTCACCCACCTCTTTGTAAAAGAGGGAGACCTGGTGAAGGCCGGCCAGACGGTGGCCAGCATCGAGCATGTACAGCAGGAGGCCGCTGTCTCCGGCCAGCAGGCCGCCATCTCGGCCGCCAAAACCGACATTGACGCCAATATTGCCGCGGAAAAAACCGCGGAAGCCAATGTCGCCAAAGCCAAGGCCGATCTGGAGCAGAAGCGGCTGGATTGGGAACGCGAGCAGCCCCTTTACAAGGCGGGCATCGTGGCCAAGTCGGATTTCGACGCCAAAAAGGCAGCCTACGACACCGACGTAGCCACCGTGGATCAGGCAATCGCTGCGCTGAATCAGGCCAAGGCGCAAACCGATTCTCTGCGCGGGCATTTGAAAACGCAGGTCGCCAGCCTGCGCGCAAACCAGAATGCGCTCGACCTCACCACCGCAGTAGCTCCCTTTGACGGCATTGTGACCAACCTGCCCGTCCGCGAAGGCGAAACGGTGGTGGAAGGCATCGAGGGTTACGAGGGGTCTACGTTGATGACCCTGGCGGACATGAGCGTGATCACCGCCGAAGTGAAGGTGGACGAGACCGACATCGTCAATGTGCAGATTGGCCAGCCGGCCGACGTGACCGTCGACGCTTTGCCCGGCAAGGTCTTCAAAGGCCACGTGACGCTGGTCGGTGACCAGGCTCTACTGCGCTCCACCGGCATGGCCACCTCCACCTCGACCAGCGGCACAGAGGAGGCCAAGGACTTCAAGGTCGTGGTCACGCTCGACAGCCCCACCAGCGACCTGCGCCCCGGGCTCAGCACCACTGCCAAAATCACCACCGCCCACAAGCCCAACGTGCTTTCGCTGCCCATCCAGGCGCTCACTATGGTTGACCCCAAAGCCGACGACGCCAAGAACGGCGTGCAGGCTGCTTCAACATCATCAGCCCCTGCCGTCAAGAGCGTGCCCGTGCAAGGCGTCTATGTGGTAGACAAAGACAAGAGCGGCAAGCTGCGCGCAAAGTTCGTGCCCGTCACCACAGGCATCACCGGCGCCACCGACATCGAGGTGCTCAGCGGCCTCGCCGAAAACCAGGAAATTGTCATCGGCCCCTACAAGACGCTGCGCGGCCTCAAGAGCAACGCGCTGGTCAAGCGGGACACCGCCAAGCCGCCAACGCCGGGCGGAAGCTCCTAAGAAACGCAATAGCTCATGGCTCTGAAGAGGCGTGGCTTTTTCCTCGCCTCTTCAAAGCAGCAACCGCAGCTTGCAAGCAAAGGAAGAAATTCGGATGGCTCTGAACGGCATCAGCGACGATGTGCAACACGCGGCTCCGCCCAACGGCGACATGATCGTCGTCGAAGATCTATGGCGCACCTACGATATGGGCTCGGAGCAACAGGTGAACGCGCTCAGCGGCGTCTCTCTGCGCATCAAGCACAACGAATATGTGGCCATAATGGGTCCGTCCGGCTCCGGCAAATCCACTCTGATGAACCTGATCGGCTGTCTCGACACGCCCTCCAAAGGCCGCTACTGGCTCAACAGCCAATTGGTCAGCGAACTCGACGACGACCAGTTGGCGCGCATCCGCAACAAGGAAATCGGCTTCGTCTTCCAGACTTTCAATCTGCTCTCCCGCGCCACAGCATTGCACAACGTCGAGCTGCCCCTCATCTACAACGGCACGCCCTCCGCCGAGCGCCTCGAGCGCGCCCGAGAGTCGCTCGCCGACGTCGGCCTCGAGTCGCGCATGATGCACAAGCCCAACGAGCTCTCCGGCGGCCAGCGCCAGCGCGTCGCCATCGCCCGCGCCCTGGTCAACCGGCCCTCCATCATCCTCGCCGACGAGCCCACCGGCAACCTAGACTCCAAAACCGGCCTCGAAATCATGGCCCTCTTCGAGACCCTCCACGCCAACGGCAACACCATCGTCCTCGTCACTCACGAGCCCGACATCGCCGAATACGCCAATCGCGTGGTGCATATTCGCGATGGCCAGATTTACTCCGACGAGCCTTCCAAGCGCGCTCGCTGACCGTCTCGAACAAGTCTCCCATCAGGCCCTCCCTCTGAACCGGAAAGACGCCATGTCTTTCCGGTTCATGTTTTTTCTCCTCCCGCCGATGAAAACTTTGTCGGCCTTGAAATCGTTTCTTGGGCTGCGGAGGCGAGGCACGTTGAGAGCCATCGAGAGCGTCGCGCATTACCAGCCTTCCGTCTCCGGTCTCGCGTTTGTCGAGCTGGAATCCCACCATTCCGCGCAGCCCGTCGGTGTCAGCGCCGCATGGCGCAAGCTCCTCATGCAAACTGAAATGGCCGCGCCTCATATTCATCTGGCCGCCATCGAGGGAGAGCACGGCGTCGGCAAGCAGACCCTGGCCCGCTATCTCTTCAGCCGCTCTCCGCTCTCCACCGGCAGCTTTCAGCGGCGCGACGCCCGCGAATGGCTGGTCACTGACGCTGACCCCGCCACACTCACCGGCTTCACCTATCTCGACCGTGTTGACCTGCTCGCGCCTCCGGGCCAGGGCCTTCTGCTTGGCTTTCTCAAGGCGCTCCAGGACCGCCCGCCGGGCCGCTCCGTCCTGCTGGCCTCCTCGCAAACCTCGCTGCGCCAGATGGCCGCGCAAGGCCTCTTGCTGCCCGATCTCGCCTTCCGCCTCACCGCCGTCCGCTTTGCCATTCCACCGCTGCGCCTGCGCCGCGAAGACATCGCCCCGCTCGCCCAGGCTCTCCTTGACCGCATCTGCACGCGCTATCAGCAGCGCCCCGTCCTCATGGCGCCCGGCACTCTCGCCTGCCTCTTGCAACACAATTGGCCGGGAAACGTGCGCGAGCTAGCCGCCGTGCTTGAAACCGCTCTGCTCGAAGCCAGCAACGGAACCATCCGCCCCGACGATCTAGCCCTGCCCACCGGCCTCGAAGCCTCGTCGCCGCTCCAGCCGGCCATGCACAGCGACACCCTCAATCTCGACTCCGTCATTCAGCATCACGTCCAATATGTCCTCGAACTCAACCGCGGCAACAAGCTCCGCGCCGCCCGCCAGCTCGGCATCAGCCGCTCCACCCTCTACCGCATCCTCGCCAACGAAAACATCCTGACGCATTGAGTAAGAATGGCTTGCCATCCTGTGCGATTAATAATGGATTGTCAGAGGGCAAAGAGGCCGGAACTTGAGGCAAAAAACGAACTTTTTCAGTGATTTTCAGAGGTCGAATCTCACCATTTGGGAGAATTCGGGCGAGGAGTTTTTAAAGCGGAGTTGATTCCAAACGGGTTAAAAATAATCTGCAATGTTCTTAGGGGAATTTATACCCCCATGGGGTATAGGGGGGTAGGGGGCGCCTTTTGGGGTGGTACGGACCGGCTCCATCCCTGACAGATTGGGCAGTGGTCTCGGTCCTTTTATCTATATTTCCTAGTTTGCGCCTGCGGTGGGTAATTATCGGCAAGGACTTTCTCCTTCGACATACCCTCCAGCGACGAGGACCTATCCCTTCATCTTTGTGGGCAATAATCACTCACCGGGAATCCCGAATTGCTGCGGGCCCCAACTTAGCTCAGGGCGGCAAGAGTCGAGCGCTCGCACCCTCTCCACCGAAGCCTTCCCATCCAGCCTACGATCTAAGCTCCATGCCCGGTGATATAATCCGCCCAATCCACTTTCCCTTGAATTGCGGTGATTCTATGTCATTGATGCTGACGGATATCCTCTCCTGGAAGAGCATCGTAGCTATTGGAGTGGTCATAGGCGTTGTCGCGGCGATCCTTGATATTGGAGGTTGGTTGCGCAAGTTCATCCGTTTACTGCGGAGAGTGCGCAAAACCACTCAAGTAACCGTCAGCCTGCATATCGACGACGTGGAACTCCGCCAGCAGGAATGCGATCTCCTTCGCGAGTATCTTGAGCTGGTTCAGACTCAGGCTCAGAATGTGCTTGGCAGCTTTCCCAGCCCCAGACGCTTGTCGGCAGAGAACTTATCAAGGACCTGATCAAGTGGTCTGAGCAGACTTACCGCTGGAATTATGAAAACGTCAAGGCGTTGCTCACCGAACTCACGGAAGCAGATTGCGTACTGCGCCCTCAACTGTCTTCCCTCTCTGGCGAATACCGCTACTTTTTCTTCCATGCCAGCGTTGCAGAATACTACGCCGCGCTGGAGGCGACCGGGGACATCGCAGTACGCGAACAACTCCTTGCTAGCCTCTCAGAAACTCGCTGGTATGGCACATTTGCTATGTTTGTCGCCATGAGTAACAATCCGTCGCCTCTCATCCTCGGAGTGGGAGACTCCACCGCTCTCGATAGTTTGGCTAAGGCCCGTCTGATCGACCAGTGTGTCTCCGAATGCGGCGATCTCCTCGCTTCCGAGGACTTTGCGCAGTGCGTCTGGATCGCTCAATCATGTACTCCTCTGCCATGGCACATCATCACAGCCTACGATGCAGTCTGTATCGGACTTGAGCGACTCTCGGACGATGTACACAGTCGCGAAATGCTTACCCTCATCAATGAGATCCGCAATCGAAGCATCACACTGCCGGATGAATTGCGACCTGGGAAAAAGCGATTCCAATATGGACTTCCCAAAACCCTCGCCGCGCTGAATAGTCCTCACGCTATCACCCGCTGGGCAGCCCTTTGGATTCTCGCCGTCGTTTCAGATACAGCGTCTGCCCTCAGGGTAGCCCCTCTGCTCTCTAACCCCAATCCTGCCTTTCGCGGCATGGCTGCATGGCTTCTCAGTCTCCTTGACCACAAAGCATCCTGCGGCGACATCCGAAAACTCTTGCATGATACGGACTGGATGGTTCGCAAGGCCGCTGCCTCTTCCCTTGGACGTCTGGAGGATAGTTTAGCTTTAGACGAACTACTCATTATCGCTCAGAATGACCGAGCAGAGGTCATTCGTTCAGCTGCATGGGCGCTCTCAAGACTCGCCCAATCCAAAAAGGTTCTGCCTGAAAGCCTTCTAAAACTCAAGGACTTCTTTGTGCCGCTAATCGACTCCCCCGATCCGGATATTATCGGGGGCGGCTGCGCGGGAATTGCGGGACTTGTCAAGGCGGGACTCTGCGATCTGCATGACCTCATGCCCCGCATTCAAGCCCTGTTAAGCCACGACGATCCCGATGTAAACCACAGTGCGGCATTTGCCATTGCTGCCCTTGCGGAGCCTGTGGATCTTCCCCTCCTTCAATCCATGGCCGCTGATTCTGACGCGAACCTCAGGGCTAGCGCCGCCTCCGGGTTGAAAAGAATGAAACCCGCCGACAATGCCCCCTTACTGGTCAAGTTACTTACTGATCACGACTCCCGTGTTCAGTGGGTTGCTCTCGGTGTCCTCTATAAACTGTCCGATCAGCCATTGGTAGAGACCGAATTGGCCAGAGCCATCAAAACGGTCGATGAACAAGAAGCGGTTTGTCTCATGCGGGCCCTGGTTGTCCACAAGCGAGATGATTCCAAACCTGCATCTCATATTGAATACCAAGAGCGTGATGCTCTAAAAAGCGAAATTCAAGATTGGGCATCAGGCCATCTCGCCTCCCAGCGGCCGAATGTCTGCGCCTGCGCCCTCAATGTTCTCCAACGAATGCCTGACAATCGCGCTATCGTGCCCTGCCTCAAGCTGATGAACGATGACGACGCTGGCGTCCGCGCAAGTGCTTGTAGACTGGCTGCAGCGTTATCGATTCCCACGCCACTTCGCGCCCCAGTACTGGAGAAGCTGCGCAAACTCCAGAAAAACCCGGACGAGAACGTGCGAGTGGTCAATTCAGCGCAATTCGCAATTCGTGCTCTTTCTAGTCACAAGACATTTAGGGGATAGCCTGTCAGCTCAGATATCGTCTTTGAGAACTGCAGTACAGCCTCACGAGCCACAGCCAATCTGTTCTTTGAAAACAGCCGAGCGCGGTAGCAATCTTCTACACTTAATAAAGGGCGATTCGCCCTTTGATTTCACACAGAGGTCCAATTCCATTGAGAAGATTTCCGATTTTCGCTCTGTCCGCTGCTGCCCTTCTCCTGCTTGCTGTAGCTCCCGCGATGCGGGCGCAGAAACTGTCTGCTGTTCCCGCTCCGCCTGCAACGGCTGAGGGAAACCGCAAAGCTCTCAACTCGCTCTTTGCGGAGTACTGGCAGGCGAACATGGAGCGTTATCCGGAGTTTGCGTCGGCGCTGGGCGACACGCGCTATAACGACCGCGTGACAGACTACTCCGTGAAAGCGGAAAACGCATGGCTGGAGCGCGAAGCAAATTTCCTGATGCAGTTGGCGGCCATCGACACCACCGGGCTGACGGACGAAGAAAAGATCAGCCGCGACTTGCTGCTGAGCGAGTTTACCGACGATCAGGAAGCTGCGGCGTTCAAGGAGTGGGAGATGCCGCTGAACCAGATGGGAGGCATTTACGCCAACTATCCGCAACTGGTGGGCGAGTTGAGTTTCATCACGGTAAAGGATTACGACGGCTGGATCGCGCGCCTGCACGCCATTCCCAAAGCCTTCGAGCAAGTGACCACCAATATGTCCATCGGCATGGACGATCACCGCGTGCCGCCGCGCTACATTTTGGAAAAGGCGCTGGAGCAGGTGAAGACGCTGGCCAATCAAAAACCAGAAGACTCGCCGCTGGCCGCGCCGCTGAAGAAGTTTCCAACCGCCGTTACGCCTGCCGAGCAGGAGCGCATCAAGACCGAGACGCTGGACGCGATAAGCAAAGAAGTGCTGCCCGCTTACTTGCGCCTGGCGCGCTTTCTTGAGGTGAGCTACATCCCCGCAGGGCGCGCGGAGCCGGGAGTTTGGGCGCTCAGCGACGGGGCAAAGTACTACGCCTTCTGCATTCGCCACACGACGACTACGAATTTGACTGCCGAACAGATTCACCAGATCGGCCTGGATGAGATAAAGCGCAACGAAGCGGAGATGCTTGCCATCGCGCAGAAGCTGGGCTTTGCGGATTTGAAAAGCTTCCGTACAAGTTTGAAGACCAACCCCAAGCTGCATCCCGCGTCGCCAGAGGCTCTGATGGCAGCCTATCGCGGCTACATTGGGCCGATGCAGGCGAAGCTGCCGCAACTCTTTGGACGCCTGCCCAAGGCTCCGTTGGAAGTGGTTGCGGTTCCTGATTACATAGCGAAGAATATGTATCCTGCCTACTACGAACCCGGCACGCCGGACGGCAGCCGGCCGGGCCGTTTGCGCGTGAACTTGTATAACGCCACCGAGCGCAATCTCGACCAGGTAGAGGCCATCGCGTATCACGAGGGCATTCCCGGCCACCACTTGCAGTTCTCCATTGCGCAGGAGCTGACAGGCCTGCCCGACTTCCGCAAACATGAGGACTATACGGCCTTTGTGGAGGGCTGGGCGCTCTATTCCGAGCGGCTCGGAAAAGAGGTTGGATTCTACCAGGACCCGTATTCGGACTACGGCAGATTGGAAGCTGACAACTGGCGCGCCATCCGCCTGGTAATCGATACCGGCGTCCACTCCCAGCACTGGACCCGCCAGCAGATGGTGGATTTTTTCCAGGATCACTCGGGTATGGATGAGACCACCATACAGACGGAAGTGGACCGCTATATTGCATGGCCGGGGCAGGCTCTGGCATACAAGATAGGCCAGTTAAAGCTACTGGAACTGCGCGATCGGGCGAAGAAGGCTCTGGGCGACAAGTTCGATCTGCGCGCTTTTCACGACGAAGTTCTGGACTCCGGCGCGCTGCCGCTGGACGTGCTGAGCGACCGTATCGACGGGTGGATTGCCGCGCAGAAGTAAGGTGCAAAATCGGCAGGCCTATGTGCGGACAAGGTGGTTTTTTCTATCCGCCCATAAGCCTGCTGAATTGAGAAGGTAGGTTCGTTTTTGAAGAAAGCAGGTTTATAGACAGCGATATTCAGCGATATGTCCGAAACCTGACGGACCAAAACATCCGAAAATAGGTGTTTTTAGGCCGATTTTGACCTTTTTTTGCGCATAATTATGTCCGCTTTGGCTACCGTGTGGACAGGGGTCAGGGATCAGGGTTCAGGGTTCCGAACCTGGAGGATTGGACTATGCGTGAGAAGGAACGGAGATTTGCGCGAATGAGGCTGGATGTGGAGATGCGGAGTTACCGGCAGGCGGGGAGAGAGAAGAATCCGACCAATGCGCTGCTGCGGGCGGTGCGGCAGGTATTGCGCGTTCCGGTGGCGGAAGTCGCGGAGAAAATGGGAGTGTGCAAATCGGTGGTGCTCGATCTTGAGGCAAGGGAAGTGAAAAACACTGTCACTTTGAGGTCGATGTCGCGGATGGCGCAAGCGATGGGCTGCAAGATGGTGTACGGGATTGTGCCGGAGGGCGGGAAGACGCTTGAGGAGCTGGCGGAGTATCGGCTTTGGGCGGCCGCGCGGGAAGTTGGGATTATCGAATAGGGAAGGTAGTTCAAAGCGATGCGGATTCTGATCGCGGGGTGAGGACGGCGAGGGATCAGTCCCAGGTCTCAGAATCGAGACCTGGGCCACCCGGCCTCACTACGACCCGCTCATCGCGATAGAGCCGCGATGAACGGGGCACAGCTTCTCAAGTCACAGGGTTGCTTTCGGGGTTGATGAGCGCCACCTGCCGGGCTCTGGGGCACCCGGCAGAATTAGGTCGAAGGAAATGGCCGCATGGAACGTGATAGCCTGTAATGTCCCTTTACAGCAGCTTACCGGCTCACGTTCGCTGCTCTTGCGGGCTATTGAATCAATTGGAGAGATTGCTATGAAGCGCTTCGTTACATTGGTCTTTGCATTTGGATTTTCGTGCTGCCTGTATGCGCAGACAGTGGACACAACCGTCTGCAACATCCTGGATAATCCGCAGTCGTTTAACGGGAAGATCGTGCGCATAAAAGGCACGGTGTATGCGGGTTTTGATCAGTTTGTGGTGAAGGGCGCCGACTGCGGCATCAACGTGAACAAGAACATCTGGCTTTCTTATCCGGAAGGCCTGAAGGCCAAGGCGGGCCCGGCGGTGATGGTGCATCTGCAGCCGGCGCGGAATTTTGCCGGAGACGTCCCCGCGGTTCAACGGACGCCGGTCGAACTGGACAAGAACAACAAGGATTTCAAGCAATTCGATTCCCTGCTGGCCACGCCCTTCAAGAAGGGCGGGATGTGCCTGGGATGCAACCGTTACGAAGTGACAGCCACGCTGGTAGGACGGCTGGATGCGGTGGCGAATGCCGCAATCCCTTACGACAAAGCAGGCAAGATTACCGGGTTTGGCGGCTTTGGGCATATGAATGCTTATAGCGCCCGGCTGGTGTTGCAATCGGTCTCGGATGTTGCTTCGACGGAGGTCGACTACTCGAAGACGCTTGCCGTGACCAAAGACGACCAGGCGACCGGCACAGGCGACACGGACTCGCTGGCGGCCTCGCGTAAACTGGCCGCGTCTTATACGGCCGGCGTACCCAGCGGGGAACAGCTCAAACGAGCCGTGGGAGCATTCGGCAAAGAGAACGAGAAAAATACCGGGGTTGTGATCGTCCAAGGAAATGGCAACATCGCGGCGGCAAAGGACGAAGGCAAGGGAGCGGTGGATTCGCCGGACGGCCTGCTCTTTACTTTCACGTTCAATACGAACCGCGTGCAAGGCGATGCCGAGACCAGAGCGCTGGTTTTTGCGGGTGAAAATATCGCCAACCTGCGCAACCCGCTGCCGCAGGGCGCGGGCGCGGGAATTTTCGATCTGGAGACCCGCGCCTGGGTGACAACAGTTCTGGACTCATTCGCCAGCAAGCAGAAGACGCTGACGCTGCCGGGCGGTTATCTGGTGATGAACGCGGCCTGGCCACCGGCCGACATCAACCAGCATGTGGACGATGCAATTGAGAGCTTCCTCTCAAATGAGGAGCTGCTCCACCAGTAAGCGCGCACTGCATGAGGATCACCTCAACGACGAAGACCTGTCGTTGGGGACCCCGATGATCACCCCAACGACAAAGACCTGTCGTTGGGGACCCCGATGGGGAAGAAACGAAGACGCCGCAAGGGTGAGGCAACCGGCCAGTGAGAGAATGTCCTTCAGGAGCTGAACAGGCTGCGGGAGAACTCTGATTCTCCGGCAAAGTCAGAGAAGAACATCCCTCAGGGGCTAAAGCCCGCCTTCATTTTGTTGCATTTGCGGCACGACTGAAGTCGTGCCCTGACACAAGGCCATTTTCAGCACCCTTTCGGCTCGCTCAGGGCAGGCTTTGAAGTCGTGCCCTAAAAGGAAACAGGATTTCGGCCATGTTGCAAGTCAAACAACCTGAAGGAATGGCGGGCAAAGCAATTTGGATCAATTGCGGCGAGTTGGCCCCCGCTGCGCGGGGTTGACAAGTTGGCGGACGGCATCGATTGAATCGAGTTTCATGCTTCCATGGGTTGGCTACGCCGGTGGACGACTGACACAAAGTCGATCTATGAAATCAGCTCTAGTATCCTTGAAGTTGCACCACTCTGATCCAGAAACAGGAATCCAGGAAGAGGAAAAAGATGGCAGAGATAGCCGTTGAGGCCACCGAAGTACCCGCACAACTGCCTAACGTCCGCGTGGCCGTTCTGGGCGCCGGCAAGATAGGCGGCATCCTGTTGCAGGCCTTCCTGAAACAGAACCTTTTCGCGCCCAGCCAGATTCACGCCACTGTGGGCCACGCCGACCGTGCGCTAGCGTTGAGCACGCAATGGGGCGTGGATGTGACGACCAACAATCTGGAGGCGGTGCGCCAATCGGATTTGATTCTGCTGGGCGTGAAACCTTTCCAGGTGCCGGATCTGGTGGCGGAGATTCGACCCGGGCTGACGCCGGCCAAAACGCTGATCTCCTTTGCGGCGTCGGTGAAGACGCGCGCGATTGAAGAGGCGGCCGGCATGGAAATTGGGGTGATTCGTGCCATGCCCAACACACCTTCCGCGCTGGGCGCGGGTGCGGCTGGATTGTGCAAAGGGCGCTTTGTGCGCGCCGAACAAATGGAGCTGGCCGTTCGCATTTTTGAGACCGTGGGCCGCGCAGTAGTGGTGGACGAAAAACACATGGACGCCGTGACCGGGCTATCAGCCTCCGGGCCGGCTTACATCTATATCATCATCGAGGCGCTGGCCGAAGCGGGCGTGAAGGTGGGCCTATCGCGTGACGTGGCTACGCAACTGGCAGCGCAAACGACATTCGGCGCGGCCAAGATGGTGCTGGAGACCGGCTACCATCCTGCCCTGCTGAAGGACGCCGTGACCACGCCCGCGGGCTGCACGATAGACGGCATTCTGGAACTGGAAGAAGGCGGACTGCGAGTTACGCTCATCAAGGCCGTGATGCGGGCGACTGAGCGCGCCAAACAACTGGCCGCGGGGTAAGGACTGCGCGTCCTGCGAAACTCCCAGGTCCGGATTTTCGGACCTGGGGACCCATTCATTTCGATAATTTCGCTGCACTGCTGGCTCGCTAACTTGCCTATTCAACGCCCAACCTGGCTCCCTTCTTATCTGCCGGAATTCGACGGCCTGCGCGGCCTGGCGATTCTGGCGGTGGTGCTCTATCACTGCGATCCGCTTCTCAAAGGCACATGGATTCACTACGCGGCGCAGTGGGGATGGGCGGGGGTGGACATCTTCTTTGTCCTCTCGGGCTTTTTGATTACCACGATCCTGCTGGGGACAAGGGACAAGCCACATTACTTCCACAACTTCCATGCGCGTAGGGCGCTGCGCATCTGGCCGGTGTACGTGCTGGTGCTGGTGGTGGTCTACCTGAATGCGCCGTGGTTCATCGGCCCGAGCGTATGGGGCCCGGTGAAGACCGCACCGTGGTTGGCCTATATCTTCTTCGTGCAGAATCTTTTTCATTTGGCGCTGCCCCCGGCCATTGTCCCCACATGGGCGCTGGCTGTTGAAGAGCAGTATTACTTTGTGTGGGCGCCGCTGGTTCGCTGGTTGCGTCGACCGTGGATGCTGGCCGTTGTTCTGACTGCGGCGCTGGTTTGCTCGCCGCTGCTGCGCCTTGGACATCACCCCTGGCTCACACCAAACCACACGCTGATCAAGTTGGATGGAATCGCGCTGGGCAGCTTGCTTGCGTTGGGACTTTACACGATTAGATTCAGCCAACGCGTTTGGTTCTGGATCGGCCTTGGAGCTTTCGTTCTGGGAATTGCGGCCGCTGCCACCGTCGCCGGCGGAACGGCTTTCCTTGATTCAGCGCTCGTTGTTGGCTTTGCCGGCGCGGTGCTGGCATTGATGACTTCGACCGGCGCGCGAAATCCGCTCAGCGGGCTACTGCGCAGCGGGCCGCTGGCATTCTATGGCCGCATCAGCTACGGCCTCTACATGACCCACATTATGGCCTTCATCTTTTTCGGCTGGTTTGACCTGTGGATGAAGCCATACGGCATTACCGGAAACCTGGCGGTCGTGGCTGTCCGGCTGACGGTTTCCACGGCGCTGGCCGCAGGGCTCTGGTATGGCTTCGAGTCGAAAATCCTCAAATTGAAGCGGTATTTCTAGAGTCTCCGCGGCTCGCCGTACATGGAACAGCTCTGTCTCGTTCCACACTGTGAACTGGCGTCTCGCATGGTTGTGACATCAGTCACCCGAGACTGTGACCGGCGACTGCTAGGCTGGACGTGTCACGCAAAGTTCCCTTTGCGAGGTGAAAAATGAGCAAAGCCACAAGCAAAGGCCCCCTTAGCCCGGAACTTTTGGCCAAGATGAACGCCTACTGGCGCGCGGCCAACTATCTCTCCGTTGGGCAGATTTATTTGAAGGACAACCCAATGCTGGAGCGGCCGCTGACTCTTGACGACGTGAAGGCGCGCCTGCTGGGCCACTGGGGCACTACGCCGGGGCTCAACTTTCTCTACGTGCATTGGAACCGGTTGATTAGCGAACGCAACCTGGACATGCTCTACGTCATCGGGCCCGGACACGGTGGACCGGGGCTGGTGGCCAACACCTACCTGGAGGGTTCGTACACAGAGATTTACCCTCACATCGAGCAGAACCGGGACGGCATCAAGCGTCTGTTCAGGCAGTTCAGTTGGCCGTATGGAATCCCCAGCCACGTGGCGCCGGAGACGCCGGGATCGATTCACGAGGGCGGCGAGCTGGGCTACTCGCTGGTTCACGCTTACGGCGCGGCCTTCGACAATCCCAATCTGATTGTGGCTTGTGTGGTGGGCGACGGCGAGGCCGAGACCGGACCGCTGGCCACGAGCTGGCACTCGAACAAGTTTCTAAATCCGGCGACCGACGGAGCCGTGCTGCCAATCCTGCATCTGAATGGCTACAAGATTGCCAACCCGACGGTGCTGGCGCGAATTCCGCACGCCGAACTCGAAAGCCTGATGCGAGGCTACGGTTATGAACCGTTCACGCTGGAGGGCGACGATCCGCTGACGATGCACCAGCTGGCCGCGGCGGTCTTCGACAAAATCTTCGACCGCATTGCCGAAATTCAGAAGATCGCGCGGGAAGCTATGGCCAAGGGTGAAAGCGTGGAGCGCCCGGCGTGGCCGATGCTGATTATGCGCACGCCCAAGGGCTGGACCGGGCCGAAATTCGTAGACGGCAAGCCGGTGGAGAATACCTGGCGTGCACACCAGGTTCCACTGGACCAGATCTTTGAGAAACCCGGGCATCTACGTCAGCTTGATGAGTGGATGCGCAGCTACAAGCCCGATGAGTTGTTCGACGAAAAGGGCGCGTTCCGCGCGGAGTTGGCAGAGATTGCGCCCAAGGGACGGCGGCGCATGGGCATGAACGCACACTCGAACGGCGGGTTGCTGCTGGAACCACTGAAGATCCCCAATTTCCGCGATTTTGCAGTGAAGATCGAGGGCCGTGGCGCGAAAGACTATGAATCCACGCGGATTCTGGGGCAACTGCTACACACCGTGACGGAAGCGAACAAGGCACAGAAAAACTTTCGCGTCTTCGGGCCGGATGAGACGGCTTCGAACCGCCTCGGCGACGTGATAACCGGAACCGGCAAAGAGTGGATGGCCGCGACTCTGCCGGTGGACGAGAACCTGTCGCAGACCGGCCGGGTGATGGAAATCCTGAGCGAGCACATGTGCCAGGGCTGGCTGGAAGGCTATCTGCTGACTGGCCGCCATGGATTTTTCAACTGCTACGAAGCGTTTATCCACATCATCGATTCAATGGTGAACCAGCACGCCAAGTGGCTGAAGGTGACGCGGGATATTCCGTGGCGCAAGCCGATTGCATCGCTGAACTACCTGCTCAGCTCGCTGGTTTGGCGGCAGGACCACAACGGATTCAGCCACCAGGATCCGGGCTTCATCGATCATCTGCTGAACAAGAAGGCCGACGTGGTGCGCATCTACCTGCCGCCGGACGCGAACACGCTGCTTTCTGTGGCCGACCACTGTTTGCGCAGTAAGAATTACATCAATCTGATCATCGCCGGCAAACAACCGGCGCCGCAGTGGCTCACGATGGATGAGGCTGTAGCGCACTGCACGACGGGGATGGGTGTTTGGAAGTGGGCCTCGAACGACGAGGGCAAGCCCGATGTGGTGGTGGGCTGCTCGGGCGACGTGCCTACGCTGGAGGCGCTGGCCGCCGTTACACTGCTGCGCGGGTTGGCTCCGGATCTGCGTGTTCGCGTAGTCAATGTGGTGGACCTGATGGCGCTTCAACCGCCCTCCGAGCATCCGCACGGGCTGCCTGACGAGGAATATGACCAGATCTTTCCGCCCAGGACGCCGACTGTCTTCGCCTTCCATGGCTATCCATCGGTGATTCACCGGCTCACGTATCGGCGGCACAACCACGAGAACCTGCACGTGCGCGGTTACAAGGAAGAGGGCACCACGACGACGCCCTTCGACATGTGCGTGCTCAACAATATCGACCGCTTTCAATTGGCGCTTGACGCCATCAAGCGCGTGCCGCGGATGGCGGCGCAGGTTGACGCGGCCGAACAGTGGTACTCAGAAGCGATTCAGCGGCACAAGCTTTATGTAGCGGAAAACGGCGATGACCTGCCGGAAATCAAGGACTGGCGGTGGTCGAAGAGCTGACTAATTGGTAGCCCACCCTAGCCGCAAAAACAAGAACGCGGCGAGGGTGGGGCACCCTGAGTCTCGGCACCCAGAGTTTCATGACTAATTGTCTTACTAACTCGCTGATTTATTCAGCGTAACTCAAGAGGATTTCATTCATGGCTTCATTGCCCGTATTGGTTTTAAACAGCGGTTCTTCTTCCATCAAGTTTTCCGTCTATGAGGCTGGCGGCGAAGAGCGGCGAAGGCTCTTCGAGGGCGCGGTCGACGGCATCGGCACAGATCTGGGCAAGTTGTGGATCAAGGATGCCGACGGCAAGAAGCTAGTCGATCAGACTCCGGCTTTGCCTGACCGCGCCGTGGCCTTCAAGATGGTTGCCGACGCGCTTCACTCCGGCGACTTCCCTGCCCCCGCGGCCATTGGTCATCGCACTGTTTGCGGAGGGCCGACGGTCAACGAAAACCAACGCATCACGCCCCAGCTTATCGACGAGATCGAAAGCTACGCGGCGCTGGCGCCGCTGCACACGCCCATCGCTGTTTACATCATGCGCGAGGCCTTGAAGCTTTTTCCCGGCGTTCCCAACTTTGCCGTTCTCGACACGTATTTTCATCGCACCATGCCGGAGGTGGTGACGCACATGCCCATCCCCGCCGAGTATGCAGCGATGGGCGTGCGGCGCTACGGCTATCACGGCATTTCTTACGAGTCGATCGTCTACCAGTTGCAACCCAACGTGCCGGAGAAACTGATTGTGGCTCATCTGGGCAACGGCGCTTCCATCTCCGCCATACGGAACGGCAAGTGCCTGGACACCTCAATGGGCCTGACGCCGACGGGTGGCATCATCAGCGGCACGCGCACGGGCGACATTGATCCCGGCGTGGTTATTTTCATCCTGCAGAAGATTGCCGAGACGACGCCCAGCGCCGCCGAAGCCGCCGACAAGCTGGAGACCGTGGTCAGCAAGAAGTCCGGCCTGCTGGGCGTGAGCGAACTCTCGAACGACATGCGCGATCTGCGCGAGGCCATCAACGCAGGCAACGCGAAGGCGCGGCTGGCTGTGGATAAATTCACCTGGACTATCGCCAGGTGGATCGGCAGTTACATGGCGGAGTTGAACGGACTGGATATGCTGGTCTTCACCGGCGGCATCGGCGAAAACGACATCAACGCGCGCGCGGAGATCTGTGCCGGACTGGGCGCTCTGGGCATCGTCCTCGACGCCAAACGCAACAATGTTCGCGGGGCAGCAGTTATCTCCGCGGAGAATTCACCGGTCATAGTGCGCGTGATTCCGCCCGCCGAAGATTTGATGATTGTGAACCATGTGGTGAGGCTGCTGGGGGAGTAACTGGCGAGGGGGCAGGTGTCGATTTCCACATTCGCCACCCTCTTGTTCTACACTGGGGGGTTCCATATGGAGCCTTCGTCTATGTCATGTGCCGCCGTTTCCGTCAATGCTCAACGCCTGCCTTCGCCTGCCCTGCGGCGCTTTGCCTGGGGCGTGCTGGCCTACTTCATCGCTGTCATTCTTTGGGGAACACTGGTGCGTGCCACGGGCGCGGGAGCCGGCTGCGGCAACCATTGGCCGCTGTGCAATGGCACGGTCCTTCAGCACTCGGCCAGCGTGAATACAATGATCGAGTTCACCCACCGCCTCACCAGCGGCCTCTCGCTCTTCGCGGTCGTGGGCCTGTTGGCGTGGACTTTTGCTGGCACGGTACGCGGACACCTGGCGCGCGCGGCAGTCGTGGCTTCGGTTGTCCTCACGCTGGTTGAAGCGATCCTGGGCGCGTTACTGGTCAAGCTGGGATTGACGGCGCAGAGCCAGTCGCCGCTGCGGCCCGCTTATCTGGCGCTGCACCTGACCAACACGCTACTGCTGCTGGCCACGCTCACGTTGACCGCGCACCTTCTCAGCCGGAATCGCGGCTATCTGCGCGGCACTATTCGCCTGGTGGCGCCCTTCGGCGCTGTAGCCGCTATTTTTGTGGTGATGATTGTGGGCGTCACTGGTTCGCTGGCCGCGTTGGGCGATACGCTTTTCCCGGCCAGTTCGCTGGGCCAGGCGCTGGCGCAGGATTTCTCCGCAACCAGCGGCTGGCTGGTGCACTGGCGCTGGATGCATCCGACGATTGCATTTGTAGCCAGCATCTTCCTGATCTGGCTGCTGGTGCGCGCCGCGCAACGCAGAACGGAATGGGATAATCGCGGACTCTGTGCGCTGGTGCTGTTTTTGCTGGCCTCGGTCTATGTGCTGGGCTTGATGGACGTGATGCTGCTGGCACCGATATGGGTGCAAGTAGCTCATCTGCTGGGTGCCGATACGCTTTGGGCCGCACTGGTAGTGTTGACGGCAAGGCTGACTCTGGAGCCGGTGAAGCAGGGAACAGGGAATCGGGAATAGGGAACAGGAGTTTGCTGGGAATGACGGCCCACAACCGGATGAGTTGAGGAGGGTCGTTCCCGGGTTTTCAGACAGAAGCAGCAAGTTAGCTCCGCTTGGCGGAGTTAGCAAGTTGGTGGGTTCTTTCGCAATGTGAACAGATCGTGTGCGCAGAATTCTGCCCCTTGTTCCCCCTTCCCTGCCTCACGCATACTCCTGCTCGCAGACTCGCAATATCAGGGCGCCGCTTAAGTGATTGTGGAGGGCCGGGCAGCTAGATTTTCAGAGCTATTTTTGGGGAAGTGGTTTAGGCGGTGAGCCGTTCGAGCTGGTCGGGCTGGGTGATGGTCAGGCTGGAGCCTTTGATGATGATCCACTGATCGCGGCGGAACTGGTTGAGCAGCCGCGTGACGGTTTCGCGCGATGTGCCGGCCATGTTGGCAATCTCTTCGTGGGTGAGGGCCATGGTGAAGCGGATTTCATGCTTGCCGTTGCCCGTGGCGCGGCCCCAATCGAGCAGGAGGCGGGCCAAGCGTCCCGCGGCCGAGCCGGAGAGTGCCAGCCGTTTTGCATCGTGGAAAACCGTGAGGTATTCGCCGGAGAGCGACTGCGCCGCGTGCATGCTGGCGATGCCATGGCGACCGAGGAAGTCTACAAACTCCTGTTTGCGCACGGTTTTGACCTGGCAGGGCTCGATGGCCTCGGCGGTCACTTCGTGAGGCACGTTGGCTAGGACCGCGCTCAGGCCCATCACGTCACCGGGACCGGCAATCTTGAGAATCATGGTCTTGCCGTCGCGGGAAGTGGAGGAGATTTTTACCTGTCCGAAGCAGATAACAAAGACGTTGCGGGCCGGGTCGCCCTCGGAAAACAGCTTGGCGCCGCGGGCGTGGCTCATCATGATGCCAATCCCGTCGTAATCGGCTAGTGCTTCGGGGGTCAGATTGCAGAACATCCGCAAATGGCGATGCTCACAGTTAACACAATCTTCCGGGGGGTGATGAGGATGAAAAGTGGCCATGGGTCCGCTACGGTGCAATTTGAAGTATAGCGCACCCGGGCGGTATGCAAGGCAGGATTTTCCTACATCCTCGTTACGTCCGGGAAAAGTCCCTTTAGCGAGGATGGGTCAAAACACAAATTGCAGCCCCTATGCCGCGGAGCTTACGCGCCGCTGCCTCACCGCGCGGCTGAAGCAGCAAGTGTTATAGGCGCGGGAAACCTCGCGGGCCAGCTCCTCCAGAAGCCTCATGCGGAGGGGCGGATAGCTCTGAAAGGCCTGGTTGAGCGCCTCACTGGAAAGCATGAGGACAGAGCCGGGAGTCTGTGCAACAAGCGTGTAGGTGTGGCGGCCGTCGCCCAGGGCGGCAGCCAGTTCGACCAGTTCTCCGGCGTGGGCCGGACCGAGCGTCAGGTACGTCTGCATGCGCTCGGCCCTGCGCAGAAACTGGCCTGAGATTACGAGGTAGAGCCCGCGGCAGATCCCAGCTTGACGAAAGACAATCTGCCCGGCATCAAAATTGAGGCACTGGGCCGAGCGATTGAGGAGAAGTCCGATGGCCGGAGGGCACTCCAGCAGCTCTGCCACGGGACGCGCCTGGACTGCTTCGATGCTCCTGGATCTTGCCTCACATTGCATGGTTCCATCTCCTTCTATCTCCACCCGGGCCACGGTCTTGCGGGGGCCAGAAGCCCGACCCCGCCTGCCGGCCGCTTGCGGGCGAATGCGTTTGGTGATGCGGGTTTGCGGTGAGCCTGATTCCATAAAAGGCAAATCGCTCCAAATGCAGCAAGTCCGTTAGTTCTGAAGATTGAGGCAGGGCGATTGGACTTTGCTCGCCGCCGAGCCTGATTCGCGTGAAGATGGAAGCTGCGCTACTTCCGGCAGCCACGTTACCGGGTTTCAGCGTATGTGCAAGCCTCTGCCTGATGCACCGGGCGCGCCACGGAAGCCGATTCCGGCGGTACGCACAAGACCGGAACACGAGAGCGGGCCAGCAAGGCGAAAGCCGTACCATGCGGCCCCGGTGTGCCGCTGGCGCGCTTGACGCCGGCCACCAGGATACACGGATGATTTTGCGCGATGGCCTCGACGATTGCGACCACCGGATTGCCGTCCTTTACCAGGGAACGCACCGGGAACTGCCCTCTGCACTGGACGCCAAACTCCTCGAGAGTGGTGCCGCAGGGGTTCAGAAAAGCCGCGACCTCGGCGGCCGTGCGTGCATGAAGAAGCAGCAAGGGGCGCTCGAAGGTCTTGGCCAGCGAGCAGGCAGTTGCTGCGGCCGACGCCGATGCCTCGTTGCGCTCCATGGCCAGCAACACCGGCCCGCCGGGCGTGGGGCGAAACGCGCCGGCATTCCAATCCGCCGCCACCGCGAGCACTGGGCACGGCGACAGCCGGACCAGTTCCTCGGCGATGGCGCCGACAATCACCGGACCGGCGCCCTCCATACCTTTGGTACCGATCACTATCAGCCCGGCATCATACTGCCGGACCACATCCAAAAGCATCTGTGCGACCGCGCCCTGGCGAATCTCCGAATGGCTATGGATTCCTTCCTGGAGCAGGTCGCCGGACAATTTGTCGAGCGCCGAGCGCGCCTGCTCGGTCAACCCTGCCAGAACCCCACCGGGAACTGTATCCACCTGGGCATATTCGATTGGATCGATGCCGTGAGCCAGCACGATCCGGGCGCCATAAGCCGTAGCCAGCTTGCGGGCATACTCCAGAGCCGCTTCCGACCGACCGCTCAGGTCCGTGGCCACGACGATGGTCTTCAAATCGCTTGCAAAGCTCATGGATGCCTCCCGGCGCCGACCGCCAGCTATTTATTTCTGCCTATTGGATACCGAGTGTGCGCCCCCGGAAGAGGCCGTGGCAGTGACCTCATTCACCCCGCTGTGTGACTCTGATCACACTTCATTGATTTAGCGAGTCAGCAGGTCAGCGAGTGAGCAGAGAGGCCCGAAGTTTGCCGGGGACTCTGCCATTGCGGCTTGGCGTGCAGGCGCAAGGGCTCAACGCGGTTTGCGGATTTTAGCAGAGAGATGCAGCAAAGGCTCGAGCTGCTCCAGCGGAACCGGGCGGCTGAAGAGGAATCCCTGGAAGGAATGGCAGCCGAGACCGGCGAGGAGGTTCCGCTGTTCTTCGGTTTCCACTCCCTCGGCGATCACCGACAAAGCCATGGCCCGGCCCAGCGAAATAATGGTTTGCGCAATGGCGCCGCTGGTCGAATCGATCAGGATGTCCCGGACGAAGGAGCGGTCGATCTTCAAGCAGTCGAGCGGCAGGCGCTTCAGGTACGCGAGCGACGAATAGCCGGTGCCAAAGTCGTCCAGGGAGAACCGTATGCCATGCAATCTGAGTTGGGTCATCTTGGCGATGACCTCCTCGATATTGTCGGCCAACATGCTTTCGGTAAGCTCGAGCCGGAGGTTTTTCGGGTTGGCTCCGGTGCGGGCGAGGGCAGCAACTACTTGATCGACAAACTCCGGCTGGCGAAACTGCAGGGCGCTGATGTTGACCGCAACAATGAGCCGAGCCGTTTCCTTGTGGCTGGCCCATGCGGCAATCTGCTCGCAGGCAGTATCGAGAACCCACTCTCCCAGAGGCAAAATCAGTCTGGACTCCTCTGTAAGGGGAATGAATTCGCCGGGCAGGACGAGGCCTCGCGTGGGGTGGTTCCAGCGGATGAGTGCTTCGGCACCTGTGACGCGGCCTCGCTCGACCTGAGGCTGGTAGTAAAGCTCGAACTGATTTGTTTTGATGGCCTGGCGCAGCTCCACCTCCATGGCGGCACGGGCGTTGACGGCAGTTTGCAAGGCGGGAGAGAAAAAGCGCATGGTGTTGCGGCCCGCCGCCTTGGCTTGATCCATGGCAATATCGGCCTTCTGCAAGACGTCATCGACGCTTTTTTGGTGGCTTCCAAAGACGGTGATTCCGATGCTGGCGGTCAAGAGATATTCGCGGTTCTCGATCGAGTAGGGCCGGTCAATCGCAGCCAGAACATGTTCGCCTACGGCCTTGGCCTGTGCCGCGGCTTCCTCGGCAACGTTGCTGAGGTTTTCAATCATGACCACAAACTCATCTCCACCCAACCGGCACACGGTGTCGCCTTCGTGTACGGAAGCGGCGACGCGCCGTGCGACTTCCTTGAGCAGAAGATCGCCTGTTTGATGGCCGAGGGTGTCGTTGAAGATTTTGAAATGATCCAGATCGACCAGCAGCAGCGCCATCGAACGGCCTCTTTGGCCGCCGGCTGCCGGAGGCTGGCGCAATCTCTCCAACAACTGCCGCCGGTTAGGCAGGCCGGTCAACGGGTCGTAGAAAGCCAGACTCCGGATGGTTTTTTCCGCTGCTTTGGCAGTGGTTATATCCCGCGTCAGGGTAAGGATGCAGGCAACGCCGTCCACCTCCATCAGCGAGGCCGACATCTCCCCCCATATAAGCTCCCTGTTCTTCTTTCTGAACTGGACCTCCAATCCGCGGAAACTTGAGTTCTGCTGCAGCATCGACCTCATGGCCTGCCGGTCGCGTTCATCCGCCCAGATTCCCAATTCCTGCGAGGTTCTCCCAATGACTTCATCGCGTTCGTATCCCAAGGTGTCGAGGAAGGCCTTATTGCAGTCGATAAAACTCCCGTCGTCGATCCGGTTGATACTGATGGCGTCGAGACTGGTCTGGAATACGGTGTGGTAGCGCTGCTCGCTTAGCCGCAACGCCTCCCGAATCTTGGCCAGACGCTCCGCCGCCTCCTTGTCATCGGTGATATCCCGGGTGAAGGACAGAATGCTGGGAACGCCGTTCATTTCGATTGCCAACACCGACAGCAACCCCCAGCGCAATGTTCCGTCCCTGGTTCGATACTGGACCTCCAGGTTCCGGCAGACCGAGTTCAAGCGCATTCTTTCGAGCAGTTTCTGCCGGTCGGCAGGGTTCGCCCAGATGCCTACTTCCAGCGCTGTACGCCCGATGATTTCATCGCGCTCGAAGCCCGTGATTCTCAGAAATGCGTCGTTGACGTCTACGAACTTCCCATCTTCCAAATTGCAGATATCGATGGAATCGAGATTCATCTGGAAGGTTGCACGGTAGCGCTCTTCGCTATCGCGCAGTTGCATCTCTGACAGCTTGCTTTCGGAGATATCTTTAATCACGCCGGTCATCTTCCGGGGCTGCCCCTGGGCATCGAACTCCAGTCTGCCCATTCCGTGGACCCAGCGCACCGCATGGTCTGTCTGGCGGACAATGCGGTACTGCTTATTGAAATTCTGCCCCTGGCCGACTACATCTTCCGCGAAATAGGCAGCCATCATGGCGCGGTCATCTGGATGGATCAAGGCCGTCCATCCGGCCAAGGTGTGCTCATTTTCTTTGCCGATTCCGAAGATTTCATCCAGGACATCCGAACTGGTCCACCCGCCTGTTCCGATATCCAGGATGTAACTGCCCAGCCCTCCAATCACCTGCGCTTCCTTGAGAGAATCCAGGCTTTCGCGCAGCGCTGCCTCCGCCCGCTTGCGTTGGCTGATGTCGCGGGCGATGGCGGAGCCTCCCACCACCTTCCCTTCTGAATCCCGAATCGGGGAGACCGACAGCGCGATATCAATCGAGCGCCCATCCTTGTGGCGGAGCACTCCATCAAAGGAGCTGCCGGAGCGACCTTCCTGAACGGCCCTGAGGTTCTTTCGCAGGTTTCCCTCGCGGCCAGGAAAAACCAGAATTGTCAGGCTCTTGCCCAGGATCTCCTCGCTCGCATAGCCAAACAGCCGTTCGGCGCCAAGGTTCCAACTGATGATACTTCCACTCAGGTCATTGGCAAGGATTGCGTCTCCCGAGGATTCAACGACCGAGGCCAGCAAGGCCCGAGCCTTTTCCGCTTCATGGCGGACGGAAACATCGCGAACGATGGTGCAGATGGCCGTCACTTCGCCGGCGGAATTCCGGATGGGCCAGGTGGTCACGGTGACATGAACCTTGTTCCCATCCTTGCGCAGGGCTAAACCATCATCTTGCAGCAGGGGCGCCCCCGCCAGCAGCTGCCCGATAACCAGATCCGCGCGTGCCCTTCGTTCCGGCGCGATGATCATGGAGAAGGATTTTCCGATTGCCTCATCGGCGGAGTAGCCGTAGATGTCCTCCGCGCCGTGGTTCCAGGTGAGGATGGCGCCGGACGGCGCGTGGGTGATGATGGCTTCCTCGCAGCTCTCCACCACCTCAGCAAGAAAACTGCGCGACTCCTCGGCCGCTTTCCGCTCCGTGATGTCTTTTCCGAAGACGGAAACGCCCGTCGTTCTGCGATCAACAACGATGGGGTTGAAAGCCAACTCCAGGATGCGACCGTCGGCAAGGGAAAATTCCTTCCTGAAGGAGCCTTCGGCAAGCGCACGCTCATAGAGCGGAGGCATGAATCCCACCCTCTCTGGCGGGACCAAATCCTTGGGAAGCATCCCCACCGCGGGCCGGACGCCAAAAATGCTCTGGATGTGCCGCTGCAATGCCCTATTGAAGGTAATCAGGCGATATTCAAGGTCCACCGACCAGATCAGGTCTTCGGTGCTTTCGATCAAGGCCGAGAGATTGGCTTCCGCTTGATTGGGCATTTCGGCCTTTCCTAACGCCAAACTCCGGCTCCTTCATAGAAAACGCGCTTTCAGAGGGTGAAGGCATGTGCCGAGCGAAGCCAATAGAAGTCGTTTGCCCGGAATACCTCAAGATGCAACTTCCCTTATTCAACTGGTATACCCCCTTTTTGGAATCACATGCAATATCTTTGGGGTCTTTCCAAAATCTCCGGAAAAACGGCACGGGGTTCACGCTATGCAAGCTGAGGGACAGGTCTCAGTTATGGCCGGCAGGGCATTCGGGGAGTTGGAGGACGGGCAAGACCAGGACGGGCGCCATTTCCCGAGGAGATGACGCCCATTCGAGCCTGCGGATTCGGTGGAGGGTTAGACCTTTTCCAGCGGATGTTCGGCATAGTGCAGCAGCACGGCGATGACGCAACTGGTAAGCCAGGTGTTCAATGAAACGGCATTCCGGATGATTGAGCAGCGCCCCAGGCCTCGGAATTGAGACCTGGAGCGCCTTGACCTTTCCGGGCTCGCTGCGGCTGGGTTACCGCGTGGACTCGAAGAGAAACCAGGCGCGCCGCTCGGCCTCGTCGATCCAGACTTCGATCAGGCTGGTGGTGGCATAATCGTTGGCCTTGCTGGCAACCACGTGCGCCGCGCGCAGACTTTCTACAAAAGCCTTGTTGTCGGCGT
>Ga0224555_1001249_pt1 | contig 36275 bp, 17 predicted proteins | sample 714S23034metaG_FD_180687 | JGI IMG/M metagenome (GOLD analysis project Ga0224555, IMG submission 180687) | Peat soil microbial communities from Stordalen Mire, Sweden - 717 S2 30-34 | ecosystem: Environmental > Terrestrial > Soil > Wetlands > Peat | place: Sweden: Norrbotten County, Stordalen... | reverse complement strand
TTGTTGTGGAAGGCGAAGATCACGGGCGCACCTTCGGTGAAGAGCGCGTTGAACGACATTTCGTCCATCCCGTGCGAATGCTTGTCGGGAAACATCAGAGTCATCAGGTCCACAACGTTAACGACACGCACCTTGATACCCGGCACGTGCTTTTGTAACAGCCACGAGGCCGCGCAGATCTCGATGGTTGGCACATCGCCGGCGCAGGCCAGCACAACATCCGGCTCGCCGCCTCTATCATTGGTTGCAAATTTCCACGTGGATGCGCCTTTCGAGCAGTGATCAAGAGCCTCGTCCATATTCAACCACTGGAGCTGCGGTTGTTTGCCGCAGGTGACGACGTTCACGTAATTGCGGCTGCGCATGCAATGGTCGAAGACGCTGAGGAGGCAATTGGAATCAGGTGGATAATACACGCGGATCACTTCGCTCCTGCGCTCCAATGCATTGACGACGTACCCGGTTGCCTGGTGGCTGAAGCCATTGTGGTCGTTGCGCCATGCATGACTCGTGAGCAGAACATTGAGAGACGCAAGCGGCCTGCGCCAGAGATATTCGCGGCATTGCTCCAGCCACTTGGCATGTTGTGTGGTCATTGAATCGACCACTTGCGCGAAGGCCTCGTAAGAGGACCACATGCCATGACGTCCTGTGAGCAGGTAGCCTTCGAGCCATCCCTGGCAGAGATGCTCGCTGAGTACCTCCATCACGCGGCCATCCGGGCCCAGTTTTTCGTCGATGGATACAATTTCGGCCATCGAGCAACGATCTGTTGCCTCAAAAATTGAGTTCAGGCGATTGGAGTCCGACTCATCGGGACAGAACATGCGGAAGTTCGTCTGGTTCATTTTAAAGATGTCGCGGAAGAAATCACCCAGCTTGCGTGGAGCCTCGGCCAGAACCTGGCCCGGACCGGGGATTTCGAGCGCGTAGTCGGTAAAGTCGGGCAGCGCCAGGGTGATCAACTCACGTCCGCCATTCACATGGGGATTGCCTCCCATGCGCCGGTTGCCCACAGGGTTGAGAGCCGCCAATTCTTCAAGGAACTTGCCGTTCTTGTCGAAGAGTTCTTCTGGCTTATAGCTTTTCATCCAGGCTTCAAGAATCTTGAGATGTTCTGGATTGTCTTTGACCGATGCGAGTGGAACCTGGTGCGCGCGGAATGTGCCTTCAATCGGCGTTCCATCCACCTCCTTGGGGCAGGTCCATCCCTTGGGAGTTCGAAAGATGATCATGGGCCAGACGGGCTGCATCTTGAAACCGTTCTTGCGAGCCTCCTGTTGAATTCCACGAATCTCGGCGTAACAGTCCTCAAGCGTTTGCGCCAATAGTTGATGCACGACTTCCGGATCGTCTCCCTCGACAAAATAGGGCTTGTAACCCCGACCTACATAAAGAGCCTTCAAGTCGGCGTCGCTGGTGCGTCCCTGGGCGGTTGGCCCGGAGATTTTGTATCCATTGAGATGAAGGATCGGCAGCACTGCGCCATCTCGCACCGGGTTGACGAAGTTGACGGACTTCCAACTGCCTTCCAGCGGACAGGTCTCGGATTCGCCGTCTCCGATGACACAGGCGACAATCAAGTCCGGATTATCGAAGGCAGCGCCGAATGCGTGAACCAGAGAGTAGCCAAGCTCACCGCCCTCGTGCATGGAGTTGGGGACGTGCGGTCCGCAGTGGCTGGGCACGCCGCCCGGCGTCGAGAATTTGCGGAACATGAGCCGCAGGCCGTTTTCATCGTGTGTAATCTCAGGGTGAACCTCGGTGTACGAGCCTTCAAGATAAGAACAGGCATTCAGCGAGGGGCCTCCGTGTCCCGGACCCGCAATGTAAATAATGTCCGCATCGTGCTCTTTGATGAGCCGGTTCAAATGAATGTAGATAAAATTCTGCCCAGGCGAGGTTCCCCAGTGACCGAGCAGCCTCGGCTTGATCTGTTCCGCCTTGAGTGGCGAGCGAAGCAAGGGATTCTCAAACAGGTAGATCTGGCCGATGCACAGATAGTTTGCCGCCCGCCAATAACGGTTCATCTTGTCGAGCATCTCAGGCGAGAGAGGTCCCTTGGGCTGTGGGGCTCTTTCTTCTTTTTTGCCGTCGGCCGCCACCGCGGTCGACAGGCTCACGTCGAAGATGAACCCGGATGAATTGCCAAACTGATCGAAATTCTTGCTGAATGATTGCGGAATGCCATCGTTATCGCTGTTGATGGGGAGATCTTTGGCGGCCATAATGAGTGTTCCTTTCGATTTCAGCGCGGCCTGTATCAGCGCGCTGGCGGATTTCGGACATTGGTTTGTTTAAGTCTGCCTACCATAAGTCGCAGGAGTTATTTCGCCAGCATCTTTTTGATTGCGAGCAGTTCGAGACGCCTCTTTTCGGTGGTCCTGGGATACGCCATCTTAAGTTCTCCCAGGGCATCCAGTACGATTTGCGAGACGATCAGCCGCGCGTTTTCCTTGTCGTCAGCCGAGACGATGAACCACGGCGCATGATGTGTGCTCGTCGCGTGAAGGCAGTCTTCATAGGCCTTCATGTAGTGTTTCCAGTATTTCCTCTCGTGAATGTCGGAGGTGCTGAACTTCCAGTTCTTTTCAGGCTCGTCGATGCGCGCGAGGAATCGCTTTCGTTGTTCCTCGTAAGACAGATGCAGGAAAATTTTGACGATTTGCGTACCGTTACGATGAAGGTGCTTCTCCAGGTTCGCTATGGAATTATACCTCTGCTCCCAAATGTTCTTCTCGTCGCGCAATTCTTCAGGAAGCCCCTGGCTGCGAAGAATCTCCGGATGCACACGGACGACCAACACTTCCTCGTAATAAGAACGGTTGAAGATGCCGATGCGCCCGCGCTCAGGAAGGCGGCACGTCGTGCGCCAAAGGAAATCGTGATCGAGTTCTTCGGCACTGGGCTGCTTGAAACTGAAGACCTCGCATCCCTCGGGATTGACGCCCGACATGACGTGCCGGATGGCGCCGTCCTTGCCGGCGCCGTCCATGCCCTGAAAGATCAGCAGCAACGCATAGCGGTGAGACGCATAGTGAAGTTGTTGCAGCGAGCTCAACTTCTCCATGTGTTGCTGCAAAAGTTCTTTGTACTGTTTCTTCGACTTCGCATAGGGGGCGACAAGCGTCGGCCACTTGCTGAGGTTGACCTTCTTGTCCGGTGCAACGCAGAAATCCTTTGAATTGATTTTTGCGTTCGATTTGTCAGTCATGCCTGCCTCGCTGTTTGTGTCAGTCTATTTTTTGGATTCATTGCTCTGAAGCTCCGGTTCCGCCTTCTCCCAGTCCTGAACGGTTTGAACGTCTTCACGCCCAACTGCTCGTAGAGTTCATGGACTCGCTTGACAAGCTGTGGCGATACATCAGGTTGTGGCTTGTCTTTGGCTTCCGGCTTCGGCTGGTCAGCTTTGGCATCGGTCTTCGGCTCGTCAGCCCTTGCCTCAGGCTTAGGTGCATCGGTCTTGGCATCGGGCTTCGGCTGGTCGGCTTTAGCTTCGGTCTTTGGCTCATCAGCCTTTGCTTCAGTCTTAGGTGCGTCTGTCTTGGCTTCAGGCTTCGGCTGGTCGGCTTTAACTTCCGCCTTTGGCTCTCCTTTGGCTTTATCGTTCCGAATCTCCAGCTCCGCCTTCTTCCAGTCCTGAACTGCTGTACCGTCGTTGCCGGCTCGCTGCTCGTAGAGCTCGTAGGCTCGCTTGGCGACCTGTGGCGTCAAATCGGAAGGTGTCTTGTCGTCCGGCTTCGGCTCGTCAGCCTTGGCTTTGGGCTTTGGCTCAGCCTTGGCTTCAGGCGTAGGTGCGTCAGCTTTGGCATCAGGCTTCGGCTGCTCAGCTTTGGTATCGGTCTTAGGTGCATCTGCTTTGGCATCGGTCTTAGGTGCATCTGCTTTGGCATCAGGTTTCGGCTCGCCCTTGGCATCAGGCTTTGCCTCGGCTTTGGCATCGGTCTTCGGCTCTGCCTTGACGGGATCGAATATCTTATAAGCGAGCAGCTTGATGCGATCATTGACCAGCGCCCAGGCGATTGCGTAGCCCCAAACGAAGCCTGCCCACTTCCACCCCAGAGGCGTCATGAAGAGCCCGTAAACTGCTATCAGCGTTGCAATCGTTTGCGTGCCAAGCACCGCTATCCAAAGAATCTTCGCGGGGCGGATGGACCAGAATGGACCACGGGTTCGCGTGAGGAAGATGGTCAGATGCCCGGCCACGGAAAGCTTCAGGTACATCAGTGTTTGGGCGTGCAAGCGGTCCAGGTGAAAGACGCGCTCGGCAAGATAGAACAGGCCAAACGCAGCCACAACGCCGATCACTCCCAGCACGGTGGAGATGCTCAGGACCAAGCGCATGTTCCATGCTTCGGGCTTGTCTCTGTAGTGAACGTTGTCATAGGCGATCGAAAGAATGGCTCCGTCGTTGAGCAACGCGATCATGACGATCATCACCGCAGTGAGTGGATAGAAGTTGAACACCAGGATTGCCAGCGTCATGAAGAACAGCACCCGCAGCGTCTCAGCGATGCGGTAAATGGCATAGCTGTTCATGCGCTGGAAGATGCGACGGCTCTCCTTGATCGCGTCAATGATCACCGACAATCCCGACGCCAGCAACACAATGGACGCTGCCGCACGGGCGGCATCTGTGGCACCGGAGACGGCGATGCCGCAGTCGGCCTTCTTCAATGCCGGCGCGTCGTTGACGCCGTCGCCGGTCATGCCGACAATATGGCCATGTTTCTGCAGCACGTCAATAATGTGAAATTTGTGTTCGGGGAAGACCTGCGCAAAGCCATCCGCGTCTTCAATGGCCTTGGCCTGCTCCGGGGTTGCATCCTTCTTATCGTCGCCCAGTGAGCTGGCATCCAGGATGTTCGAGCCCAGTCCCAGTTGTTTCGAGGTTTCCCGTGCGATGGCAATCTGATCGCCCGTAACCATCTTGATCTTCACGCCCATCCGGCCGGCGCTGGCGATGGTTGCTTTGGCTTGCACACGCGGCGGATCAAACAGCGGCAGCATGCCGACAAACTTCCACTTGCCTTGCTCATCGGCCTTGGCAACGCCCAGGGAGCGGTACCCGCGTCCAGCAAATTCAAGAATGGTTTTCTCCACGGCATCCTTGACTTCGCCGGCGTTGATCGCCATCTTCAGAATTACCTGCGGAGCTCCCTTGGCCACAAAGAACTGCTCCCCATCCGCTCCCTTGACGGTGGCTTCCGTGCGCTTGTGCACAGGATCGAAAGGCATGAAATGCAGCACCTGGCAGCTCTTCAGTTCCTTGTCGTCCTTCACTCCACCGATCACAGCAAGGTCGATGGTGTCCTTGTCTTCCGCACGGGATGCGAGCGCGGCCCAGAGAATTACCTTATCGGGAGTAATGCCGTCCACCGTAAATGGATCGCCCAGCGTAAGTTTGTTCTGCGTGAGTGTACCCGTCTTGTCGGAGCAAAGAACGTCTACCCCGGCCAGTTCCTCGATGGCTGACAGGCGGGTTACGATCGCTTCCTTTTTCGCCAGCAACCGTGCGCCCACGGCCATGGTCACTGAGAGCACGGTGGGCATGGCGACGGGGATTGCGGCGACCAGAAGCACCAGGCAGAATTCCAGCGTGGTAAGGACCTTGTCGCCGCGGAAGAGGGCGAAGACAAGAATCAAGGCAACCAGCGCTACCGCCAAAATGATCAGGTAGTCGCCGATCTTCATCACTGCCTTTTGGAAGTGACTGACAGTGTGCGCAGACTGCACCAGTTGCGCGGTTTTGCCGAAGTAGGTGTTTGTGCCGGTGGCATAAACGATGGCGTCAATCTCACCCTGGCGGATGATGGAGCCGGAGTACACAGCGCCGCCGGGCTTGGCAGTGACGGGCAGCGACTCGCCGGTCAGGGCGGACTGATCCACCTCGACGGAATCTCCGTCGAGCAGCCGCGCATCCGCAGGAACGATATCCCCCAACCGCAGACGAATTACGTCGCCGGGGACCAACTCACTGGCCTTGGGATCCTCCCACTTGCCATCTCGCTTGACCTTGGCCTTGACCGCTAAACGGGCTTTGAGGGCGGCAATGGCATTCCCCGCCTGATGCTCTTCCCAAAATCCAACCAGGGCATTGGACAATAGCAGCACAAGGATAACGAAGAAATCGAGCCAGTGGCGGACAATTCCCGACAAAATGACCGCAGCTTCGATCATCCATGGAATCGGGCCCCAGAAATACGAGAGGAACTTGAGATATTCGTTGGTCTTCTTTTCCGCGATTTCGTTTGGCCCGTACTGTGCCTGGCGCTTTTTCGCCTCGGCCTGTGTGAGGCCATCTGCCGATGCCCCCAGCTTTTTCATCAGCTCAGGCATGGGAAGCGACTTTAAATCATTCTTGTCATCCTTTGGCGATGGCTTGGATTCTGCCTTCGGATCGGGTTTGTCTGGATTCGGTTTCACTTGTTACCGTTCTCCTGTTCTGACTCACTCCACAGCGCATCGGCTCAGAGGGGGGGCTTGGAAAATGGTTGAACGTGCCTCAATGAAGTCAAATTGGAGTCTTTGGAGCTTCCGACAATCAGGCGCGATTTACTCTAGAAAATCCTCCAACCTGTCCAGTATCATTTCGTTCGGTGTCGTCGAAGCGATTTGCATTGTATAATTTGCCGGCGGCAAGGTCTCAGGATGTTTGTCATCATGCTGCTTGAATTCTCCGCATCGGGGCACCGTCGGTAGCGAATTCCATTAGCCCCAAAAGTGAATAGTGCCGAGTCTGATGATTGACGTCGCAGCCGCTGCCGCAAGGGAAAGCTTGCACAAAGTATCCCTCCGTAGAGAAGTGGAAACTGTTCAGTTTTGCTCAAGGACGGCTCAAGCGAAATCGTCCATTGGATTTGCTATCAGGCATCTCCGAAATGAGCAAAAATGGAACAGACAGTTGCATTGGCCGTTGTGAATCTGCCGAAGCGTACGGACACGCCGCACACAACAGCGGCAACACCTCGCTCTTACGGCATCAGCGGCGGGATGAAGTAGCTGCCAAGTGAGCCGTTTTGGTATTTCTAATCCGGTATACGGAGAGGGACACGAAATTTAGCTCGAAGTTAGTTATGTTTTTGTTATGTTATTCCAGAGGCGTGATTCGGCCTGACCAGGATTTCGGCGCCAATTTCCGGAAATTTATTTTTCTAAACCCTGTGGTTACACCAGATACCTTAGCTCGAAAAATGCCCCACTTCGAAAGTCCCAGCTTTCCCCTACTGAGCACTGGCGTGCGGTTCTATCCAATGAGAAAGCCCCTCCGAGTTGCTGAAGGGGCTCATTTTATTAATTTTATTGCGCTTTTACTGGACTTTTGGTGCGGAGGAGGGGACTTGAACCCCTATGCCATTTACGGCGCTAGCACCTCAAGCTAGTGCGTCTGCCAATTTCGCCACCTCCGCAAGGGTGGACCTTACAAGTATAGCAAAAGGGCGGGGCTGATCCGTTGTGTAGAAGCGGCATGCCGGCGCCGCTTACCCGATTAGCCGGGTCATCCATGCGGCCAGGGCCTGCTCATCGGGAGTGCCTGCGGCCTGGGCGGCGTGGACATTGCGGCGTTCTTCGGGTTTGCGGTTCTGGCTGATTTTGAACTTGCCTTCGATGCGGGCGATGGGGATGCGGAAGCCAACGATGCCGGCCAGCATGGAGCGGCGGAAGCCGTCGGGTAGGTCGAGCCATTTTTCATACCAGGCTGGATCGTGGATCTGAATCAGGCTTTTGAGCAGCGCCTCTTTGCCGGGGTCGTCTTCGATAAGCGAGAGGGTTCCGTAGGCGTGGATGGCAATGTAGTTCCAGGTGGGAACGGAAAGCTCTTCGACGTAGAGGGTGGGCGAGACGTAGCTGTGGGGGCCGGAAAAGACGACCAGGGTTTCGCGGTCCGCGAGGGATTGCCAGTGGGGATTGGCGCGGGCGAAGTGGCCTTCGAGGAGGCCGTGCTCGCCTTCGTCTTTGACCACCAGCGGGAGGTGGGTGGCTGCGAGCGGCGCTGGAGATTGAGGGTCGGATTGCGGGCCGAAGAGTATGGCGAAGGAATAGGCTTGCATGGCCTCAATGAGGATGGAGCGGTCGGTGATCTGGTTGAATTTGGGCGAGTACATTTGGCTCCTGACGAACAGACAGAGTCTTGGCTTTTCAGAAGATAGCACGAAGCTTGGCGAAGGAATCGAGTTCGAGCAGGTGCTGGCCCTGGGGCGCTGGATCTACGACGCCGTTTTCGAGAATCCAGGTGCTTTTGTTGAAGAGGAAGACTGCGTGCAGGCCGGCGGCGAGTGCGGGGTTGATATCGCTTTTGGGGCTGTTGCCGATCATCCAACTGGTGTGCGGGGTGAGCTCGTGGCGGGCGATTACCTGGCGGTATGCGGGCGGGTCTTTTTCCGCAACAATCTCGACCGAAGAGAAAAGCTCGGAGAGCCCGGAGCGGGTGAGTTTGTCGGCTTGTTCGGCGTGGTTGCCCTTGGTCATGAGGATGAGACGGTGGCGGGTGGACAGCTCGGCGAGAGTTTCAGATACGCCGGGGAGCAGCTCGATCTCCTGCTCCTCGATGGAGCGGGCGAAGCTCAAGATTCGTTGGACTTTTTCTTCGGTGACTGGAGCGGGGCTGAGGCGCTCAAAGCAGGTGACCAGCGAACGGGTGAAGCTGGTAAGGCCGTAGCCGTGGGAGAGGATGGTTTCGCGCTCGACTTCGTTGAGGGTGCTGCGCACGGCGGCCGGCGAATATTCGTGGTGATTCAAATAGCTGATGAAGGCGGCTATGGCGCGCTCGAAGTAGACGTTGTTTTCCCAGAGTGTGTCGTCAGCGTCGATGAGCAGGGTTTGGCCTGGGGGGAATTGGGGCATGGGGTTATGGTAGCTAATCGGTGGGAGAGTGATTGTGGAATTGTGGTATCCCACGCTTGCGACAGGAAAAAGTCGCAAGGATGGGGCACGGGGCTTTTGTGGAGAACGAACAGAGGACGGGTTGAGATTTGTGGAATCCCAGGTCTCAAAATCGAAACCTCCACCCCACGGACGAAGACCTGTCCGTGGGGACCCCGGACCTGGGACAACCACCACGGTGCATTTGTGGGGTTGCGAATGAACTACGGTTTGGGTTGGGTGGCTAGCCACTGCTTTAGATTGGGCTCCTGAAGGGCGCGTAGCTCGATGCAGCCGTTGATGTGCTCGATGGCGTGCAAGAGGGACATATCGGAAGAGGGAACTTTGTGGGTGGAGAAGAAGTTCTTCACTTCGTTGCGGGCATCGGCGGTGCAGAAGTTGCCAGTGGAACCGACCAGTTCGGCGCCCATCTCGGTGGTTAACTGTTTCTGGACCTTGTCCCAATTGTTCTGAATAAACTTCCATACCTGGTTGCGGTTTTCGTCGATCTGCATGGCGATGGCGAACTGGATGGCCGCGTCCTGGTTGCGGACCTTGTCAGAGACGGCGTAGTCGAGGGAGCGTTGAACCAGGGCCGGGGTTTGGAACTCGGCGAGCAGGCGGAGTGCGCCTTCCTGTAACTCGGGATTCTTCGAGGTTTCATAGACGCTTTGTAACTGGGCAAAGAGCGCGGGGTCTCCGTAGCGGGCGGCGATGGAGATGGCGGTCTGGCCAGTTGTGGGATCGACGGACTCCGGATGGAGCAGATATTTTTGAGCAATCAGGCGGGCCTTGACGATGACGTCGTGGTCATTGCCGTAGTAGCCGATGAAGTTGAAGAGGAGGGAGCGCAGTTCGCGGGTGTTGTCGGAGTCGGTTGGGGAGGGGTCGCCGAGACGGGTGAACTGCGGCTCAAAGGTAGCGCGAATCCAGGCAGAGATTGCGGCTTTCTCTTCCGGCGTTGACGCGATGTGCCCATAGATGGACTCCACGCCTGAGAGGGCGACGCCGATTACCTCGGCGTTGGAGTCTGATTTTACGGCGGCTGCCAGGTTGAGATAGTCGCCCACGGTGGCCTTGTTGGAGCGTAGCTGTGCCCACTCGTCGCCGATGAGGCTGATGCGCTCGGCGGGGGTTAGGGTGGTTTCAACGCCGGCTAACAGGGCCGCGTAATTGCTGGGTGCGTAGGCGCTGCGGTAGTAGCCACGGCCACCTGCATTGGCGAAGAAAAGATCGTTGGCGGGCACCTTCAAACTAGTGGAGGCGGGCGTGAGGACCTGGCAGTCCTGGGTATCGGTTCCGGTTTTCAGACAGACGGGGAGGGTCCATTTCTGTGCTGGATCGGGATGGATTTTGGGGCTGAGGTAGAAGCGCTTCTGAGAAACTGAAAGCTTACCGCTGGACGGCTGGCCGAAGGTTAAGATGGGGGCACCGGGCTGCGCTACAAGGCTCCCCATGATCTTGTCCACGGGCTTGTGGCTGGCGGCGGTCTGGGCGTTCCAGAAGTCCTCAGCAGTGGCGTTTGCGTAGAGGTGGGCGGAGAGATAGTTATGCACGCCCTGACGGAAGGTTTCCTCACCCAGGTAGTTTTCAACCGTCGAGAGCACTGCGCCGGCCTTGCCGTAGGCGATGCCGTCGAACATCTGATTGATTTCGTCGGGGGTGTCGGCTGTTGCGCGAATGGCGCGGGTGGTGGGCTGCGCGTCGAGGTTGAGCGATTCGTTGACTCCCTCGGCTACGATTTGGTCGATGTTCCACTCCGGATGCATGTGGGCTACCGCCTTGTTTTCCATCCAGGTGGCAAATCCCTCGTTGAGCCAAATGTTGTCCCACCACTGCATGGTCACCAGGTCGCCGAACCACTGATGGGCCATCTCGTGGGCGATGACGATGGCTACTTCTTTTTTGGCGTAGACGGAGGCTGATTGGGGATCGATGAGCAGGTCGGTTTCGCGATAGGTGATGGCGCCGAAGTTTTCCATGGCGCCGGCTTCGAAATCGGGCAGGGCGATGAGGTCGAGTTTTTTGAGCGGGTAGGGGATGCCGAAATAGTTGTTGTAGTAGTGAAGCATGTATTTGGCTACGTCGAGGCCGTAGGGTGTGAGGGCTACTTTGTCTGGTGTGGAGCAGACGCGAATGGCTACACCGTCGGATTCGCCGGAGGTGCACTGGAAATCGCCGACCAGGAATGCGACCAGGTAGGTGGACATTTTTGGGGTGGTGGCGAATTTGATGGTGTGCTTGCCGGTGAGGTTGATGGGTCCGTTCGCACCGAGAAGGGTCATGTCACTTGGTGTTGGTGTGTCGGTGACGATGGGGGAGTTGGAGATGGCGGTGTCACCGTCATCGACAATCAGCGAAATGGTATAGGTGGCTTTGAAGGCCGGCTCGTCGAAGCAGGGGAAGGCTCGGCGCGCGTCAGTAGATTCGAACTGTGTAACGGCGTAATTGCGCTTGTCGGTCTTGGAAAGGTAGAAGCCGCGCAGTTCGTTGTTCAGAATGCTGGTGTAAATGATATGCAGCGACGCTTCGCCCGCAGGCAACACGTGGGGGAAAGTAATGGTCGCCTGCTGCTTTTCCTTGTCAAGGGTGACTTTGGCCCAAGGCGGTCTGCCGGTGAGCGCAGTCCCAGTAAAGCCAAAGACTGCCTGGAAGGTGATTTCAGCGGCGTTGAGAGTGATGTGATCGGTTGGCTCTTCCAGGGTTACTACGATGTTTTCATCGCCGGTGAAGGTCGCGGCTTTGAGGTCGGGTATGAGGGTGAGTGTGTAACGTTCCGGGCGGACGGTCTGGGGAAGACGCTGGGCGTTTGCAGAGTTGGCTGCGGCTGCGATCATGCCGAGGAGTGCGACGGTGATAAAGGCTACGCGAAACCTGGGAACTGAAGAGAAGTGATTCATGCTTACCTCGTTGAAACAAATTATTTAACCGGGGTCTTTTTCGGCAGCAGGGAATCGAGCAGGAGCAAGCAGGCTCCAGTGACTACGGCGGAGTCGGCTACGTTGAAGTCAGGCCAGTGGTAGGTGAAGATGTGGACTTCAATGAAGTCGATGACCGAGCCGTAGAGGAGACGGTCGTGGACGTTGCCAAGAGCGCCGCCCAGAATGAATGCAAGGGCGACGGTGACGAGGGTGATGCGGTTGCTGAGCCGGATGAGAATGGCTAGGACGATTAGTGCGGTGGCGAATGCAAAGCCGATGAGGGCCCAGTGGACCAGATGAGGCGAGGCGGAATTGGCAAAGAGCGAGAAGGCTGCGCCCTCGTTGGTCCAGTGGGTGATGCGGAGGACGCGGGGGATGATGGGAATGTTGCCGCCCATAACGATGTGCTTTCCGACCCAGGACTTGGTCCAGCGGTCGGCCAGGAAGATGAGCGCGGAGATGAGTAGAAGCCAGGGCAGGCGGCGAGGTACGGCGAATTTCATTCGACAGCCTTCTTACGAATTGTGTTCCGGTTGAGGGTTGTGGTTTCCCACCCTTTTCGCAAAGTACGCGAAAAGGATGGGGCACGGAGTTTATTTCATTTGACAATCCTGTTACGAAAAAGTGTTTCGATTTAGGGTTGTGGTCTCCCAGGTCTCAGAATCGAGACCTGGGGCACCCAGCTTATGTGGCTTCCGGTGGTGCGATTTTCATTTCTTTGAGCGCGGATTGGCAGCGGGTGCAGACGTATTCCCAGATGCCGTAGTTCGAGACTTCCGGCATGAAGTTCCAGCAGCGGGCGCACTTGTGGCCGGTGGCGGGTAAGGCTGTGATCTTCAATTCCGCGCCTTTGAGGACCTTGACGCCGGAGACATTGACGATTTCCTTGAGGCCGGCTGCATGGTGCTGAAGCAGGGCCAACTGCTCGCCGGATGCGGTGATTTCAAGCTCGGCTTCGAGGCCCTTGCCGATGGTTTTGGCTTGACGGGCTTCTTCCAAGACTCTCAGGGCTTCGTCGCGCACCGCAAAGATCTGCTTCCACTCTTCGAGGAGCGGAGCGGGGTCAGCGGAGAAGATTTCTTCCGGTTTTGGGAATTGGGCGAGATGAATGCTGGCTTCGCGGCCTTCGACGGCGGGGAGATACTCCCAGACTTCGTCGGCTGTGAAACTGAGGATGGGAGCGACGAGACGGGCGAGGGCTTCAGTGATCTGCCAGAGGACGGTTTGCGCGGAGCGGCGCTCGTGGCTGGTGGGCGCGAAGGTATACATGCGGTCTTTGAGCACGTCGAGATAGAAGCTGCTGAGGTCGACGATGGCGAACTCGTTGACTGCGTGATAGACGCGGTGGAACTCGAAAGCGGCGTACCAAGCGAGAATATCTTCAGTCAGTTTGCGGGTGCGGGCCAGCATATAGCGGTCGAGAGGTAGAAGGTCGGCTTCGGGAACGCGGTCGCGGATAGGATCGAAACCGTTGAGGTTGCCGAGAAGGAAGCGGAAGGTGTTGCGCAGCTTGCGATAGATATCGGCGCAGCGCTGCATCAAGTTTTCGCTGGCGGCCATGTCTTCGCGGAAGTCCACGGAGGCGACCCAGAGGCGGACGATTTCGCCGCCCATGCGGTTGGCGATATCGACGGGATCGACGCCGTTGCCGAGGGATTTGCTCATGGCGCGGCCCTGTTCGTCGAGGGTCCAGCCGGCGGTGGCTACGTGGGAGTAAGGTGCGTGGCCGCGTAGGGCTACCGAGGTGAGCAGGGATGAGTGGAACCAGCCGCGGTGCTGGTCGCCGCCTTCGAGGTATAGGACCTCAGGCGGGGCAGCAGGGGCTAAAGCCCTCGCTTCTTTTTCTGCTTCTTGCGGCACGACTGAAGTCGTGCCCTGATACAAAGCACCATTTTCGGCAGCTTCGGCTTGCGAGGTGGATGCGGTACCCGACTGAAACGCTTTGTACGCGGCGCTAAGTTCCGGATCGGATTCGCAGACGGCAAACCAGCTTGTGCCGGAGTCGAACCAGACGTCGAGAATATCGGTTTCTTTGCGGAACTCCTTGCAGCCGCAGCTTGTGCAGGCTGCACCTTCGGGGAGCAGAGCGGCTACATCGGTGGTGTGCCAGGCCTCGATGCCTTCGCGCTCGAAGAGATCGACGATCTTGCGGTTGAGGGCGGGCGAGAGGATCGGCTGATTGCACTGCGTGCATAGGAAGACGGCGATGGGCACGCCCCAGATGCGCTGGCGGCTGATGCACCAGTCAGGGCGGGTGGCGATCATGTTGGTGATGCGCTCCTTGCCCCAGGATGGGTCCCAGATGACTTTATCGATCTCTTCAATCGATAGCTGGCGGAATGTTTTTTCCTGGTTTTGGGCGGACTTTATGGGGGTATCGAGCCCGATGAACCACTGCTCGGTGGCGCGATAGATGACCGGCTTGTGACAGCGCCAGCAGTGAGGGTAAGAGTGTTCAAGATCGGCGGAGGCCAGCAGCGCGCCTTGCTCTTCAAGCATGGCGACAATGATGGGATTTGCGGCCCAGACGGTTTTGCCTTCGAAGGCGGGCGGGGCGGCGTGGTTCCAGGCTTCAGGGTCTACGTGCACGTGGCCTATGGCATCCACGCGGCAGGTGAGATCGAGGCCGTAGCGCTGGCCGGTATAGAAGTCGTCCGCGCCGTGAGAGGGTGCGGTGTGGACCGCGCCGGTTCCCTGGTCGGAGGTGACGTAGGTGGCCAGGACGCCGAGAACACTGCGATCGAGGAAGGGATGCTGGAAGGTGATGCGGTCTAGCTGGCTGCCTTTGAAGCGGGCCAGTTCGGCGGGTGAGTCAAGTTTGCAGGCGGCTATGACTGAGGAAGCTAGTTCGGCGGCGACGATGTAGATCGGCGCATCCGGGCGGTCGCCGGCTTCCAGCGCAACGTATTCGAAGTCGGGATGGAAGGCTACGGCCATGGACGCTGGCAGGGTCCAGGGGGTTGTGGTCCAGATGATGGTGGAAACGTCGCGACCGGCCAGCGCGGGGTGAATGGCTGCCGGATCGGAGGTGAGGCGGTAGCGCACGTAGACCGAGAGGCTGGTGTGCTGCGCGTACTCGACTTCGGCTTCGGCCAGGGCGGTGCGGTCGTGGATGCACCAGTAGACCGGTTTCAGTCCGCGGTAGACGAAGCCCTTCTCAAGGAATCCGTAGAAGGCTTCGAGGGTGCGGGCCTCGTAGTCGCGGGCCATGGTCTTGTAGGGCTTATCCCAGCGTCCGAAACAGCCGATGCGTTCAAATTGCGAGGTTTGCAGGTCAATGTACTTCTGGGCGTAGGCGCGACAGGCCGCTAAAACATCGGGGACTGGCATCTCCAGCTTCTTGCGGCCCAACTGCTCGTCCACTTTGATTTCGATGGGCAGGCCGTGGCAATCGTAGCCGGGGACGTAGGGAGCGTCAAAGCCGGACATGGTTTTGGACTTGACGACAAAGTCCTTGAGGCCCTTGTTCAGAGCGTGGCCCAGATGGATGGGGCCGTTGGCGTAGGGAGGTCCGTCGTGGAGGATATAGGCGGGACGGCCGCGGCCAGCCTTGCGCAACTCTTCATAAAGGCGCATCGAGGCCCAGCGAGCCAGCCGAAGCGGCTCATTATGGGGTAGATTGGCCTTCATTGGAAAGGCGGTTTGCGGCAAGGTAAGGGTCGCCTTTAACTCCGGCATTGCAGCGGACATCTTCACTCCTGGAATCATGAAAGCACGGGGGATGGTTCGATCTTGTTCAATTCATTATTGTAAATGGCGAGGGGAAGATCTTCTTGATAACTTACTGTGAGCTCAATCCGTCTATTATTTATGGGAACTGTCTTCAAGCTTGAATATGAGACCCGTGATTATGGCGCCGCGGAGAGTGATCAAAAGGTTACAGAGACAAGTGCGGGTTCGGTCGAGCATAATAGGAAGGAGTGGCTGGACGAAGGAAAGCTCCCTACCGGACGCGAACCCGGGCAGCCAAAGGCAGCAGAGCCAGCATCAATCATGGCAAACGACCTATTGACGTATCCAGAGACAGAATCCCGGGTTGAGCCCGCCGTGCAGGGCGGCAGCGCTCTCGACGTGTCTTTTGGCATGGCCGTTAAGGAAAAGCCCATCTGGACTGATCTATACGAGAATCTCCGCGACATCTTCTTTCCGCCCCACCTTCCACCGCTGGAGTTGACCTCGAAGCCGATTCCGGTGCCCGACCGGATGAAGGTGAAGGCGAATCCCTGGGCCATTGGGATCGCCACCACTTTGAACGTGACCATTCTGATAGCCGCCATCTTCTTCGGCGTGGCGAAGGTCGTCGAACAGGTCAAGAAGAACGACCTGGTGGTGACGCCGGTCGATGTATCGGAATTCAAGGCCCCCAAGAAAGATGTTGCAGCGGGCGGTGGCGGCGGAAGCCCAGACAAAATGGAAGCAAGCAAGGGCAAGATTCCCCCGCGGGCCAAGCCACTCGATATCGCCCCGAAATCGATCGCGCCGCCGGTGCCCACGATCGATGTGCAAAAAGACATTCTCATTCCCAGCAACCAGGCGCTGCCGAACTTCGGCATGTCGAACTCTCCGAACGTCAAGCTGGGTTCTCTCGGCAACGGCTCCGGCATGGGCATTGGTAATGGAAATGGAAACGGGTACGGCAATGGTTCCGGCGGAAATATCGGCGGCGGAACGTATCGCGTGGGCGGCTTGGTTTCTGGGCCTGTACCACTGGTTGAGCCCGAAGCTGAGTTCTCTGACGAGGCGCGCCGGGCAAAGTACCAGGGCGTCTGCATCGTGCAGATCGTTGTGGATGCGCAGGGCAATCCGCAAAATCCGCACGTAGTTCGCACACTGGGCATGGGGCTGGACGAGAAGGCCGTCGAGGCAGTAATGAAATACAAGTTCAGGCCGGCTATGAGGGAAGGCAAGCCAGTGTCAGTTTGGCCTGTCAATATCGAGGTGAACTTCCGCTTGTATTGAAAATACAGGACGGTTGAAACCCAGTCTGCACGGTATACTTATTTACCAGTCTGCTTCCCCATTTCGGCTTTTATATGAGCTTGGGCAAGCGCAAGGTTCTGTCTTGCGCCGGCGTAGGACGGATTTATTCGTACCGCGTCATTAAACTGCTCGATGGCATGATCAAAATCCCCCAGTTGAACGAGGACTACGCCTAGATCATCGTGCGCATCTGCGTAGTTGGGGTCGTAGCGCAGCGATTGCGTCAGCTCCTCTTTTGCTTCAGGGAGTTGATGCGACTGCATGAAAATCCTGGCGATATTGAAATGGGTCATTGCCTGATCGGGTTTGATGGCCAGAGATAGCCGGTATTCCTTCAGAGCTTCCTGCTTCAATCCCTGCGCGGAATAAACAGCGCCTAAATTGTCATGAGCCTGGTAATCCTGCGGCGCGAGGGACAGCACCTGGCGGTTCGCCTGGGCGGCCTCGTCAAATTTCCCTTGCGCCAGGAGAGCGTCGGAGAGAAATAGCAGCGCGGTAACGGAATCCGGGCGAATAGCGAGCGCCTTTCTACAATACATCTCCTCATCCTTAGGCTTGTTCATCAAAAAAGTCCAGAGCGCCATGGTGTTCAGGAAGTCGACGTTGTTTGGCGCGATGCGCAATGCCTGCTCGACGCGTTGACCGGCAAGCGGGAGATTGCGCGGATCGTGGGTGTCCATCGAGATTCGCATCAGGCAAAAGGCGGAGTTGGAAAGAGTTTCAGACCAGGGTGGGACGTATTCCAATGCACGGTCAAAGTATGGCTGGGCCTCGGCGCATCTTAATTGCCTGGCATACGCTCCTGCCAGGGTGGAGTTAGGAAGCGCGCCGCGAGAATCGATTGCGACGGCGTGGCTGAAAAGCGTGATCGTATCTTTCCACAGCTTTACCTGAGCATCGGTCTTTATAGCGCAGGCCGCAATGACTGCGACCGCAAGTAGTTGGGCCGCAAGCCTGAACCTTGGGAATTTTTGAACAGCATCGCCGGCCAGCCAGACAAGGGCGAAAAATAGACCGATCAAGGGAACATAGGTATATCGCTCGGCCATGGCCTGATCGCCAACCTGCACGATGCCGATTACCGGCGTTAACGTTCCCAGGAACCACAGCCAGCCGACGAGGCAATAAGGTTTTTCTTTCCGGTAACGCCAGCATGCGGCGGTAACTAAGATGAGCACGACGGCCGATAACACTGCTGAGAGCAGGATGTTTTGTTGATCGTAGTAATAATAGGGCGAGAGCGGATCGGGCCAGAACATGATGCGCGCGTAGCGGCAGTAACTGATGGCCGCGTTGCCGATTCGATTCCACAAGTACAAGGCATGAAGCTCAGCCACCGAACCGCCGGCATGCTGCGCAGAAAAAGTGAGAATAGCTGAGATAACTGCCATAAGAAAGAGCAGCCATTTTTCAAAGCATAACTTCCAGGCGGAGGCGAGCCAGCGCGCGCGGGCTTCCGGCGCGAAGGAGATTCTGCGCAACGGCCAGATATCGAGCAGAAGCAGAGTGAAGGGAAGAGTGACGGCCATCGGCTTCGACATAAGAGAGAAGGCAAAGCCGATAACGACGCACGTGAATCGCTTCCAGGAGGGTTTGCGGACATACCATGCGTACGCAAGCAATGTGACGATCCAGAAAAATCCGCACAAAACATCTTTGCGCTCGGCAACCCAGGCAACGGATTCGACGTGCACGGGGTGCAGCGCGAACAGGAATGCGACCATCGCGGACCGGCCCAGGAATCCGGTCATATACAAAAGCAAAAGAAAAAGCAAGACGGCACTGGCGGCGTGCAGGCACAGGTTGGTTATATGGTGGCCTGCGGGATTCTTGCCGTATAGATCCCAGTCGATCATGTGAGAGATCCAGGCGAGCGGATGCCAGTTCCCCTCATGAAAGGTGGTCAGCGCCCACGCGATGGTCTGCAGGTTTATTCCATGCTGAATATCGCGGTTCTCCAAAACATAGGAGTAATCGTCCAAGGTCAGGAAATCGTTGTTACGCACGCCGCGGTAGGCGAAGGCGGTAAGCACAGTGAGAAGCAGGCACACGGCGGCAATCTGCCACGGCTTATGGGCTGCGGGAGCATTGGGAATGGTCTTTCCGGCCGGCGCATCGGGTGAGCGCGTGGCCTGGGATTTGCCTAGCCGTGATTTCTTTGCCATCGTTGGATGCCTCTGATCATTCTAAAAGAAGGCTGTGCGGCTCATTTCGCCGGCGGCGAACAGTGCGTACTTTTGCCGTGCGCAGCAACGTATAAATTGGCGAAATTGCGAAACCACTTCATTTGTTTGTCTGATCCACTTTTTTGTTTTTCATTCCGGCTTGAGCAAGAATGAGATTTCGCCTTGGGTCAGCATAGGACGGATCAATTTGGATTGCGTCATTGAACTGCTCGGCGGCTTTTTCAAAATCGCCCAGTTGAAGCAGGGCTACACCGAGATTGTTATGCGTACTTGCATTCGTCGGGTCGAAGCGCAGAGCCTGGGTAAATTCTTCTACCGCCTGAGGGTATTGATGGGTTTCGGTCAGAATCCAGGCGGCATTGGAATGGGCCGATGCATCTTCGGGCTTGATGGCCTCGGCAAGCCGGAATTGCTTGAGCGCTTCAGCGGTCAATCCTTGCTTGCCCAGTAAAATTCCCAAATCGTTATGCCCGTCGTAACTATTCGGTGCGACAGCGAGCGCCTGACGGTACTGCTGAGCAGCCTGGTCAAGTTTTCCTTGCGCTTCGAGAACGTCGCCTAGAAAAAGGCGCGTATTTGAGCCGGCAGTGTTGTAGACCATGGCGCGCTCGATATATTGCTGCGCCTCGATATTTCTTCCCAGCTTCAAATATGCGGTGCCGAGATTTAGATTGGGGATTTCTCCGCGCGGGTCGACCTCGAGCACGTGGCTGAAAAGTGTCACCATATTTTTCCATAGCAGTACCTGCGCCTCGGTTTTTATGGCGCAGGCTGCAATGACTACGACGGCAAGCAATTGAGCCGCGAACTTGAACTTTGGGCGCTTGGATACGGCATCTCCAACTAACCAGACGACGGCGATAAATAAGCCGACGAAGGGAAGGTAGCTGTAACGCTCGGCCATTGATTGGCCGCCAACCTGCACGATGCCGATTACCGGAGCCAGCGTTCCCAGGAACCAAAGCCAACCGAAAAGGCAATAAGGTTTCTGTTTGCGGTAATGCCAGCAGACGGCGGTTACAAGGATAAGTGCAAGGATCGATAACACTGCAGTGGAAATCAGGATGCTGTCTAAATCATAGTAATAGTAGACTATGAGCGGATCGGGCCAAAACGCGAGACGAACATAGCGGCAGTAACTGATGGCCGCGTTCGCGAGTCTATCGAATAAAGGCAAAGTCTGGAGAGCAGCTACTGTGCCGCCGGCACGTTGGGCGAAAATTGTGATTACGCTTGAGATTGCCGCCATGATGAAAAGCAGCCATTTTTCAATGCATAACTTTGCGATTGAAGAAAGCCAATGTGCACGCGATTCCGTGGTGAAAGTGATTCTGCGCAACGGCCAATAGTCAAGCAGGAGAAGAGCAACGGGCAGTGTGACTGCCATTGGCTTGGACATGAGTGCGCAGGCGAAGCCGAAGACAACCCATGCGAAGCGCTTCCAGGAGGGCCGATGGACATACCACGTATAAGCGAGCAAAGTGGCGAGGTAGAAAAATGCGCACAAAACATCTTTGCGTTCGGCAACCCAGGCAACGGATTCGACATGGGCGGGATGCAATGCGAACAGAAATGCGACGACTGCGGATCGGCCTAAGTAGCCGGTTATGTAGATAAGCAATAGAAATAAGAGAACCGCATTGGCGGAGTGCAGGTATACGTTGGTCAGATGGTGGCCGGATGGATTATTGCCATATAAGTCCCAGTCAATCATATGGGATATCCACGTCAGCGGGTGCCAGTTAGAAGAATGATAAGTAGTAAACGCCCACTTGATGCTACCGATGGTCAATCCCTGTTGCACCGGAAGGTTGTGCAGGACATAGTCGTAATCGTCGTAAGTCAGGAAATCGTTGTTGCGCACGCCACAAAAGGCAAAGAGGGTGACCACGGCGAGTGCGACGCACACAACGACGATTTGCCACGGTTTATGGGCTGCGGAAGCAACATGACTGGTTTTTCCGGACGGCGAATCCGACGGACGGTTGCCTCGGGATTTGCGCAATTTCGATTTACTTGCCATGAATGCAAAACCTCAAATCTCGTAAACTTGATTAGCTCGTTTTGTTCTACCTGATTGTTTTCATTCGTGCCTGCACTAGAGCGAGATTCTGCCTTGCACCGGCATTGGAGGGATCGATTCGCAGCGCGTCGCTGAACTGCTCGGCTGCTTTTTGATAATCTCCCAACTGAAACAAGACTCCACCGAGATTGTTATGGGTATTGGGGTTTGCGGGGTCGAGCCGCACTGCCTGGGCTAACTCCTCTGCCGCTTCGGGAAGCCGATGCGCCGCAGCCAGGATTCTGGCGATATCGGAGTGAGCGCTTGCTTCATCGGGCTTGATTGCCAACACGTTATGGTACTCCTGGATCGCCTGGTCAAGCTTTCCTTGCGATTCAAGCGCTTCAGCCAAGTAAAAATGAGCCTGAATGAAATCAGGGTGCGCGGCGATTGCCTTTCTGGACCAGGATTCCTCATCCTTCGGACTGCCCATTAGAGAAGACCATAACGCCAAGTTGGAGAGCACCTGAGGATCGGTGGGTGCGACGCGCAATGCCTGCTGGAGACGCTGGCCGGCGAGAGGCAGGTTGCGTTGCTCATGAGGAGTGCAAGGGATCATCATGCAATAGGCGGTAAACGATAATGCCAGAGGTTCGTTGGAGTAATAGCTCAATGTGCGCTGGAGATAGAATTCCGCGTCGGCATTTCTGCCTTGCCTGAGGTACTCCGCACTGAGGTTTAGATTGGGTAGTTCGCCGCGTGGGTCTACTTCGATCACGTGACTGAAAAGCGATTCCGTATTCTTCCACACTTTTACCTGCGCATCGGTCTTTAGGGCGCATGCTACGATGACCGCGACAGCTAGCAGTAAAGACGCGACCTTGAGCTGTGGGAATTTAGCCACTGCATCGCCGGCCAGCCAGACTACAGCGATAAAGAGGCCGATGAAGGGAAGATAGGTATAGCGCTCGGCCATGGCCTGCTCGCCAACCTGCACGAGGCCGATTACCGGCACCAGCGTGCCCAGGAAAAATAGCCAGCCGGCGAGGCAATAAGGTTTTCGATTGCGGAAGCGCCAGCAGACGGCGGTTACCAGGGCCAGCGCGATTAAGGAAAAGATGGCGGCCAGATCGTTGATGCTATTTGTTTCATGGTAATAAAAGGCTCGGAGCGGATCGGGCCAAAGCATGATGCGCACGTAATGGCAGTAACTGATGGCCGCGTTGCCGAGCCGATTCCAGAGGGAAATGTCTTTAAGCGGGGCCATCGCGGCGCCGGCTCTCTGCGCGGCAACGGTCATGTAGCACGAGATAGCTGCCATGATGAACAAGGGCCATTTCTCCAGGCATGACTTCCATAGAGATGGAAACCACTGCTCACGAGTTTCCGCGCTGAAGGTGATTCTGCGCAAGGGCCAATAATCGAGCAGGAGCAAGGTGAATGGAAGCGTGACGGCCATCGGCTTTGAAAGGAGAGCGCAGGCATACAAGCCGACGATGCAAGCAAAACGCCGCACCGATGGCTTGCGAACGTACCATGCATAGGCGAGCAATGCGGCGAGGTAGAAAAACGCGCATAGAACGTCCTTGCGTTCAGAGATCCATGCGACGGATTCGACGTGCGCGGGGTGCAGAGCGAAGAGAAATGCAACCATTGCGGAGCGGCTCAGGAGCCCGGTCATATAGAAAAGCAAAAGAAAAAGCAGAACGGCATTGGCGGCGTGCAAAAACACGCTGGTTAGATGGTGGCCGAGGGGGTTGTTGCTGTACAGGCTCCAGTCGAGCATGTGGAAGATCCAGGTGAGCGGGTGCCAGTTTGACTGATCGTAGGTGGTGAATGCCCAGGCGAGGCTGTGCGCGGTCAATCCCTGCTGTACATGAGAGTTTTCAAGAACGTAGCCGTGATCGTCGAAGTTGACGAAGTCGTTGTTTCGCACGCCGCTGTAGGCAATGACGGTAACTAGCACGAGGACGGCACACACGGCGGCAATTTGCCACGGCTTATGGGTCGTGGGTGCGGTCTTCCCAGCCGGAGGTTCGGACTGGCGTTGGCCTTGAAGTTTTCGCAGGCGCGTTTTTTGGGACATGGTTGGCGTTCTCCGATCCTTCCAAAGGATTCTCGGTTTCCCACCCTTTCGCCAGAAAAAAGGCGAAAGGATGGGGCACGGTGATGATACAGAAACAAGCGGTTAGAGACGTAGACTTATTGTTTTCCTGGCTGTTCAACTATTTTGTTTTTCATCCTGAACCGCGCAACCTCGAGTTTTTGTTTGGCTCCAATATTGGACGGATCAATCCGCACCGCTTCGCTGAACTGCTCGGCCGCTCTTTCGAAATCCCCCAGTTGAAACAGGGCTATTCCGAGGTTATTGTGGGCGAAGAAATTATCCGGTTCGATGGTCAGTACATGATGGAACTCTTGAGCCGCCTCGTCAAATCTTTTCTGCTCCAGCAGAGCGTTGCCAAGATAAAGACGCGCTCTTACCGAATCCGGATCTGCGGCGAGGGCCTTTCTGCTAAACGTCTCCGTGTCCTTCGGCCTGCCCATAAAGGAAAACCATAGAGCCATGTTACTCATGGTATCGGGGTCGTCAGGGGCGTCCCGCAATGCCAGTTGCAGGCGTTGGCCGGCAAGCGGCAGTTTACTGCGATCGTTGATTCGCATCATGCAGACTGCGGAACAGGAAAGAGGCACGTGCCACGTGGGATTGTAGTTCAACGCACGATCGAAATACTCTATCGCATCGGCATTCCTGCCCTGTCGCATAAACGCTATGCCCAGGTATGCATTGGGAACTTCTCCACGCGGATCGACCTCGAGCACGTGGCTGAATAGGGTCACCGAATCATTCCACACCTTCACCTGCGCATTCGTCTTTATGGCGCAGGCCAGGATGACCGCGACGGCGAGCAGTTGGGCCGCGAGCTTGAACTTCGGATGTTTTTGAACGGCATCGGCAGCCAGCCATACAACGGCGATAAAAAGGCCGATGAAGGGAAGATAGGTGTAGCGCTCGGCCAGGGCCTGAACTCCAACTTGCACGATGCCGATGACGGGCAACAATGTTCCCAAAAACCAGAGCCAACCGATGAGTAAATACGGTCGTTGCTTGCGGAAATGCCAGCAAGCGGCGGTTACCAGGAAGATTGCGATGGCTGATAAGATCGCAGCCGAAACCATGATGTGGATTCGCTCATGGTAATAAAAGGCTATCAGCGGATCGGGCCATACCATGATTCGCACGTAGCGGAAGTAACTGATGGCGGCGTTCGAGATTCTCACCCACAAGGGATAGTCGCGAAGATTGATCACCGTGCCGCCGGCCCTTTGCGCGAAAAATGTAATGACGCTGGAGATAGCCGCCATGAGGAAGAGCGGCAATTTTTCAACGCACAGCTTCCAGAGAGATGAGAGCCATTGAGCACGGGTTTCCGGCGAGAATGAGATTCTGCACAACGGCCAGTAATCGAGCAGCAGAAGAGTAAAAGGAAGCGTGACGGCCATGGGCTTCGACATCAGAGCGCAGGCAAAGACGGCGGCTATGAATGCGTACCGCTTCCAGGATGGTCTGCGGACGTACCATGCGTAAGCGATCAAGGTGATGAACCAGAAGAACGCACACAAGAGATCCTTGCGTTCGGCAACCCAGGCAACGGATTCGACGTGCGCGGGGTGTAGCGCGAACAGGAATGCGACCATCGCGGAACGGCCCAGGAAACCGGTCATATACAAAAGCAAAAGGAAAAGCAGAATTGAATTGGCGGCGTGCAGACCGACGTTGGTCAGATGGTGGCCGGTTGGTGCTGGTCCGTAAAGCTCCCAGTCCGCCATATGGGAGATCCAGGTTAGTGGATGCCAGTTGGCTGCATCGTAGGTGGTAAAAGCCCATGAGACGCTCTGCAGGTTTATTCCTTGCTGGATATGTTTATTTAGAAGGACGTAGTCGTCATCGTCGTATACAAGAAATTGGTTGCTTCGCACGCCCTGATAGGCAATGAAGGTAACCAGCGCAAGGACAAGGCAGACGGCTGCAATCTTCCACTGCTTATGGGCTGTGGGTATTATTGATGCCGTCTTCCCAGCCTGATGGTCCGGCGTTCGTTTGTCCTGAAGTTTACGGAGGCGCGATTTTTTGGACATGATTGCGATCTTTGATCATCCTAAAACGGCTGGGTGCTGTTCCTGAAGATTTTAGCGGAGCGGGGCGAGGGCAAATGCAGGTTCTTCGACTCCCTTCGCTTCGCTACTGTCGCTCAGGATGACAAATGTATTTATTAGAACCTGTTTCATAACCGGCTTGGCGCACTACGGGGCATTCCCTCAGTGGCTAAAGCCCGCGATTTTCCTGCTCCGTAGCGGCACGGCTGAAGCCGTGCCCTTTCAAAACCAGGTTATGAAATAGCTTCTAGGAAAATACTGCGGCGGTTTATTTCACTTTAAGGACGATGATGGTTTCGTCGTCGAAGCGGTCGTGATCGCCCTGGAAGCGGGCTACGTCGGCGTGGATGGCGTCGGCGATCTGCTGGGCGGAATGGTCGCGGTGGGCGCAGAGCAGGCCGGCGAGGCGGTCCTGGCCGTACATTTCGCCCTGGGCGTTGTCGGCGTCGAGGATGCCGTCGGAGACGAAGACGATGGCATCGCCGGGCTCGGTGGTTACGTTGAATTCGTCATAGGTTGCGTTGGGGAACATGCCCAGGGGGAAGCCTTCAGCCTGAATGGTAGAGGACTGGCCTGATCGGCAGAGGAAGGGCTGGACGGCACCGGAGTTGGCTACCCGGAGGGTGCGGCTTTCGTCGTCCCAGAGGGCGAAGAGGAGGGAGACGTATTGGGAGTCGAGCTTGCGCTCCTGGAGGGCGTCGTTGAGGAGGGCGAGCATGGGGGCGGGCTCGGGCATGTGGATGGCGGCGGAGCGCATGATGCCGCTGACCAGGGCGGCGAAGAGGGCGGCTGGAGCGGCTTTGCCGCTGACGTCGCCGAGGACGATGGCGGTGCGGTTGGGGCCGTAGTCGATGAAGTCGTAGAGATCGCCGCCGATGGCGCGGGCGGGGAGGAAGCGGACGGCCATCTCAGCGTTGGGGTGGGAGGGCGCGGCGGGCGGCAGCAGGCGGAGCTGGACTTCGCGGGCCATGGCGATATCGCGCTCAAGCTGGCGCTCCTGACGGCGGACGGCCTGATAGAGGCGGGCGTTCTCAATGGAGATGGCTACCTGGGCGGCGAGAGTGGTAAGGATGCGGACCTGTTCTTCATGGAAGAAATTGGTGCGGGTGTGCTCGAGATCGAGAACGCCGATGATGCGGCCCTTGTAAAAGAGAGGGACGATCAACTCGGAGCGGGTCTCGGGGTTCATGGCGATGTAGCGGGAATCCTTGTTGACATCGGGGACATTGATGGGGCGCCACTCGCGGACAGCCGTGCCAACCAAGCCTTCATTGATGGAAAGGCGGCGGGTGGGGGTGCTGGAATGGCCGAAGCGCCAGGCGTAGCGAGTGATGAGGTTTTCGCCTTTTGCATCGAGGAGCATGATGGTGAACATCTGATAGTCGATGAGGCGGCGGAGGAGCTGGCCGACGCGCTCGAGGAGCGGGTCGAGGTCGAGGATGGAGGCCAGCTCGACGGCGATTTCATTGAGGACTTCGAGGGTTTGTGCCTGGCGGGAGACGCGGGCGTAGAGGCGGGCGTTCTCAATGGCCTGGGCGATGCGGGAGGCGGTGATGGTGAGCAGACGGAGGTGCTCGGGGCGGAAGTAGCCGGGCTCCTCGCTTTCCAGATCCAGGACGCCGATGAGACGGTTTTTGGCGATGAGCGGGACAGCAAGCTCGGAGCGAACGGCGGGATTGACGGGGAAGTAGTCCTCGGAAGTGGAGACGTCGTTGAGGAGGATGGGCCGGCGGGTAAGGGCAACTTGGCCGACCACGCCGCGGCCGATGGGGATATACATGTGTTCAATGTCGGTGATGTGGCCGATCTGGAAGCGGACGCGTAGCTCGCGAGTGCGGTCGTTGAGGAGAAGAATGGCGAAGATGCGGTAAGGAATGACGGCTTGGACCAGCTCGGCGGTGCGATTGAGGAGGGTTTGCAGGTCGAGGGTGGTGTTGAGAACCTCGGCCATTTGCGTCAGGTAGGCAACGTCGGCGGGTTCTACGCGTGGATTGGCGGGATCAAGATGGGCGCCTGGGTTTGCCGGGTCAGAGGGGCGGTAGTCGCCTTCGAGGTCGGGATGCTGGGGCGGAGATGGGGGGGTGTTTGGCATTGGTGTGCAGGGAAATGATAGCTCACGGAGGGGTTAGGGAATAGGGAATAGAAAAGCCCTGCGGCTGAATGTTGTGCTATCCCAGGTCTCAAAAGCGAGATCTGGGGCACCCACTCTTGTGAACAAAGTGGCGAGTTAGCACCGCTTCGCGGGGTTGGCAAGTTGGCGGGATCGCGGATTTCGTGGGGATGTGGGTTGTTTTTACTAACCCTAACCCCTATTCCCTGATCCCTAATCCCTGTTTTACTCCGCTCCCAGTTCTCGGACTATTGCTACGGAGGCGGAGGCGCCGATGCGGTTGGCTCCGGCATCAAGCAGGGCGCGGACGTCGGCCAGGGTGCGAATGCCGCCGGATGCCTTTACGCCGGAACGGGCGCCGGCTACGCCACGAAGCAGGGCAACGTCCGCAGGGGTTGCGCCGCCGGTGGAGAATCCGGTGGAGGTTTTGAGGAAGTCGGCGCCGGCTTGAATCGCGATCTCGGCGGCGCGGAGTTTTTCCGCCACGTTGAGCAGGGTGGTTTCAAGGATGACCTTGAGCAGGGCATTGTGATGATGGGCGACGGTGGCTACGGCCTGGATTGCGTGGTGGACGGCATGGTAATTGCCGCTTTTGAGCTGGCCGATGGGCAAAACCATATCCAACTCGCGCGCGCCCAGGCGGATGAGGGCGGATGATTCCTGGCGCAAGGTAGAGACCAGCGAGGCTCCAAGGGGAAAGCCGATCACAACGCCTACGGGAATGCCTGTGCCGGAGAGGACGCTGACGGCGGTGGAGACCCAGATGGGGTTGACCATGGCGCAGGCAAAGCGGTAGCGAAGGGCCTCGTCGCAGAGGTTTTCAATCTGCTCTCGGGTGGCATCGGGTTTGAGCAGGGTGTGGTCGATTACGCGGGCGAGTGATTGCCAACTGGAAAGAGCCTGCGCGGTAAAGGCGGCTGAATCGAAACTTCCGTGGTCGAACTCCAGATCGGGTTCCTGTATGGGCGTTGGTGCAGCCATGGGTCTTGCTCCTTGCCAAAAAGAACGGCGTACTCAAGGGTCGGCACGCCAGGCAGTGCACGGGAGATGAGTATAGTCCTCCCGGAGCGCTGGGCCAAGTGAATGGATGCGGATCAGGAAGATATCGTTGCAGGGAGCGGTTGAAGAAAGCCAGGAGGGTAGGCGGTTGAGAGGCTGAAATGGCTGGAACCGGTTGATTCCGCTGAGAATTGCAGATGTTTCAATTCTCTACCGCATCGGCGAAAACCCGCGGATGGGAGGCACTGATTCCGCTTTGCATGAGAGCCTTATGGGGTTTTCATGATTTTTTTACCGTACCAGTTTGCTAATCGGCTGCCACAGTCGGTTGTTCGGAGTTGTGTTCCGGCAGTTGATCGAGCAGGACCACGTTGAGCAGCGATTTGTGGACCTCGATGCGGCCGTTGTAGCTGATAAAGCCCAGCTTGCGGAAGCGGTTCATGAAGAAGCTCACACGGGAACGGGTGGTGCCGATCATATCCGCCAGGGTTTCCTGGGTGATGGGGGGAATGAAGGTATTGGGACTGCCGGGCTTGCCAAATTCGGCCATCAGCAGAAGAATGCGCGCCAGGCGTTTTTCGCTGGAGTTGAAGAGCTGGTCGACAAGATCGGCCTGGGTGCGCATGCTGCGGGCCAGCAGAAAGGCCAGAAACATATCGGAGAGTGCATGCTGCTCGTGCATGACGCGGATCATCTCGTCCTTGCCGATCTTGAGCGCGGAGCATGTGTTCACGGCGGTGGCTGTTGACAGACGCACCCCGGCAACCGTGGCGAGGGATTCTTCTCCAACGAAGTCGCCGGCGGAAAGGAGGGTGATGGTGGCCTCTTTACCGAACTGTGAGACTACGGTGAGCTTGGCGCGGCCGGACTGAAGATAAAAGATGGAGTCTGCCGGATCTCCCTGGGCGAAAAAGGTTTGCTTGGGCTCTAATTCAATAACTTTTCGACCCAGCCCAGTGCTGGATAGAAAGGCGGCGGGGTCGAACGATTCGTACTTCTTATTATTCCTGATTGGCATAACTCCTCGTTGCTTTAGCTCTGTCCATCATCACTTTGAGCCGAGGCGCTTGTCTGTACCGTATTGCACACCAATTGAGGGGTGTGGAGGGAAACGATCATAGGAGACGCCGACTATGAAGGGGCGGCCGATTGTCCACTAAATTGCCCTCAAGGGGCATCTGGAATCCGATGAGGAGATGCAACTTGCCGTGGGCTTCCTGCGTCTCATCCGAATAGAGATATTTGGTGTTTAGTCGATTGGATCCTTGGCAGGGCAGCACGACCGAGCTTGCAATTGCGTGGGGTTACCTGCGATTCTGCGTGGTGTGTTCCCTCAAATGAATATGCGTGGAGTTCTGCGTGCCTGAGATGGATGACCGTTCAGATGCTCAACATATTGGCGCCGATCACCAGTTGACTTCGCCGCGCCCCTGGTATCGCGAACGCTGGGTTCTTTGGACGAGCCTGCTTCTTCTGCTTCTGGTGGTTGTGATCGTCATCGTGGTTATCCATGAGAACAACGTCAAGGCAGCGGCTGCCAAGCATGCGCTGGCCGCGGTGAAGCCGTCTGTTACCGCTACGGTGGTTACTGCCTACAAAGGCAATATTGGCGTGTACCTGGATGCGATCGGCACGGTGACCCCGGTCTATACAGCATCCATTACCGCGGAAGTTACCGGAGTGCTGACGGATGTTCACTACACCGAAGGCCAAATCGTAAAAAAGGGAGATGCGCTGATCGAGATCGATCCGCGGCCCTACCAGGCGCAACTGATGCAGGCCGAAGGCACGCTGGAGCGGGACACCAATCTACTGGCCGAGGCGCAGATGGACATGGAGCGCTATCGCACGGCGTGGGCGCGCAACGGGATCAACAAGCAGCTTCTGGACGACCAGGAGAAGATCGTGTTGCAGGACCAGGGCACGGTGAAGAACGACCAGGGAACGGTGGATTACGACAAGGTGGAGCTTGGCTTCTGTCACATTACCGCGCCCATCTCCGGGCGCATGGGGCTTCGCCTGGTGGACCCTGGAAACGTGGTTCAGTCAGGCCAATCCACGGTGCTGGTGGTGATTACCCAGGAGCAGCCCATTACCGTGATCTTCACTCTTGCGGAAGACAGCCTGGGCCAGGTGCAGGCGCAGATGAAGAAGCTGCATACCCTGCCCGTCGAGGCATTGAATGACACACAGACAAAGCAGATTGCCAAGGGCAAGCTGATGACTATCAACAACCAGATCAATACAACTACGGGAACGGTGCTGCTGCGCGCCCAGTTCGACAACAAGGATGGGGCACTTTTCCCCAACCAGTTTGTGAACACTCGGTTGCTGGTGAATACGCTTAACGGCGTTACGCTGGTTCCCTCTGGCGCGATTCAGCACAATGGGCAGGTGTCCTTTGTGTACCTGATCTCGAACGGCGCCGCGAGCATCCGCAATGTGACGACGGGGGTTACGGACGGCGGACTGACGGCGGTGGAGGGAATCAATCCCGGCGACGTTGTGGCGACCAGCAGCTTTGAAAAGCTGCAGAACGGGAGCAAGGTCGTGGTGGCCAAGCAGGCCCCGGCGACGAATGCTCCGGCAGGGAATACTCCGTGAGTCCATCCGGGCCATTCATCCAGCGCCCCGTTGCTACTTCGCTGCTGATGGCCGCAATCATGCTGGTGGGTATCGTAGCGTATACCCAGTTGCCGGTTTCTGCGTTGCCGGAAGTCGACTACCCCACCATCCAGGTGCTGACGTTCTATCCCGGCACCAACCCTAACGTGATGGCCACTACGGTGACCGCTCCGCTGGAGCGGCAGTTTGGCCAGTTGCAGGGGCTGAGCCAGATGACGTCGACCAGTTCCGGCGGCTCGTCGGTGATTGTGCTGCAATTTGCTCTCAGCCTGAACATCGATATTGCCGAGGAGGAAGTGCAGTCGGCGATTAATGCATCGCAGAGCTTTTTGCCGTCGAATCTTCCCACGCCGCCGGTTTACAGCAAGACCAATCCGGCGGATGCTCCGGTGCTGACGCTGGCCGTTACATCCGATTCGATGCCGCTCTCGCAGGTTGAGGATATGGTGGATACGCGGCTGGCGCCCAAGCTTTCGCAGTTGAACGGGGTGGGCCTGGTGAGCATCAGCGGCGGGCAAAAGCCGGCGGTGCGCATCCAGGCCAATCCGACGGCGCTGTCGTCGTACGGGCTCAATTTGGAAGACCTGCGCACGGCGCTTGCGCAGACCAGCGTCGATCAAGCCCTGGGGAACTTCGACGGGCCCCACCAGGATTACCAGATCAATTCCAACGATCAGTTGGTGACCAGCGACGACTATCGAAAAGTTGTGATCGCCTACCGCAATGGCGCGCCGGTAATGCTAAAAGACGTTGCGCAGGTGGTGGACGGCATCGAGAACACTAACCAGGCGGCGTGGATGAACCTGACGCCTGCGGTGATCGTCAATATACAGCGGCAACCGGGCGCCAATACCATCAAGGTGGTAAAGGCCATCAAGGCGATCTTGCCCCAGCTTGAGGTGAACCTGCCGGCCTCGATCAAGGTGACGCCGCTTACCGATCTGACCACCGCCATCAATGCCTCGGTGGCCGATGTGGAGTTTGAGTTGATGCTGACCATTGCCCTGGTGGTGATGGTCATCTTCCTTTTTTTGCGCAACGTGTACGCCACTATTATTCCCAGCGTTGCCGTGCCTCTTTCCCTGGTGGGCACATTTGGCGCGATGTATGCGCTGGGCTACAGCCTGGATAATCTTTCGCTGATGGCGCTGACCATCTCCACGGGTTTTGTAGTGGATGACGCGATTGTGATGATCGAGAACATCAGCCGCTATCTGGAGGCCGGAGATCCACCCATGGAGGCGGCCTTCAGGGGCGCGGAACAGATCGGTTTCACTATTATCTCTCTGACCGTATCTCTGATCGCGGTGCTCATCCCGCTGCTCTTCATGGGTGACGTGGTGGGGCGGTTGTTCCGCGAGTTCGCGGTCACCCTGGCCGTTACCATTATTCTCTCCGCCGTGGTTTCGCTGACGCTGACCCCCATGATGTGCTCGCGGATTCTGCGCCACACGCCGGACAAAGAAAAACAGGGCAAGTTCTTCAGGGCCTCGGAGCGCGCGTTCGAAAGCATGATCGCTTTTTACGGCCGTACGCTCAAGTTTGTGCTCCAGTACCAGACCATTACGTTGCTGGTAGCCGTGGCCACGCTGATCCTTACGATCGTTCTCTACATCACCATCCCCAAAGGGTTTTTCCCTACGCAGGATACGGGCGTGATCCAGGGCATCTCGCAGGCGCCGGAAACAATTTCGTTCGAGGCCATGGAAAAGAAGCAGCAGGAACTGGCGGCTGTGATTCTTCAGGATCCGGCGGTGGAAAGTTTGTCGTCGTTCATCGGCGCGGATGGGACCAATACAACGCTGAACAGCGGACGGCTGCAAATCAACCTGAAGCCGCTGGATGAGAGAGACCTGGGCGCATCGGACGTGATTCGCAGGCTGCAGAATAGCCTGAAACAAGTGGACGGCATCGAGCTCTACATGAACCCGGTGCAGAACATTACGGTAGACGATAGGGTGAGCCGGACACAATATCAATACACGCTGGAGGATCCCAACGCCAACGAGCTAAACCTTTGGACCAGCAAGCTGGTGGACAAGATGAAGCAGTTGCCACAGCTTGCGGATGTGGCGACCGACCAGCAAACCGGGGGCCTGGCGGTATCGTTGATGATCGATCGGGTTACGGCATCGCGTCTGGGCATCGCGCCGTCCACGGTGGACAATACGCTTTATGACGCCTATGGGCAGCGCGAGATCAGCACCATGTACACGCAGCTGAACCAGTATCACGTGATTCTGGAAACCGATCCGAAGTTCCAGAAAAACCCCAGCAAGCTGCAGGATTTGTATATCCAGACCAACACCTCTTCAGGAGCATCGGGACCGGGCGCATCGTCGACTTATGCGTCCTCGGGTTCTTCCTCGGCGGGTTCGAATGCGACCACGACCACGGTGGCCTACACGCCTTCCTCGGCAGTGCTGAGCGCGCCCTCGAATGCCCTCACGTCCGGCGTGGGCGCGAGCGGGAGCTCCAATGCAACCACCAGTTCGGCGCCCGCAAATTCCGTGCCGTTGAGTGCGTTCACGCATCTTACGAAAACGGTCGAGCCGCTCTCGATCAATCACCAGGGCCAGTTTCCGGCGGTTACCGTATCGTTCAATCTGGCTCCCGGCGCCGCGTTGGGAAGCGCGATCACGGCCATTGAGAAGGTGCAGAAGGATCTGAACATGCCTCCCAGCTTGCAATATGGCTTTCAAGGCACCGCAGCTTCGTTCCAGGGATCGCTCTCCAATGAAGGGCTGCTGATTTTGGCCGCGCTGGCCGCGGTTTATATCGTGCTGGGCGTTCTCTACGAAAGCTTTGTTCATCCCATTACGATTCTTTCCACGCTGCCATCGGCAGGCGTGGGCGCTCTGCTGGCGCTGATTATTTTCAAGCAGGACCTGAGCGTAGTTGCCATTATCGGCATTATTCTGCTGATCGGTATTGTGAAGAAAAATGGAATCATGATGGTGGACTTTGCCCTGGAGGGCGAGCGGACGCAGGGGAAGAATTCAACCGAGGCGATTTACGATGCGTGCCTGCTGCGCTTCCGTCCCATTATGATGACTACGATGGCGGCGCTGCTGGCAGGCATTCCACTGGCAGTGGGGCAGGGAATGGGATCGGAACTACGGCGGCCGTTGGGCATAGCCATGGTGGGCGGGTTGCTGCTGAGCCAGGTTCTGACGCTCTATACCACGCCGGTGATCTACATCTTCTTCGATCGCATCAGCCAGCGCTTCAGCGGTGCGAAGAAGGAAAGTGAAGACGGAAACGGGGCGCAAGCGGCGGAGGGCGCATGAATATCTCCGCCCCCTTCATCCATAGGCCGGTAGCCACGACACTGCTGACGGCGGGCACTGTGCTTGTGGGGGCGATTGCCTTCAAGGTACTGCCTGTTTCTCCGCTGCCGCAAGTGGATTTCCCGACCATTTCGGTTTCGGCAAGCCTGCCCGGCGGAAGTCCGGAGATCATGGCGTCCTCGATTGCAACTCCGCTGGAGCGCCAGTTCAGCCACATCGCCGGCGTGACGGAGATGACCTCATCGAGTTCGCTGGGCAGCACATCGATCACGATGCAATTCGATTTGAGCCGGGACATCGACGGCGCCGCGCGAGACGTGGAGGCGGCGATCAACGCCGCGCGTACCTACCTGCCGGCGAACCTGCCCGCCAATCCAACCTATCGCAAGGTGAATCCGGCGGATTCGCCGATCATGATTCTGGGGCTTACGTCAGACAAGTACGACCGGCCGACGCTCTATGACGAAGCGTCGACGGTGATGGCGCAGAAACTCTCGCAGATCGAGGGCGTGGGGCAGGTTTCAGTAGGCGGAGGCGCCGGCCCTTCGGTGCGTGTGGAAGTGAATCCGACGCTGCTTAACAGCTACGGGCTTACACTGCCGAATATTCAATCGGTGCTGAGCCTGCAGAATGCGCACGAGCCGACCGGCCAGCTTTCCAACGGGATCACGACAGAGGATATAGTCGTCAACGACCAGATCACGCTTGCGGACCAATACAAGCCGCTGATCGTGGGTTACCACAAAGGAGCTGCCGTCAGGCTCTCCGATGTAGCGGCCGTATCGAACGCCGCACAGAACATCCGCGCGGCTGGTTACCTGAATGGCGTACCCTCGATTCCTATTATTATCTTCCGCCAGCCGGGCGCCAACATCATCGATACTGTGGATCGAATCAAGGCAGCGATGCCGTCGATTGAGGCGTCGATCCCGCAAGGCATCAAGACTACTATCGCTCAGGACCGCACCACCACCATTCGCGCGTCGGTCAACGATGTGGAGCGAACGCTGATTCTTTCCATTGTCCTGGTGGTTCTTGTCGTTTTTATCTTTCTGCGCAACGGGCGCGCCACGCTGATTCCTGCTGTCGCGGTTCCTACATCGCTTATAGGAACTTTTGCCGTGATGTACCTGCTTGGTTTCAGTATCGACAATCTCTCACTGATGGCGTTGACCATCTCAACGGGTTTCGTGGTGGATGACGCGATTGTAGTGATGGAGAACATCACACGCCATCGCGAGGCCGGGATGCATCCGTTTGCGGCCGCCTTGCTTGGCTCAAAAGAAATCGGCTTTACCGTATTCTCGATCAGCATGTCGCTGATTGCGGTCTTCATTCCGATTCTTCTCATGGCCGGGATTGTGGGCCGGCTGTTCCGCGAATTTGCCATCACTCTGTCAACGGCGATCATTGTCTCGATGGTCATCTCCCTGACTACCACGCCCATGATGTGCGCCTATCTGCTGAAGGATGAGTCGAAGATGGAACATGGCCGCGTCTACCGGGTGACAGAGCGGGGATTTGCGTGGATGGTCTCCGTCTACAGCCGCTCGTTGGCGTGGGTGCTGAAGCATCCATGGCCGGTATTCGCTATTCTATTGCTCACAATTGCGTTGAATATCTATCTCATGTACACAATCCATTCGGGATTTTTCCCGCAGCAGGATACGGGAATCCTTACTGGCAGCGTGCAGGGGCCCCAGGACGCATCGTTTCCGGTGATGGACAACTCGGTTTTGAAACTGGAGGACGCTGTCAAGGCAGATCCGGCTGTGCAGAACGTGATTGCATTTACCGGCGGCAACGGCGCGACGAATGGAGGCAGCCTCTTCATTACACTGAAGCCGCTGGGTGGACAATGCACGGAGTCGGCAACGTGCCCTGTACGCCATACGGGAGCGCCGGAGATCATCAACCGCCTGCGGCCCAAGCTCAACCGGCTTCCGGTTGCAAGAGCAACTCTGCAGGCGGCGCAGGATCTGCGCATCGGTGGACGGATGGGAGGGGCGCTCTACCAGTACACTATCCAATCGGACAATGTGCAGGATTTGACGCAGTGGGGTCCGAAACTACTGGCGGGGATGACGAAGCTGCCGGGTTTTCAGGACGTGAATACGGATGCGCAGAACAGCGGCTTGCAGG
>Ga0224555_1001248_pt1 | contig 36284 bp, 29 predicted proteins | sample 714S23034metaG_FD_180687 | JGI IMG/M metagenome (GOLD analysis project Ga0224555, IMG submission 180687) | Peat soil microbial communities from Stordalen Mire, Sweden - 717 S2 30-34 | ecosystem: Environmental > Terrestrial > Soil > Wetlands > Peat | place: Sweden: Norrbotten County, Stordalen... | reverse complement strand
TGCCTCCGCCACCACACCGCCTACGACGAACACAAAGCCTGGGCACACCGCCAACCTGCCGCAGCAGCTTGACACCTTACGATCCTGGGATGTCTAGCGTGGGTTCATAGGCCAGATGAGAAGGAGCGCACATGGCAAGAACTGACCACGACAGCTGGGATTTGGCCAGCAGTGTCGGTGCCACCGCCACCATGGTGGCGGCCGCCCGCGCAGCGGCCAGCCGTCGCCCTGATCCGGTGATCGACGACCCCTTCGCCGAGCCGCTGGTCCGCGCGGTCGGGCTGAGCCTCTTCACCAAAGTCGCCAGCGGCGAGCTGGACTTCGCCGACGTCGACGACGGTGCCGGATTTCCCCGCATGGTCGACACGTTTGCTGCCCGATGCCGCTTTTACGACGACTACTTCGCTGCGGCCAGTGCGGCAGGCGTGCGCCAGGTGGTGATCGTGGCGTCGGGGCTGGATGCCCGCCCGTACCGGCTGTCCTGGCCGGCGGGGACCACGCTGTACGAAATCGACCAGCCCGAGGTGATCGAGTTCAAGACCAAGACGCTTGCCGACCTTGGCGCGGTACCAGGTGTCGAGCACCGTCCGGTCGGCATCGACCTGCGGGAGGATTGGCCGGCGGCACTGCGGAGCGCGGGCTTCGATGCCGCTCAACCGACGGCGTGGCTGGCCGAGGGCGTGCTGATCGGATTTCTGCCGCCCGAGGCCGAAGTCCGGCTGCTGGACAACGTCATCGCGTTCAGCGCCGTGGGCAGTACATTCGCCGCGGACTACGGATCGGTGCGCGGCCAGACTCAAACGGAACAGCGGCAAGCCCGGATCATGACCGACCGCTGGCGCGAACACGGCGTGGACATTCACATTCCCGATCTGACCTACCCCGGTGAGCACACCGACGTCGCGGCCTACCTGCGGGAGCACGGATGGGACACCGCCATATCGGGACTCGCCGACCTGTTTACGACGGCTGGGCTGGCGCCGCTGGACGCCGACGCTCGCGCCGGCGCGCCGGCGTCGATCGGCTTCGTACGGGCCACCCGGCGGTAGCCGCGCCTACCCGTGCTTGACGAGCCAGTCGGCCTGCATCGCCAACAATCCCATCGCCGGCAGTTCCGGTGTGCCCGCATCTAGCTCGCGATAACGCTGGTAAACATTGATGACGACGCGCTCGGCATCCAGCCAGCTCGCGTACTCGCCCAGGTCGATGCTGTCGGCCGCCTCGACGAACGACAGGCCCTTGCGATAGGCGACTTCGGCTTGCTCGGCGACGTGGACGAGATACCCACGCACGGCGCGGATTCCGTCCGCATCGGTGATCGGGCCATGGCCCGGGACCACGGTCGGGGCGTCCAACGCGATCATCGCGTCGCAGGCCGCCACCCAGTTGGCGATCGGTCCGGCCCACACGATCGGCGTGCAGCCGATGAACAACAGATCCCCGGCGAACAGCACCCCGGCGTCGGGCACGTGCACGACGGAGTCCGCCGCGGTGTGCGCCGGCCCCAGGTTCAGCAGACGCACTTCGCGGCCGCCGACGTCGATCGTGAGCTGATCGTCGAAGGTCTGATCGGCGTTGCGCAGCGTGATGCCGTTGAAATCGAAGGGCCCAAACCGTTCTCGCAGGTATGGGGTCGCGACCGGACCCAAGTCGGCGGTCTGAGCCATCACCAGCATCTCCGGAGCCATGCCGTGGGCGATCTCCTCGGCGGTGCCCTTGGCGGCGATCACCCGCACCGAGCGGTCCAACAGTTCGTTGCCGTGAGTGTGGTCGCCGTTGGAGTGGGTGATCAGCGCGTCGGTGATCGGCGCGCGGTCGGTGATGGGCGCCATTGCGTCCAACATCTCACGAGTCAACGGCAAGTCAAAGAGGGTGTCCACCAACAGCGACGCCCCGTCACCGGCGACCAACCCGGCGTTGCTCCAACCGAATCCGCCGTCCGGTAACAACCATGCCCACACCCGGTCGGCGACTTCGTGCAACCCGCGGGTGTATGGGATTTTCGCCGGGGCAGGGTTGACCCGCCTGGCAGCGGGAGCGGCATCCGGGTTGGGCCGGGCCGGTAATGGTTGCGGCGCTGGGCTTTTTCGGACGGTTTGACGCGTCTCACCCAGACCCTGCACCTTTAGCGTGACGACATCGCCGTCGTGCAGCCAACCACGGAATGATTCCGGCGCCGTGGGGTCGAGGTGCTCGACCAGTGTGCAGGTCGGCACGGTCCCGGAGCCGACGATGTCGCCGGGGGTCAGCATCACCCCGCGCGAGGCGTAGGCGATCACCTCGGCGAAGCTCCAATCCATCTGCGCAGTCGACCCCGAACCGATCACCTCGTCGTTAACCAGTGCCGTCACCTGCAGGCTCAGCTTGCCGTCGCGGCAGTAGGGCTCGAGTTCGCCGGGCGTGACCAGATACGGGCCAAGCGTGACGCCACTGTCCTTCCCCTTGGCCTGCCCGATCGCCAATTGGCCTTCCAGCATCTGCAGATCGCGCGCGGACCAGTCATTGAAGATCATGTATCCGATGATCGCCTGTTCGGCTTCGGCGACAGAGAGGTCCTTGCCCGCTGTTCCGATGACCGCGGCGATCTCCAATTCGAAGTCCTGCCAGGCACTTCCAGGTGCCATCAGGGCGTCGTCAAACGGGCCCAGGACGGTCGACGGGCAGGCGAAGTAGAAAGCGGGAATCCGGTACCAGGTGTCCTTGAGCACGCGGCCGCCACCCATCGCCGCCTGGCAGTTGCGCATGTGGTCGAGGAAGCACAGGCTGTCCCGGATCGACGGCGGCCGCGGGATCGGGGCCATCAGCGTCACCTGATCCAGCTGTGTCGTGGGCGCCGAACGCAGCGCGTCTTCCCCCGCCTCCTTCAGCTCGGCGGCACCGCGCCCGATCAGTTCGAGCAAGCTCACGCCGGGCTGGAGTACGTGGATCGCATCGCCGGAAAGCACTCCGGTCCGCTCGCCGTCGTCGTCTCGGAAAGTGATCCATCGCATCGTGATTCAGTCCTCTCTCACTACCTCACCGGGTTCCTTGTCGGGCCGTAACCCACGCCAACTGGGTTGACGCAGCCGGTGGTCCGACGTCCATTCGCTGTACCGGACCTCGCCGACCAGTGTCGGTTTGACGAACGTCACGCCCTTGGCGTCCCGAGCGGGAAGCGTTGCGGCGAAGGGGGATTCGTCGGTGTGCAGCGGCGCCAACGTCTTCTTCAGGCCGGCCAGGTCTCGTTCGGTGAACCCGGTGCCGACCCGTCCGGCGAAATGCAGTCCATCAGCGCCGGGAATACCCATCAACAGCGAGCCGATGCCGCTGGTGCGCCCACCCTCGCCGGCACGCCAGCCGCCGATGATCACTTCCTGAGTTTTCCAATACTTGTCCTTGACCCACGACGCGGAGCGGCGGCCCGGCTGATACGTCGAGTCACGTTTTTTGGCGACCACACCTTCCCACTGGTGCTTTCGCGAGTAGTCGAGCGCCTGCTCGCCGTCGCCGGGCAGCTGCTCCGGTACGACGAGGCTGCTAGCGCCGGCGGCCAGGGTTTCCAGCAACTGCCGCCGGTCGCGGTACCGGACCCGTAGCAGCGACCGCCCATCCAGATACAGCAGGTCGAATGCCCGGAACTCGATTCGGCTGGCGCGTGCCCTGTTCTGCATCTCGGAGAAACTCGGCACACCGGACGCGTCGAGGGCGACGACCTCTCCGTCGAGAACGGCGTGGTGATCGCGGAGATCAGACGCCACAGAACGTAATTGAGGGAACTCGTTCGTGACGTCGCGCCCACTGCGTGATCGCAGCCGCACCTCGCCGTGATCGGCGTCGACCAGCAACCGGTATCCGTCCCACTTGGCTTCGAAAGCCCACTGCGATGCCGTCAAGTTCGCCACCGAACCGTGAGTGGCCAGCATCGGAGCCAGCTCGTCGAATTGGAAGACGTTCTGGTCTTTCATCCGGTGCGCCAGCCACTGGTCACCGTTGGTCTGTATCAGCGCGTAGCGCCCCGAGATCCGCTGGCCGTGCAGCGTGACGATCACCTCATCGGCGCGGAACTTCTCGGCCTCGTAGGTGCCGGAGTCCCAGATGATCACCTTGCCGGCGCCGTACTCCCCCTTGGGAATGGCGCCCTCGAAACCGCCGTACTCCAACGGATGGTCCTCGGTGTGGACCGCCAGATGGTTGACCGCGGTGGTTTCGGGCAGGTTCTTCGGAACTGCCCACGACACAAGCACCCCGTCGCGTTCGAGGCGGAAGTCGTAATGCAGCCGACGGGCGTGGTGCTCCTGAATGACGAAGGTATTACCTTGACCAACAACTGATTTGGCGCTGGGTACCGGCTCCGGTGTTTTTGACGCGTCGCGCATGCTTCGGTATTTTGTCAGCCGATCGGGGGTCCTCACGTCGGCGTCCAACGGCGCCAGCAGATCTCCATCACGCTGGACCCGCTTCAGCACTTCGTCGTAGCGCAGCTGGCGAAGCTTGTTGTCGTCGAGCTCCTCCCAGCTGCGCGGCGCGGCGACGGTCGGATGCTCGCGTCCACGAAGCGAATACGGCGCAATAGTGGTCTTCGACCCGCTGTTCTGGCTCCAGTCCACGAACACCTTGCCCGCCCGCAGGCTCTTGGTCATCGTGGACGTGACCAGCTTGGGCATGGACTTTTCCAGTTGCTGTGCAATGCGTTTGGCCAACACCACCGCACCCCGGCTGCTCACCGGTTTGTCCAGCGGGCTGTAGAGGTGCAACCCCTTGCTGCCGCTGGTGAGCGGAAACGTGGTCAGACCGATGTCGGCGATCAGATCCCGAACGGCGCGTGCCACCTTGGCAAGCTGCACCATGGTCACACCGTCGCCGGGATCGAGGTCGAAGACAAGGCGGGTGGCCGGGCCGGGTTTGAGTTCTTCGCCTTTCCGTGTCCACTCGGCGACGAAGCGCCACTGCGGGACGTGCACCTCGAGGGCGGCTTGCTGGGCGATCCACGCCAGCCCGTCGGCGCTGTCGATGATCGGATACGTCGTCGTCCCGGACCGGTGGGAAACACTGGCGCGGGGCAACCAATCGGGAGCTGAGGAGGCCAGCTGCTTTTCGAAAAACGAAGACTGCTCAACGCCATTGGGCCAACGCTTGCGGGTGGCCGCACGCCCGGCGATGTGCGGCACCATCACCTCCGCGATACCGGTGTAATAGTCGAAGATGTCGGACTTGGTGGTGCCGGTCGCGGGGTAGAGCACCTTCTCGGGGTTGGTCAGTTTCACCCGTGGTGCCATGTTGTCAACCTACGCGTTTCAGCACTGTTAACAGCTTTGACCACCGATTATCGTCCTTACCGTTGATTTATTTTGTGACATAAGCCACGACACGTTAGACCGCCGATCACCTCGGGCACAGAGACTTATGTTTGACGTAATCCCCTCCCCCTGGCGTCCCGACGGCGGCGTTCCGCTGAGCGATGCGACATTACGACTGCATTCACAACGAGTTGACGTGCCTACCTATGACCGGTCGACCCTCAGCCGGGGTGTCGTCCACATCGGCGCGGGCAACTTTCACCGCGCACATCAGGCGGTTTACTTCGACGACCTTGCCCGCTCGGGCATTTCAGATCGTTGGGGGGTTACCGGCATCAGTCTTCACTCTCCCGATGTCAAAGACCTGCTGTCGGCACAAGATGGCCTTTACACGGTGGTACAGCGCGGCCATGACCGCCAAACCGCCCGCGTGGTCGGCTCGATCGGTTCCGTTCATTACGCACCGAACGACAGCGCCGCGGTCCGTGCCGCCCTGGCCGATCCCCAAACGCGCATTGTCAGCCTGACTATTACCGGCAACGGGTACTTCCTGAATCCGGTCACCCAAGGGTTCGACGCCGACCACCCCGACGTGCGGGCCGACCTCGTCGCGTCCGATAGTTACGCCACCGCGTGGGGATATCTCGCCGAGGCACTCGACCGGCGTCGCCGCGCGGGCACCGCCCCGTTCACGGTGCTCTGCTGCGACAACATTCCGGGCGACACCCAGGTCGTGCGGACCGCGCTGGTGTCGTTCGCCGCCTTGAAGGACCCCGGCCTCGCCCGCTGGATCGACGCTCATGTCGCATTCCCGTCGACCATGGTCGACCGCATAACCCCTCGGACCTCTAAGTCAGAGCGCAAATTCGTTGAGCAGACATTTGGCGTCGCCGACAAATGGCCGGTTGTGACCGAACCGTACTGCCAATGGGTCATCGAGGATAACTTCTGCAACGGGCGGCCGCCGCTCGATGAGGTCGGTGTCGAATTCGTGTCCGATGTCAGCGACCACAAGCTGATCAAGACCCGTCTGCTCAACGGAACCCATATCGCGCTTGCGTGTTTGGCCACGTTGGCCGGCTACCAGCGCACCGACGAAGCGATGAGGAACCGCGTCATCTTCGATTACGTCGAGCAGCTCATGCGCGACGAGGTTCAGCCACTATTGCCGGCGGTGCCCGGGATGAACACACCCGACTACCGGGACATCCTGCTCGACCGGCTCACCAATCCCCGGATGAGCGACCAATTGTCGCGGCTGGCACGCCGGGGATCTGAGAAGATCTCGTCGTTTGTGCTGCCGTCCCTGCAGGAGGCGATCGCGCAGGGCAGACCGCACACTCTGCTGATGTTGGCGGTTGCCGGGTGGGCCCGTTATGTGCGCGGCCACGACCTCAAGGGGCGCAAATTCAGCATCGAGGACTCGCAGGCGATACCTCCGACTAGGTTGGCCACCATGGCAGGTAACAACCCCGACCCGTTGTTGGGGCATGAGATGTTCGGCGAGCTACGCACGGTCCCGGGCTTCGCAGAGCGCCTCGGTGACATGATTGCCGACATCGATGAGCGCGGTGTGATACCCACTCTGCGCCAAGCGTTGCGGGACGATGAGCGGGAGCTGGTGGCAGGATGAACGACGGACTGAGCATTGTGGGCACATTCGACCCTGCACCGATCACTACCTTGCTCTGTGACGCCGATGACAACCTCTTCCCTTCGGAGAGGCCGGCATTCGCCGCCTCGACCGAGGTGACGAATCGCTTACTGGCCAGGTTCGGCGTGACGGCTCCCCTGAGCGCCGAGGAGTTGCGCAAGCGGGCCATCGGGAAGAACTTTCGCACTACTGCCGTCGACTTGGCTGTGCAGTGCGAAGTGCTCATCGAGCAGACACTGGCACAGGGCCGGCCCGACGCTCGCGTCGCTTCAGACAGCGACGTCGCGAACGGTCATGCGTTATGCGCCGGTGAACTCGAGCAATGGGTGCTCCAAGAACGCGAGCAGGTCACCGCTCATCTGGCTGCCACCCTCAGACCGGATCCGCAAGTGCTTGCACCCCTGCGGGACCTCGCCTCGCAGTACGCACTGACAGCTGTCAGCTCGAGTGCCAGCAAGCGCCTGCATGCCTGTTTCACCGCCACCGGCCTCGATCCGCTCATACCGCCGGCTGTGCGATTCAGCGCGGAGGATTCGCTTCCCGTGCCGACAAGCAAACCCGACCCCGCGGTGTATCTGCATGCCGGCGAGGTACTGGGCATCGAAGCCCGGCAAGGGCTGGCCATCGAAGACTCTGTGGCCGGCGTGACCTCTGCGGTTGCGGCCGGCTACGCCACCGTCGGTAACGTGATATTCGTACCACCTGACGAACGGGACTGCCGCCGTGCGGAATTGATTGATGCCGGCGCCGTCGCGATCACCGATTCGTGGCGCGCTCTTGCAGATGTCCTGCTGTTGTCGGCCGTGTCGGCTGGCGGTTCCCCGCTCACGTAGGCATCGGCTGGTCATTGCCGCTGGGCTTCCAGCCCGCGGTCGTCGTACCGTTGAGAGGTGCTGCGAGCCCGATGACAAACCGGGCTGTGGCCCGGGGAGGAGTTGGCCAATCGTGGTTAACGCGATGGACCTGAACAATGCGGCGCTCGCAAAGCTGCCGATCGAAGCGCCGAACTATGACCGCAGCAGCATCGGCGTTGGTATCGCCCATATTGGAGCCGGTCACTTTCACCGAGCTCATCAGGCGATGTACATCGACCGGTTGCTGCAGCAGGGCTTGGCGCGCGAGTGGGGCATCTGCGGGGTCGGGGTGATGCCCGCCGACTGGACAATGCGCGACGTCCTGCGTGACCAGGACGGGCTCTACACACTGATTCTGGAGAAGCCCGACGGCAGCCGGGACGCACACGTGATCGGCTCGATCATCGACTACCGCTACGCTCCCGACGATCCGGATGCAGCGTTGGAGGTGCTGGCCGCGGCGTCCACCCGGATCATTTCGCTGACCATCACCGAGGGCGGTTACCGCGACCCCGACGGGCCCGCGTTCACATTGATCACTGACGCCCTGGCCAGGCGTCGCCGTCGCGGGATCGCCGCACCCACGATTGTGTCGTGCGACAACATCGAGAACAACGGTGAGATCGCGGGTAGGGCTGTCCTCGCGAATGCCGAAAGCCGAGACCCCGGGCTTGCCGAGTGGATCGCGGAACACACCCGGTTCCCGAGTTCGATGGTCGACCGGATCACCCCGGCCACGACGCTGGAGATGGCCGCGGAAGTGCGCCGCGACTTCGGTGTCAACGACCGGTGGCCGGTGGTGGCAGAGCCATTCACCGCCTGGGTGCTCGAAGACGACTTTGCCGATGGCAGGCCGCCGTTGGAACAGGCGGGCGTGCTGCTGGTCGACGACGTCGCCCCCTACGAGTTGATGAAGCTGCGGCTGCTCAACGCGGGACATCAGTGCTTGTGCTACTTCGCCCATCTGTGCGGCTTCGAGTTCGTCCACGAAGCGGCGCGCGATCCGTTGTTCGCCGACTTGTTGCTCGGCTATTTCGAATCCGAGGCCATCCCGACGCTGCCACCCGTGCCCGGGATCGACCTGCATGAGTTCAGCCGCACGCTGATCGAGCGGTTCTCCAACCCGGGCGTGCGCGACACTGTGGCGCGGTTGTGCGCCTACTCGTCAGATCGCATCCCGAAGTGGCTGCTGCCGGTAATCAACGACAACTTGGCCAGCGATGGCGCGGTTCGGCTGGCGGCAGCGGTGGTGGCAAGCTGGGCCCGCTACGCCGAGGGCACCGACGAATGGGGTGAGCCATACGAGGTGGTAGACCAACTCGCGGACTCGCTCATCCCGATCGCCCGCTCGCAGTACGAGAATCCCACCGCGTTCATCGAGATCGCCGCGGTGTTTGGGGATCTGGCCCATCAGCCACGCTTCGTCCAGGCATACAGCTGGGCCATGGATTCATTGCACCGCAAAGGAGCTCGGGCGACGCTGGAGGCTTTACTGCAATGACCCGGGGGCTGGTGATCGGCGAGTCGCTGATCGATATCGTCGAGAGCGACGAGCACGTCGGTGGCAGTCCACTCAACGTCGCCGTCGGACTCGGCCGGCTGGGCCGCGACGTCGACTTCCTGACGTACATCGCCGACGACCCGTACGGCCGGCGCATCATCGACTACGTCAATGCCGCAGGGGTGCAAATAGTTTCAGAAAGCCGGACCGCGGAGCGCACGGCGACTGCGCGGTCAACCATCGCGGAAGACGGGTCGGCAGACTATGTGTTCGATCTGGACTGGCAGCTCTCCGGAACGCCGCCGGTCGCACCGCCGCTTTTTGTCCATACCGGATCGATTGCCGCCGTGCAGGATCCGGGCTGCCTGGCGGTGGCGGCTTTGATCGACACCTATCGCGTCTCGGCTACGGTCACCTTCGACCCCAACGTGCGGCCGTCGCTGATCGCCGACCGGGAACTGGCGGTCGCACGCATCGAGCATCTCATCGAACGTAGCGACATCGTGAAAGTCAGCGAGGACGACCTGCGCTGGATCGACCCCGCTCGTCCGCCCGAGCAGGTCGCGCAAACGTGGCTGGGGTTGGGTCCCGCGATCGTGGCGGTGACGATGGCTGACCGGGGTGCGGTGGCCTACTGCGCGGCCGGGGTGGCGCGGGTTCCGGCCCGGCCGGTGCAGGTGGTCGACACCGTCGGCGCCGGTGACTCGTTCATGGCCGGGCTGCTCGACGCGCTGTGGGGATCCGGTCTGTTGGGCGGCGACCGGCGCACCGAGTTGCGTGGGATCGGGGTGGATGCGCTGACGGCGGCGCTCGAAGCGGCGAGCCTGTCGTCGGCGCTGACCGTCGCTCGCGCGGGTGCCGACCTGCCGGATCGGGCCGCGCTGCAGGCCGCGTCGCGTCGTTAGGCGCTTATCCGGATGGTGGTGTGGGCATACTGACTCCATGCGTTCGATCTGGAAGGGCTCGATCTCGTTCGGGCTGGTCAACGTCCCGGTCAAGGTGTACAGCGCGACCGAGGACCACGACATCAAGTTCCACCAGGTGCATGCCAAGGACAATGGCCGCATCCGGTACAAGCGCGTGTGCGAGGTATGCGGCGAAGTTGTGGAATACCGCGATATCTCGCGGGCATACGAATCCGACGACGGCCAGACGGTAATCATCACCGATGACGACATTGCGACGCTGCCCGAGGAGCGCAGCCGCGAAATCGAAGTGCTGGAGTTCGTGCCGGCGAGCGAGCTCGATCCAATGATGTACGACCGCAGCTACTTCCTCGAGCCTGATGGCAAGTCCACGAAATCGTATGTGCTGCTGGCCAAGACGTTAGCCGACACCGATCGGGTGGCGATCGTGCATTTCGCGTTGCGTAATAAGACCCGGCTTGCGGCGTTGCGGGTCAAGGATTTCAGCAAGCGTGAGGTCATGGTCATCCATACGCTGTTGTGGCCCGACGAGATCCGTGACCCCGACTTCCCGGTGCTGGATAAGAAGGTCGACATCAAACCCGCAGAGCTCAAGATGGCCGGCCAGGTGGTCGAGTCGATGGCCGACGACTTCAACCCCGATCGCTATCACGACGACTACCAGGAGCAACTGCACGAGTTGGTGCAGGCCAAACTCGAAGGTGGAGAAGCGTTTACCACCGAAGAGCAGCCTAAAGAACTGGACGAGACCGAAGACGTCTCGGATCTGTTGGCCAAGTTGGAGGCCAGCGTGAAGGCGCGCTCCGGCGACGGCAAGACAGCGACGAACAAGACGACTGCGAAAAAAGCGCCCGCCAAGAAGACACCGGCTAAGAAGACGCCCGCCAAGGCGGGCTCCAAGTCCTGACAGCTGGGGCTAGAACGGCGGTGGTTCGTCGTCCGGCCCCGCGCGAGCATAGGTGTAGGCGCGTTGTCGGGTCAGTGTGTCGTTGCGATTTCGATTGCGCTCGGCGTTGACGCGCTGTGATCGCTGCTGAGCCCGAGTGCGCCGACGGGTGGGCATCATGGCCGTACGTTCACCGCAGCGGTCGTCGGGCGTCGATGGGGATTCAGGCACATCGCCGGTAGGCACCGTCAGCGCCGGAAACAGGATGGCGCTACCGGGGCTGGTCACATAGATCTGCCCGGATGGCAACGTCCAGACAACGGTACCGTCGGCCAGCTGCCTGTCTCGCCATCCCCAAAAAGTCTTGAGCAGATGATGTTACCGACTGGCCGAAGTACGTTTCACCACCGATCTCGGCGACCCCGCCGCCAGAATCTCCTGTGACCTGCGAGGGCGAGCGATTATCCTTTCGCAATGGCATCGAACGTGTCGGGGAAGATTGCATTCGTTACCGGCGGCGCGTCCGGCATCGGCGCTGCGCTGGCCACCAAGTTGGTCGACGGGGGCGCCGAGGTCTGGATCGCCGATCGTCAGATCGGCGCGGCGCAGGAGCTGGCGCAACGCCTCGATGGTGGTGGCGCAAAGGCGCACGCGATCGAGCTCGATGTGCGCAGCTACTCATCGTTTGAGCGCGCCGTCGCCGAGGTGGTGCAGCAATCGGGGCGGATCGACTATCTGTTCAACAATGCCGGCATTGGGGTCTCCGGTGAAGTCGACTCTTACACGCTCGATGACTGGAACGATGTCTTCGACGTGAACCTGCGCGGTGTGGTGCACGGCATCCAGGCGGTCTATCCGATCATGATCCGGCAGCACTCCGGCCACATTGTGAATACAGCCTCGATGGCTGGTCTCGTCGCCAGTCCGGGTCTGGGGAGCTACACCGCTACCAAACACGCCGTCGTCGCAATCTCGAAGGCGTTGCGGGTAGAGGCCGAGCATCACGGCGTGCAGGTGTCGGTGTTTTGTCCGGGCGTGATCCGGACCCCGCTGATGACAGGCGGCCAGTACGGACGAATGAACATAAGCGACGAGAAAGTCCTCAAGAAATTCTGGGAGCGGTTGCGGCCGATGGCACCCGAAGTGTTCGCCGAGCGCGCCGTTCGTGCGGTGTTGCGGGGCGACGCGATCATTGTGGTGCCGGGGTGGTGGAAGGCATGGTGGTACCTGGAGCGGCTGTCGCCAGCGTTGTCGATGCGATTTGCAAAGGTATCGCTCAAGCGCCTACGCGAAATGGAGTCCACTGCCTCCTGATCCGCGCTGCGTGTCTTTGCGGTCAGGCGCACCGGTTCCAATGTCTCGTGGGGCGGTCCGGGTGGGTAATCCTGCCGCCGGGCATGCAGCAATACGTCTCGACTAGCCACGTTTCGCCAAGTTCGAAGGTAATTGTTTGGTGGTGGCACCGAATTGCCAAAGTACATTTCATTCCACCACCATCTCGGCGACCCCGCCGCCAGAATCTCCTGTGACCTTCGAGAGATTTCACCCAGCCCCTCTCAATGTGTGCGGCGAGTTGACTCGGCGGTCTGCTTCAAGCGCCGCAGCGTTTCTTGGATGCCTCGATTAACTTGGCGGCCACGAGGAACAAACGCCTCCACCACTCGGTCTAAGGCGGGGCACCATAAGAACTGGAAGGACTCTGTTACGAGCGTCCCAGGCATTAGTGGCTCAAACACGTAGTGCCATTCTGTCTGTTCGCGTCCGGTACGGTCATCAATGGTGGTGAAGGAGAACTTGCGGCCGCGATCAGTGGCGGTGATTACTGCCGTCCGCTCCCATCGGTAGGGTCCAAGGCGGTTGTAACCCCGAAATCGCGTGCCCACCTCAGCGGCAGTAGCCCCGTCCAGCCATACGCACCGATAGCACTCAGGACTCCACTCACCCATGCGGGTGATGTCGGCGAGCAGATCGTAGACAACTTCTGGCGGCGCTGCTATTTCTATGCTCTCGCGTCCCCGTTGAGGCGTCGGCATGAACTAATCCTCCATCCGTTTCGCGCGTGGCGCCCCGCTCCAGGATCGTAGGCGACCCGTGGCGTGCCGACCGTAACGACCGGCGATCTATGAAATGCCAACATGGGCTGTGGGTGCGAAAGCGCGAAGGACCTTTGAAGACGACCCTGTTTAGACGGGGTACTGCTTCGAGAATGAACCCTCGCCCGGTTGCACCAGAACCGTACATAAACGGAAATCATCAGGCTTCGGATCTTGATATCCGACACCGCCGTTGAATTTGCGCCCCTTGTAGCGGCAGCGGTCGAACACTGTGCCCTTGTCCTGTGAATTGGCGCGGGTGACCCAGACCGGCTCGTCCAAGGTCCCATCATGGTTGACATAACGCCCACCCTTCCCACCTGCCGGACGACTCGTTTAAGCGGGCAAGGAATGGGCGCTGCCTTGGGTGCCACATGACGGCTGGTGCTGTGGTGATGAAGGCAAGCAGGTCGTCGAGTGCCGCCCCATTGTCGGTAATGGCTTGTGGCGGCATGTTCGGCTCCGAGTAGAACCGAACGTTCCGCCAGACGCCGTAGACAGTCATCGTTGATCGCGCCCCCTCGGTGAACTGGTGCGGTACGACTACCCGCTCTGACGGACGGGAATGCCCATTTCCGATCTATCGGTGACAAGGACGTCAGGCAGCAGAGACAGCCCAAGAGCTTAGAGTCGGTACTCACTTGCCGGTTGTCGTATCGGGCAGTTCCCCTCCGCGCTTGCGCTGAGGTGTGCCTTGCCTGAGGCGAATGCGGTCCCGAATCTCTGGGTCTTTGCGAAGCGGCGCGACCGTGCCCACCTCGCCATGACAGAACTGGTCGCAACCATCGGTGATCGCGCCGAGGTTGACCCAACCCTGCGGGGCCGAAACCCATTGGGCAACGCCAGATCTCGCCGCCCTCCGGGCGGCGAGATCCCATTCACCAGCAAAGCGGTGTTGCCTCGATGACTCTGGGGTGATCGGGCGCGTAGGAGTGGTGTCGTCGAGCGACGCAGGAGCGGTGTTTAGCGGTTTCCGGCGACAGCTTCCCGGTCGGCATGACGCAGTCCTACAAGATTGGAAACAAACGGGTGGTGTTTCCGCTCTCGTGGGAGTGGTGCGGCTCGCACTGTACCCGGTGGCCACGGCAAGCCGCCTCTAGCGACACGCCGCGAAATCCGTTGCGCCCCTTATCTATCAGCGCGCTACATCATCGGCGACTCTTGTGTCTGGTGCACCGAGATCGCTTGAGTCACAAGAGTTTATCCGCTATTCTCGGCGAACCGCCGGCCGCAAAGCTCCTCGTCGCCCGCGCCGTCATTCCGCCGTCTGGCGCGGCGGCGCATGCATGGCCTCGAGCCCGTCTACGGCCGTGGCGGAAATCGTGCTCCGCACCATGTAGCGCGGCTCCCGCGCCGGCCACGGCCAGCCGCGATGCATGGTCGCGCGGTTGTCCCACATCACCACGTCGCCCTTGCGCCACGAGTGCAGATAGCTCGCACCGGGGGCGGTTGCCGCCTCCGTCAGCTCGGCGAGCAACTCCCGCGCCGCTTTCAGCCTCATGCCCTCGATCGCGCAGGTGTGCGAGGCCATGTACAGCGCCTTGCGGCCATTGATCGGGTTCTTCCAAATAAGACGCCAGCATTGCGGCGGCAGCGCCGCCCGCTCCGCCGGGCCGGCAAGGTCGGGCGCGATCTTGCCGCGCGAATAGGCGTATTCGTGCCAGGCGAAGGAATTTTCCAGCCGCCGTTGCAACGCCGGATCGAGGCGCTCGAAGGCGAGCCGGGTGGAGACGTACTCGGTCTCGCCCCCCCGCCCCGGAATGATGCGCGACGACAGCACCGAAGCGAGCGCCGGCACCCGCTTGAACGAACTGTCGGTATGCCAGAGCTGGTTCGCCTTGTTTTCCAAGGCGAGCCGGTGATCTTCCGGCACTACGTTGCGCTTCTCGTCGAGGGTCTTGAGGATCACGAGGTTGGTGCCGTAGCCATCCGAACCCACCTTGGTGACCTCGAGCGGGCCGAAGCGGCGCGAGAAGGCAAGCTGCGCTTCATCGGTGACGTCCTGGTCGCGAAGGACCAGAACCGAGTGCTCATCGAACGCCGCGCGCACCGCCGTGTATGCGGCCTCGCTTGCCGCAACGTCGTGGATGTTCACTCCGCGCAGTTCCGCGGCAAAGCCCGGACCCAACGGCACGATTTCCATCGGCGCCCTCCATCGCATTCCAGGTTTGAGCACGACTCTCCACCCAAAACGAGCCCCCGGCAAGCAAGCTGGCTCACACGGGCTCGAATCCTCGTCAAGCTTCGAAAATTGGTGCCCTTGGTCCGGCGTGCGCAAGATAGGTCCGCCCGGTAGCGTCCAGATCACGGTGCCGCCGAACTTATGCCCGTAGGTACGTCGCCAGTATCAACAGTCCGGTCGGGTGCCATAGGTGATTCGGGTGCCATCGGTAAGTAGCCCGTACCACTTATCGGTTAGTCAGGCCGATGACCCACGCGCTCAGCGTGCAGGACTCGGCGCAGAAGCAGACTGCTTGAGGCCGGACGACAGCACGAGCGCCGACAAGACGATGGCCACCAAAAGCAGTACCGGGACATCTCCCAATAGGTGTCCCATATGGTGTCCGCTGCCGAAGGACTGCACCGCCATGATTGCGGCGTGTACGACGCTGGACCACACGGTGAACCAGATCAGGCTGAGATTGGCCTGTGGGTTTCGCGCTGCGTTGAGGAGGAAGACGCCCAGCGTCGCGTACACGCCGACAATCATCATGAAGTAGTCGGACTGGTATGGCGCACCGGAATGCCATGCCCACCCCGACGGCCAGACCAGGGCCAGCGGATAGACAAGAAGAAAAGCCGTGCCAAAGACCGCGAGTACGACCTGAAGAAGTTTGTAAGCGGATGACATTGTGTCCTCCAAAATGAGGCCCCCGCGTTACGCCATTCTAAACCTGCGACGGCACGCGCAACAGGACATCACCGCAGGTCGTCGCAGAATATGAAGGGGTGTACCCCGCAAGAATTCCGGTGCCGTCGGGTAATTGCTTGTCGCGCCAGCCACAGAAAGTTTTCAGCATGTGATGTGATCGATTTTCCGAAATACTCTCTATTACTCACCTTGCTGCGGATTAACGCTTAGTGGGACGCGCCTCTCTCGGCCAGCCGCCCAAAATGCGCCGTCGTCGCCTCAAAAGTCTTCCGCACTGTTCCCCCTAGTGCTCGTGCCGCGATCGAAGCCAATGGGCCGGTAAAGACTGTGCGCTGTGTAATCAATGCGCCCGAGTCAGTGGGCTCGATGAGATGATCGATGGTCTCGGTCAATCCGGGCACTCTCGCCACTCCCGTCCACAACATCGGCGCTTCCACTCGGGTGACGGTCAATCTCAGCGGCGGGTGGCCCTTTACCCGCATCGTGATCTTCGCCCCCACCGCAAATGGGCCGTCGATCTTGGCCATCGCAATGACATCACCTGGCCACTCAGCGGCGTTCGTCCACACCGCCCACACATCCTCAGCGCTCGCCGAGGAGCGGGACGACCCGCCGAATGGGCCTTTCGCTTCACCCATGTCGGTCATCTTCCCTCGCTTCGCACTGCCGCGGTGTAAAACGGGGAGACCGGAGCTGACACCGGATTTGCGCAGAACACTCTTGAGTCGCCGCCGACCAGCGCGGCAGACCCAGGCCCGCGAGTCTTCGCCGTGGCGACCAGGGGTTACTCCTATCGGATCGTGCGGTCCGTCCCGGCCTTCGACCATGAAGGCGGCACCCAGACGCTCACCCCGTCAGGCGATGACACGGACGTCAGCTGGGTGACCACGTACACTCATCCCGCGCATGGGGGCGGAAAGGCGAGGGAGGCCATGACTTCTCGTCTACTACCCTGGAATTTCCGAGCAATACTCGCTCGCTGCGCAAGGGTCCTAGAGAGCTAGTGGCAGCGATTTGCTGAAGTACATTCTAGGGGAACGCTCTTAGCTGCATAAACGTCTGCCGATGCGCTTCCCCGGGAATTACACTGCCGCAATGTTCTCGGAGACGCGCTACGCGCTGAACGGGGACTTGCGCGTCGCCTATCGCACCTCACGCGAAGGGCCTCGCGACATAGTGCTCGTCCCGAACTGGTTCACGTGCTGCGAGCTACTTCCGGAGATACCGTCCTTTCAAGGGTGGGTCGAAGCGATGACATCGTCGCTCGGTCGACTGATCTTCTTCGACCAACCGGGCACCGAGCATTAGCGGGGGCGAACGACGTGCTGGTGTCCAGCACGCTGCGCGACCTCGTGATCGGGTCAGGACTCCAGTTCGAAGACCGCGGCTCTTACGGGCTCAAGGGCGTGCCCGGCGATTGGCGTCTCTTCGCCGTCGTGGGCTGATCCGCACCTCCCGCGACCTCGGGAAGCGTTGCGGTCCAAGCCAACGCAGCGTATTCCGTAGCTCCTGGCACCGAATTGCGAAAGAACATTTTGGTCGCGGGCATCTTGCCGGCGTCTCTTCTGATGGATGGTGAGGGCCGCCATGCGGGCCAGTGCCTGTCGGGCTGTTGAGCCTGCGGATTCCTTAGCGGATACTGAGCGACTCCGGAGATTGACATGCGGTCGTGTTATGTAACCGCCGACCGCCTGCTTTCCCCGGCCAAGGAAGTTAGATGGCCGTTGAGCAGCATCAATGCTGCAAAGCGGGGTGGCAGGGAAAAGAAACGGAGTTGCCGAAAAAATTTTGCTGAAAATCTTGCTGAAACAAAACCCAAGATTTACCTTAGGCACACCTGAGACCCCGCGCCCCTTGTCTAGGAAGTACCGGCGATGGCTGATCGACGCGGCACCAAGCACAATCCGCACTCGCGCAAAGCGATGACCCACCGTCGTCAGCGTGCAGTCGGGTTGACCGGCGCGATCAGCATGTTTTTGACACTGGCGCTGGGGCCGCTGGCCAATGCGCCGAAAGCCACGGCCGATGAGTTTGACGTGGTCATTGACCAGGTCCTCAATGCGATCACCGCTTCGTTGGGTGATGTGGCTGCCGGTTCGGCGGCGGTTCCCGAGCTGGGCAGTCTGAGCTTGGGTGCCACCGAGTCGACGGCGGGGGTGGGCCTGGGTTCGCTTCCTGATGTGGGCTCGGCGGCGGCGGCCAGTCCGGTTGATGCCTGGTTGCAGGGGCTAGAGCAGGATTGGATTAACAGCGGCTTTGGTCAGCAGGTTGACACCGCGATCAATAGTTGGTTCAACCTGGTCGATCCCACCAACGGTGCGTGTGGGTTGATCTGTGACGGCGCCGATGGTCAAGGTGGCGGGTTGATCTTCGGTGATGCCGGCGCTGATGCGCAGCCGATGAGTCAGAACTTGCTGGTCGACCCCAGCTTCGAGTCTGCCGACCCGTCCGGCTCGGGCTACAGCGGGGTGACTATTCCGGGCTGGACGGAGACCGGCACCCCGACCGTGATCGCCTACGGCACCCAGGGCGGTTACCCGTTTGCGTTCTCGTCTCCGCTCCCAAAGTTCTTCGACTTTCCACAGGACGCCCCCCCAGGCGCCGGCGACAATTTCGCCGGCGGCGGACCCGTGGGCACGTCCACCCTCAGCCAAACCGTCGACCTCACCGGCGCAGCCGGAACGCCGTTCACGCTGAGTGCAGATCTCGGCGGCCAAGGCTGGGACCCGTCCACGTCCACGGTGCAGGTCACCTTCTTCGACTCCAATGGGGACGTTCTGGGCACCGACTCGCTCCAGCCGGTCACGGTATGGGATCGCCTGGGACTCACCGGGTTTGAGGAACGCGACATCAGCGGGACGGTCCCGGAGGGCACCACCTCCGCGCAGGTGACCACGACCTTCACCGACAACGACACGTTCCTCGGGAACTACAACGGCTCGTACGCCGACAACGAGTTGTTCACCGTCGGCGATCCAAGCCTCACCGCGGCGCCGCTCACCCCACCGACGTCCGACGTCGGCCAACTGGATCACGTGTTCCTGATTTACATGGAGAACAAGGGCGTCGGCGACATCGTCGGCAGCCCCAACGCGCCGTACATCAACAGCCTGATCAACACAGAAGATTATGACAGCAACTACTACGCGCTGGGCCACCCCAGCGACCCCAACTACTTCCGGATCATGGGTGGGTCGGACTTCGGCATCGACTACAACCCCGCCGGGAACGCCATCGACGCACCCAGCCTCATGCAAGAAATGGATCAGGCGGGCATATCGTGGGCCGGCTACGCGCAAGGCATGCCCTACCCGGGTGACCTCACGTCATCGGGCGACTACGCCGTCGACCAATTACCCTTTGCCCAATTCAGCTACGTCTACGACAACACCCCCGCCTACCTGCAGGAACACCTGCTCCCGCTGACGGATTTGTCCACCGATCTGGAGAACCCGAGCACCTTCCCGGCATTCACCTGGATCGCTGCCGACGAGGCCAACAACATGGAAGGCCCTGTCGACACTCCTTCTGGCCTTGCCCAGTTCCTTATCAGCCAGTTCACGAACCAGCAGTACAACGTCGCGGCCGGCGACCAGTTCGTCCAGCAAGAAGTGTCCGCCATTGAAAACTCGCCAACGTGGACTGACCCGAACGACAAGGACGCGATCATCATCACCTGGGACGAGGACAACAACAACCTGTCACTGGGCTTCGGCAACGAAGGCAACAACGTTCCGATGATCGTCATCCCGAACGAGGACGCCGTGACGAATGGGGGGATGGAATCCGGCCCGTTCACCACCGACGCCTACTACAACGAGTACAGCCTGATGGCCACTCTTGAAGACACCTTGCGTACTACGCCAGGAACTCTGGCCCCGCTCACTGCCAACGACATGTACGCCCAACCCATGAATGCTTTCTGGAAATAATGACACCGGATTGCCGAAGTACATTTCAACTGTGACTGCCTAGACCGTCGTCGACGACCTCGCGGACAGCATCTCTTCTACTTGCGAAGGCGAGGGATTATCCTTCCGCAATGGCGTCGAGCGTGTCGGGCAAGGTCGCATTCGTTACCGGCGGGGCGTCCGGCATCGGCGCCGCGTTGACGACCAAGTTGGTCGACGAGGGCGCCGAGGTCTGGATCGCCGATCGTCAGATCGGCGCGGCGCAGGAGCTGGCGCAACGCCTCAACAGTGGTGCCGGAAAGGCGCACGCGATCGAACTCGATGTGCGCAGCTACCCATCGTTTGAGCGCGCCGTCGCCGAGGCGGTGCAGCAATCCGGGCGGATCGACTACCTGTTCAACAACGCCGGCATCGGGGTTAGCGGTGAAGTCGACTCCTACACGCTCGATGACTGGAACGACGTCTTCGACGTGAACCTGCGCGGTGTGGTCCACGGCATCCAAGCGGTCTATCCGATCATGATCCGGCAGCACTCCGGCCACATTGTGAACACAGCCTCGATGGCCGGTCTCGTCGCCAGTCCGGGTCTGGGGAGCTACACCGCCACCAAACACGCCGTCGTCGGAATCTCGAAGGCGTTGCGGGTGGAAGCCGAGCGCCACGGCGTGCAGGTGTCGGTGTTTTGTCCGGGCGTGATCCGGACCCCGCTGATGACAGGCGGCAAGTACGGGCGGTTCAACGGCGTCAGCGACGAGGAACTCCTCAAATTTGGGGAGCGGTTGCGGCCAATGGCACCCGAAAAGTTCGCCGAGCGCGCCCTTCATGCCGTGTTGCGTGGAGACGCGATCATTGTGGTGCCGGCATGGTGGAAGGCATGGTGGTATCTGGAGCGGCTGTCGCCAGCGTTGTCGATGCGATTTGCAAAGGTATCGCTCAAGCGCCTACGCGAAATGGAGTCCGCTGCCTCCTGATCCGCGCTGCGCGTCTTTGTGGTCAGGCGCACCGGTTCCAATGTCTCGTGGGGCGGTCCGGGTGGGTAATCCTGCCGCCGGGCATGCAGCAACACGTCTCGACTAGCCACGTTTCGCCAAGTTCGAAGGTAATTGTTTGGTGGTGTTTTCGGCAGACGCACTTCAGGTTAGACGGATGAGTGGGCCCGCCGTCCGCGTACGGAATGGTGTGGTCGATGTCGCAATGGATCGCCGGCTCATCACAGCCCGGGGCGCGGCAGGTCAAATTCCGGCACCGCACAAACTCGGCCAATCTGCCAGATGGGATGTAGCGCGGTTCAGCGGCAGCCGGAACGATCAACGGTTGCAGCGTGGCCGACTTGGCCAACTCGGCGACCACCTCGGGCGGTATAAGTCCGTCGGCGCCGGCCATGAAGCCCGGCGTGATGCCCCCGCCCTCGACGCTGGCCCGCTCGGCGACCACGTGGATCACCACATTGCGGTTTCGCAGGCGGCCCCGCGTTTCCGCGCAGTCCGAATCCCCGCAGGTGCACATCAACCGGTCGGCGCCCGCGACCAAGGCTGCCAGTGCGTCGGCGCGCCGCTGCGCCTTGGTCCGTGGATCCGCCTCACATACCGTGCCCGCCAGCTCATCCAACCGGCGATCCAGCGCATGGCCGGTGCTGGCGAACACGTTGCCGTACACCTCGGCGATGCCAGGCACCGACTCCGAGACGTTGAGGTAGCGGTCTTTGACCTCTTTGTTGGTCCGGCGAATCGCGTCTCGATCAACTTCAGCAACGATGGCATCAATACGCATCGCCAAAGTGCCGCGAGTTAGCGACGGCCAGCGTGGCGCCCGCAACGCGACCTGAGCATCGACAGCAGCCAGTGCCTTCTCGTCGGTGATCAGTGCCGTGCGATAGGCGATGACCTGAAACATCGCGTAGTTGATGTCACCGGCCGCCAGACATTCCCCGACTTTGGGGAGACGCTCGCGCATCACTTCTGCATCACGCATGTAACTCGACGCCAATGCGCAGCTAATGCGAAGGGCCGCAGCCAGTTCGGCAGCGATCGCGTCCCACAGGTCGGCGACCCACTCCGCACGGTCACCGTACTGGCGATCCCGCAGGCGCATCAGATTGGCGATCACGTTGAGTCGCCGCGCCGTGGCCTGTGCTTCCGTTCGCGCCGCCACGCAGGCCTGCTCGAGCAACGCAGCCGACTCTGTCGTGGTCGACAGCGCCATTGATTCGAACATGCGTTCTACACTAACGTGACGCTCCGACAAGCCGGGCCCGGGAGAGAAACTAGAACGTGTTTCAGAAATAGGGTTCCGCGACCAACCACGCCTTGTTACGGTGACGCCCGTGATCCTGGACAAATTCCGACTCGACGACAAAGTCGCCGTCGTCACCGGTGGCGGCCGCGGCCTTGGCGCAGCCATCGCGCTGGCGTTCGCCGAAGTGGGCGCCGACGTCGTCATCGCCTCCCGCACCCCATCCGAACTAGAGGCCGTTGCCGAAAAGGTCCGCGCCGCGGGGCGCCGCGCCCACATCGTCGCGGCAGACTTGGCCCAGCCCGAGGTGACCGCGGAGCTGGCCGAGCAGGCCGTCCAGGCGTTCGGGCGATTGGACATCGTCGTCAACAACGTCGGCGGCACCATGCCCAACGCTCTGTTGAGCACCTCGACGAAGGATCTTAAAAGCGCGTTCACCTTCAACGTCGCCACCGCCCACGCGCTGACCATTGCCGCGGTGCCGCTCATGCTCGAGCACTCCGGCGGCGGCAGCATCATCAACATCACCTCGACGATGGGACGGGTGGCCGGCCGCGGTTTCGCCGCCTACGGCACCGCCAAGGCCGCACTCGCCCATTACACGCGACTGGCCGCACTGGACCTGTGCCCGCGGATCCGGGTCAACGCCATCGCGCCCGGGTCGATCGCCACCTCCGCGCTGGACATCGTCGCCTCCAATGACGAGCTGCGCGCGCCGATGGAGAAGGCGACACCGTTGCGCCGCCTCGGCGAACCTGACGAGATCGCCGCCGCCGCAGTGTATTTAGCGTCGCCCGCGGGCGCCTACCTGACCGGAAAGGTGCTCGAAGTCGACGGCGGCATCACCTTTCCCAACCTCGACCTGCCGATCCCGGACCTGTGACGATGGCCATACGCGTCGCCCAGATCGGCACCGGCAATGTCGGCGTCCACGCGTTGCGGGCACTGATCACCAATCCGGACTTCGAGCTCACCGGGGTGTGGGTGTCATCGGAATCCAAGGCTGGCAAAGACGCCGGAGTGCTTGCCGGTCTTGATGTTTCGACCGGAATCACCGCATCCACCGATCTGGATGAGGTGCTGGCCACCGGCCCGCAGTGCGTGGTCTACACCGCGATGGCCGACAACCGGCTGCCCGAGGCGCTCGATGACTACCGCCGCATCCTGGCTGCCGGGGTGAATGTCGTCGGCAGCAGTGCGGTCTTCTTTCAATATCCGTGGCAAGTGCTTCCCCCCGAACTGCTCACGCCGATTGAAGACGCTGCGCAAGAGGGTAATTCGAGCCTGTTCGTCAACGGCATCGATCCCGGCTTCGCCAACGACCTGCTACCGCTGGCGCTGGCCGGAACCTGTCAGAGCATCCAGCAGATCCGCTGCATGGAGATCGTCGACTACGCCACCTACGACAGCGCGACCGTGATGTTTGACGTGATGGGGTTCGGCAAGCCGATCGACGAGATCCCGATGCTGCTGCAACCGGGCGTGCTGAGTCTGGCGTGGGGATCGGTGGTGCGCCAACTCGCCGCCGGTCTCGGCGTTGAACTCGACATCGTCGAAGAGATGTACGTGCGCGAACCAGCACCCGAGGACTTCGAGATCGCCGCTGGCCATGTCCCCAAGGGCAGTGCCGCCGCGCTGCGCTTCGAAGTCCTCGGACTGGTCGACGGCGATCCCGTCGTTGTCCTCGAACACGTGACTCGATTGCGCGAAGACCTTTGCCCCGACTGGCCACAGCCGGCCCAGCCCGGCGGCTCTTACCGGATCGAGATCACCGGCGAACCGTCCTATGGCGTCGACGTCTGCCTGAGCAGCCGCAAGGGCGATCACAATCACGCCGGGCTGGTGGCGACCGCGATGCGCGTCGTCAACGCCATCCCCGCCGTGGTTGCCGCGCCCGCCGGAATCCGGACGACGCTGGACCTCCCGCTCATCACCGGCCGCGGCCTGTATTCGGCGAGCTGAAGGTTTCGGTTAACCTAACTTTTCTATTCGTAGACGGAAAGTGAGTTAGGTGCCCCAGGACACCAGCGCCCCGGTCAAGGCGGCGTGGTATCTGCTTGGACCGGCATTCGTCGCCGCCATCGCCTATGTCGACCCGGGCAATGTGGCCGCGAACATCAGCGCCGGCGCGCACTTCGGTTTCTCGTTGCTGTGGGTCATCGTCATCGCGAACGTGATGGCCGGTCTCGTGCAATACCTGTCGGCAAAGCTCGGGCTGGTGACTGGGCGCTCGCTGCCGGAGGCAATCGGAGCGCAGCTGAGCCGCCCGGCCCGGCTGGCCTTTTGGGCGCAGGCCGAGATCGTCGCGATGGCCACCGACGTCGCCGAGGTTATCGGCGGGGCGATCGCCCTCCGCATCCTTTTCCGCCTGCCGCTGCTGCTCGGCGGAGTGATTACCGGGATTGTGTCGCTGCTGCTCCTGCTGATTCAGGATCAACGCGGCCAGCAACTGTTCGAACGCGTTATCACCGGACTACTGCTGCTCATTGCCATCGGGTTCACCGCCAGCTTTTTCGTGGCGACACCGCCACCGGGGGACGTGGTCGGCGGCCTGGTGCCGCAATTCCACGGGAAGGAAAGCGTGCTCCTGGCCGCGGCCATCTTGGGCGCGACGGTTATGCCGCATGCGGTCTATCTGCATTCCGGGCTGGCTCGCGACCGACACGGCCATCCCGATCCCGGCCCACATCGGCGTCGGCTCCTGCGTGCCACCCGGTTGGACGTCGGGCTGGCGATGGTCGTCGCGGGTGGGGTGAACGTCGCAATGCTGCTGGTCGCTGCGCTGAACATGCAGGGCCGTGGTGGCGTCAGTTCAATCGAGGCCGCCTACTCCGTGGTGCACGACACCGTGAGTCCACTTATTGCCGTGTTCTTCGCGATCGGATTGCTGGCTTCGGGGTTGGCCTCGGCGTCGGTAGGCGCATATGCCGGCGCGATGATCATGCAGGGATTGCTGTACCGGTCGATTCCGATGGTGGTGCGTCGGTTGGTGACGCTGGCGCCCGCACTGTTGATTCTGGCCGTGGGTTTAAATCCGACGCGCACGTTAGTGCTGTCGCAGGTCGTTCTGTCGTTCGGCATCCCGTTCGCGCTGCTTCCACTGGTCCGACTGACCAGCAATCGGGCGCTGATGGGAATCGACGCCAATCACCGCATCACCACTGCCGTCGGTTGGGTGATCGGCGTGATGATCAGTCTGCTCAACGTAGTGCTGATCTGTCTTACCTTGGCGGGCTAAGCCCAGACACGTCTCTAGTTGGGTAACAGTGCAGTTCGCGACCAAGTCACCAACCCTGGGCGTTGGCGAATTCAACAATCAAATCTGAGGTCGCTTTGGCAAGTTCAACTATCCGCGCACACTTGTGGTCCCGGCTCGGATCGAACTAAGAGGTTCCAGCGTGCAGAATTGGAAACTATGCCCACGCCAGCGAGCCGAGTGCTCAGGATGCGGGCGGTTGACCTCACCAACCGCATCCCCGGCTACCTATTCCGTGAGCACGGTGAAGGCGACGACGCCTGGAAGCAGGTCAAAACGAGGGTTGTCTGCGAGTTGAGCCCCCACGAAGGCAGTTTCCTACCCGAAGTGGTCACGGTGACGTTCACCGACGGAACAGAGCGTTACTTCAACCCAGACGACCAAGTCGAAATCAGACCCGCATGACGGTAGGTCCGCTCCAGTGCTGATTTAGCTCACAGTGAGCGGCAGCGGCTCGGCGTAGGGCCGAGAGTCCCGTTGTCCTGCTGAGGTTCTGCCTGCCCGCCGAGCTCGAGGAGTTCGTCGAGCAGGGCGTCCATCTGGTTTATCGACGGCAACGCTCCGCCACGCTCGCGGTAGGCACTACGCACGCTGGCCAGCAGTCGCAATTCACGTTCGATCGTGTCCCGGTCCCGGACCTGCGTGCCATCGTCCTCCGCGCCGCTCATTGAGCAATCCTTTCACCGAAACAGCGGTACCAACACCACGACGCGCGGAATTAACCTTGCGGTCACCACCGGCTCAGATCACCGTCTCCGCGTCGCCGTCAGAAGCTGTTCGCGGACTTGACCGAACACGTTACGTCCGGTCGCGGCCTGGCGCTCGGCCGGCGGCGGGGTCAGATGTTTCGCTCGGCTAACATCGAACCCGTGACGCCAGGCCGCCGTCATACCTACTTCGCGTACGGGTCGAACCTGTGCGTGCGACAAATGGCGCTGCGTTGTCCCGATGCGGCCTATCCGCGGCGGGCTGTGCTCGCCGACCACGATTGGCTGATCAACCAGCGCGGGGTTGCCACCGTCGAACCCTTCGACGGGACGCAGGTCCACGGAGTCATTTGGCAGCTGTCCGACCACGATCTGGCCACCCTGGACAGCGCCGAGGGCGTGCCGCTGCGTTATCGACGCGACCGGCTGACCGTGCACACCGAAGACGGGGCGTCGGACGCGTGGGTCTATATCGACCACCGGGTGAATCCGGGCCCGCCGCGGCCGGGCTACCTGGAGCGCATCATCGACGGGGCAGTCCATCACGGGTTGCCGCAGCGGTGGGTCGACTTCCTGCGCCGATGGGATCCTGCCCGTTGGCCCCGCCCCCGATCGCGGCCCACAACGCCTGCGCCACAGTCGCTTTGCGAGTTGCTCTCCGAGACCGGGGTGGTCGAGGTCAGCCGGCTGCGATCGCGCTTCGGTTTTCTGGCAATCCACGGCGGCGGCCTGGAAGAAATGACCGACGTGATCGCCGAGCGGGCTGCCGACGCGGCCGACGCGTCGGTGTATCTGATTCGGCATCCCGACCGCTATCCACACCACTTGTCGTCGGCGCGATTCCACGCCGACGAGTCGGAGCGCCTCGCGGAGTTCCTCGACCACGTCGATGTTGCGGTGTCGCTGCACGGCTACGGGCGAATCGGCCGTGCCACTCAGTTGTTGGCCGGGGGCCGCAACCGCGCGCTGGCGGCCCATCTGGCAGAACATCTTGACCTGCCGGGCTATCACGTCGTCACTGACCTCGACGAGATTCCTCTCGAGCTACGCGGGCTGCATCCGCAGAACCCGGTCAACCAGACACGCGACGGCGGAACGCAATTGGAATTGCCGACCCGGGTCAGGGGCATCAGCCCACGCAGTCTCCTGCCCGGCGACGATGCGGTCCGGTACGGACCGAGGAGGAGCCGGGCGCTGTGGCCGGTGCCCGGTGACGACGGATTGTCACCGGTGACTGCTGTCCTGGTGCAGGGCCTGGTGAATGCCGTCCGCTCTTGGAAATTGCAGTCCAACTAACTACACGATCGGAGATGGCCGATGGCCGAACGGGCCTTTCGCTTTTCAGTGGGCATCCACTCTGCCAAGTCACTAAATGCGTTGCAGGACAAGGCAAAGCGCCTCGAGGACATCGGGTTCGATGTCCTGCACCTGCCCGACCACCTCGGCGCGCCGGCACCGTTTCCCGTCCTGACGGCGATCGCGGCCGCGACCTCCACGGTGCGGTTGGGGACCTACGTGCTCAATGCCGGCTTCTACAAACCGGCCCTGCTTGCTCGTGACGCTGCCGAAGTCGATCAGCTCAGCGGCGGGCGCCTCGAACTGGGCTTGGGTGCCGGCTACGTCCGCGAGGAGTTCGAGGCTGCCGAGCTGCCATACCCGAGCGCCCGGCAACGTGTCGACTACCTCGAGCACGTCACCACCTACGTCAAGAAGCACCTACCCGGGCTGCCAATCCTGATCGCCGGCAACGGAAATCGATTGCTGACGGTCGCCGCCCAGCACGCCGACATCATCGGGTTGACCGGTGCCAATCCCGGTGACGTCGCAGGCCCGCTGGCCGAACGCGTCGAGTTCGTCCGCAGCGCCGCCGGCGACCGGTTTGCGGATCTCGAGTTGAACCTCGCGATCACCGCAATGCCATCAGACAACTCCGGCAAAGCCGATTTATCGCTCACCCGCAGATTCGTACCGGGCCTGTCCGATGAGGAACTGCTGGCACTGCCCTCCGTGCTGAGCGGATCGCCGCACGATATCGCCGACACCTTGCGCGGCTACCGAGACACCTACGGGCTGACGTCCGTCACCGTCCAGGAAAGTCATGTCGAAACCTTCGCGAAGGTGATTGCCGAGTTCCGCTGACCGCCGGCGATGCTGAGCGGTCACGTGCCGCGTTCCGTAAGGTGAATCCGATGCGCTACAACCCACCCCCGAACTGGCCGAAGCCGCCAAAAGGTTGGGTGCCGCACGCGGACTGGTCGCCGGATCCGTCATGGCCGCCGCCACCGCCGGGCTGGCGGCTTTGGGTCGAAGAAGACGCCCCGGACGCGCAGCCGAAGAAGTCGGCCCTCGGGCGACTCGGGCAAACCGGCGACGACGTTGAGTACTTCGGTGACGACCGCGCCTGGTCCGAAGACTCCGGGCCGGCGCCTGCCCACGACGAGCCGGCTGCCGCGGCGCCGGCACCACCGCCGCAGCCGACCGAGGTCGCACCCGAAGATGTTGCGGTGCACCATCTCGGGCGTTACGCCACGATCAAATGGGATGACGATGACACGTACGTCATCGGCAAGATCTTCGCCGTTTCTGCCGATGCGGCGGCAGTGAACCTCAAGATCGCCGGCATCGATGCGCCGGTTTCCTTTCCGCGAGCGGAGGCACCCAACGATCCCGGCAACCCCCGTCTATACGTCTGGATCTAAGACCCGCACTCGCCTGATGGCGACGAGCGGCTAGGTTTAACGATGTCATCAGCCCTCGTAGCTCAGGGGATAGAGCACGGCTCTCCTAAAGCCGGTGTCGCAGGTTCGAATCCTGCCGGGGGCACTTAGTATAAGTGCAGTTCAGGGGCTATTTTGTGGCCTGTTCATTCAGGCTCCGTGCGGTCTACGTGTGATGCGGCGCATCAGCCCCGTGGCTGCTGTCCCGGCCGCCCGATTGCCGTGTCAAGTGGTCGGGCGCCGAGCACCGCGCGGATCGATGAGCTGCTTGATGAGCGCTCTGCCGCAACCTTCGTTTCAGTCATTTCCTCAGACCCCGTCCCTGCGTAATGGAATTGGCGGTTTGGTCTTCCTGCCGTCTCGCCGGCAGCGTTCAGCCGTGGCGGGCCGCTTCTTGGACCAGTTGGACGCGCGAGGTCAGTCCGAGCTTGGTGTAGACGTGCGTGAGGTGGGTCTGCACGGTGCGCGGTGACACGAACAGCCTTGTGGCGATGTCGTTGTTGGCCAGCCCTTCGCTGACCAGTCGCACCACGTCGCGTTCGGTGGGGGTGAGTGATCCCCAGCCGCTGGTGGGTCGTTTGCGTTCGCCGCGGCCGCGCTGGGCGTAGGCGATCGCCTCCTCGGTCGACAGCGCCGCGCCCTCGGCCCACGCGGCGTCGAAATCGGCCTGGCCCATGGCATTTCGTAGTTCTTCCGCCGACGCTTCGTAGCGGGCGTCGTAGACCTTGAAGCGCACCGCGCCCATGCGCAGCCGGATGGCGTCTGCCGCGCCGAAGAGCCGGGCGGCGTCCCGGTGACTGCCAGCGTCCACGGCCAGGGCGGCGAGGCACTCCAGGATGTCGGAAGTACCCCCATACGGGAAGTTGTCGGGGACAGTGGCCAGTGCGTCGTGGGCGTCGCGTTCAGCCTGCTCAAACTCACCCTGTGCGATCGCCACGCGGGCGCGCGTGGTCAGCGCCCGAATCAGCAGAGCCCAGCCCGTTGATGTCGCGACCGCGTCGTCGGCCCAGCGCCGGGCCGCGATCAGATCCCCGCCCGCGAGTGCGGCCTCCGCGATGATGGGGCGCAGGATCGCCGCTAACCCGGGCAGAACACTCCCGTGCTTCCAGGCCGCCGCGGTCGCGTCCCGCGCCGTCCCAACATCGCCAGCGGCCAGGGCCGTGTTTCCCAACGCGAAATAACCAACGCTCGCGGTGAGCCCGCCAAACTCGGATGCGAACTCCAGGCTCGCGTCGGCTGCGGCGCGGGCCGCAGCCGTGTCACCTTGCCACGCCAGCGCGGTGCCCTGGTGCACGAGGCTAATCGCCTCAGAGATCCCATCGTGAGCGGTCTTGGCCTCGGCGGCCACCGCGCGGAGTTGTGCGACGGCTCCGGCCAGATCGCCCCGGTATATCTGTGCCACCCCCAGGCATATGCGGCAGTGGCGCGAGTCGAACCCGTCACCGATCGCGTCGGCGAGGTCGCGTCCTTCTTCGGCGGCCGCGCGCGCCGCGATCGGGTCACCGGCGGCGATTGCTGCGTTCGCCTGCCAGGCCAGGATCTGGCTGAGCCTCCACCGATCGTGCAACTCCCGGGCGAGTTCGATCGCCTCGGCGAAGTACGCTCCTGCCAGCTCGGCGTTGTAGGCGGCGGTAAAGCCGCAGGCGGTCAGCGCCCTGGCCAGCACGGCCGGGTCATCGATGTCACGCGCGAGCGCCAGGGCTTGCTGCGCGCGATCCAAGCTGTCGGCAGCGCCGAAGGATAAATAAAGCACTGCTGTGTCGGCCAGCGCCCGGGCGCGTACCGCGGCCGCGACCTTGGCGTCCTGTGCGACCTCGTGGGTGAGGACAGTATCGAACCAGGTCAGCCCTTCGCGGAGGCGTCCCCGCGCTTGCCACAGCGGCTGCAACGACGACGCCAGCGCCAGGGCCAGTTCGACGTCGGAGTTTTCCCGGCTCCACGCGAACGCGGCGCGCAGGTTGTCGATCTCGAGGTTGGCCTGCTCGATGCGCTGCTCATAATCACCGCCCGCCGGCGCGTCGAGCAGGGCCGCCAGCGCGGTGTAGTGGTCGCGGTGACGTGCGCGCACGCTGTCCGCCTCGCCGGACTCGCCAAGTTTTTCCAGGGCGTATTGGCGCACCGTCTCCAGCAGTCGGTAGCGGGTTCGGCCCCCGCTGTCGTCGGCCACCACCAGCGACTTATCCACCAGCAGGGTGAGCAGGTCCAGCACCTGGAAGCGCTGCACCTCGTCGTGGCCAGCGACCGCTCGGGCTGCGGGCAAGTCGAAGCCGCCCAGGAAGGCGGCCAGCCGGCGAAACAAGACGCGCTCCGGCTCGGTCAACAGCGCATGCGACCAGTCCACCGAGGCGCGCAGGGTCTGTTGGCGGCGTACCGCGGTGCGCGCACCCCCGGTCAGCAGCCGGAACCGGTCGTGCAGGCTGTCGAGGATTTCGGCCAGCGACAACGCCCGCACTCGCGCCGCGGCCAGCTCGATCGCCAGCGGCACCCCGTCCAGGCGCGCGCAGATCTCGGCCACCGCCGCGGCGTTGTCGTCAGTGAGGGTGAAATCGGGGCGGGCGTGGCGGGCCCGGTCGGTGAACAGTTCGATGGCTTCACCCTCCAGCGATAGCGAGGCCACCCGCCAGCCCACCTCCCCGGCGACGCCGATCGCCTCACGGCTGGTGGCGAGCACGGTCAGCCTCGCCGCCCCACTGAGCACAGCGACAACCAGCGCCGCGCTGGCATCCAGCAGATGCTCGCAGTTGTCCAACACCACCAGCAGCTCGCGGTCGCGAACAAACCGCAGCAGGCTGTCCATGGTGGAGCGGCCCGGTTGATCCGGCAGCCCCAGTGCCCGCGCCACCGCAACCGGCACCAGCTCGGGGTCGGTGAGCGGCGCCAGATCCACATACCACACCCCGTCGCCGAACTCGTCTGCGAGCCGGGCTGCGACCTGGATCGCCAGCCGGGTTTTGCCCACCCCGCCCGCACCGGTCAACGTCACCACCCGGTTCTGCACCAGCAGCTCGCGCAGCTGGGTCAGCGCCGCGTCGCGGCCCACGAAACTGGTCAACTGCACCGGAAGGCGCTGGGAGACAACGGAAGTGGAGACCCGCAGCGGCGGGAACTCGTTGACCAGGTCAGGATGGCACAGCTGCACCACCCGCTCCGGGCGGGGCAGATCCCGCAACGGGTGGGCGCCCAGATCGGTCAACCAGGCGCCCTCCGGGAGCCGATCGATCACCATGGCCTCGGTCGCGCCCGACAGCACGGTCTGGCCGCCGTGGCCTAGATCGCGCAGCCGTGCCGTGCGGTTGATCGTCGGACCGGCGTAGTTACCCTCGTCGCGCAGCTGCACCTCGCCGGTATGCACTCCGATGCGCAGCCGGATCGGGGCCAACGGTGCCCGCTGCAACTCCAGGGCGGTGGCCACCGCGTCCGAGGCGCGGGCGAACGCGGCCACGAAGCTGTCGCCCTCGCCCTGCTCGACCGGGCGCACACCATCATGGGCGGCGACGACATCGCACACGACCTGGTTGAAACGCGCAATCGCGGCCGTCATTTCGCCGGGCTGGGTCTCCCACAGCCGCGTTGAACCCTCCACGTCAGCCAACAGCAGCGTCACCGTGCCCGTCGGCAAAAGCCCACTCACGCCCAGCTCGCTCCAGTCCACCAGCGGCGCATCCGCGCGCGGATCAATGTCGCTCATGCTAACCAGCATGCAGCCACCACGTGCGGCAAAACATCAGCGCAAACGCGCAGATTACAGCCAGTCGCACGCGTATCCAACGACCCCCGAACGCGCAGATCTAAGCCGGCCGAATCACAACCAGAGCCAGGCATTCACCGACCAACAGCGTCGCAGTCATTCGCCGCGAACTCGCCCAGGTCGACCCTCAGCAATCCGCTGAAGGGCCATACCGACTCCGCGCCTCGACAGCCCGACGGCGCGCCCGATTTTGTCGTGATTCCACCCCTTGTCGGCGAGGTGCACGATCAGGCGATCACGATCTGCCGCGTTCATCTGCGCCGGCCCAGCAGGCCGCAGAAGGCGGGCCTGAAGTTGCGGGGAACCGGAGATCTCATCCGCACCATGCCGGGACATGAGCTAAGCGTAGAACGCCCAAGCCGTTACGGCCGGCACGACAAGCGGGGAGCGGCTAGCATTGCCGCTCCACCGGACCCGGTAGCTCGGGCACCGCGCTCTCACTGTAAGACTTGGCGTTTGGCGAAAGCTCAGTTCCGCATGGCCCACAAACCAAGCCCGGCGCGGTTACGGCATCGCCTCGGCCCAGTCGATATGCCCCTCGAAGCCAAGCGTTTTCGCCATGTCGCGATAGCGATCCCGGAGGTCCGTGTACGCCGCGGCATCGCCGTGAGCCTGCGCCAGTAGAGCCCGCAGCCGCAACAGCCAGATGTCGCGTATCACCAAACCCTCATCGGCTGGCGCGGTCGCTAACCGCTCAATCGCTGCCTCGGCTTCGGCCACGTCACCCTCGGCCCCGCGATCGAGCAGTGTCTCCACCAGAACCCCCGTCGCGGGAATGCCCCACCACAGCAGCTGTCCGTCGCGGGCCAGATGGTCGACGGCGGCGCGGATGAGCGGTATGGCGTCAAAGCGATTTCCGTGTCGCGCCCTCTCACGCGCCGAATACACGTTGGCGATCGGTAACTCGCTCAGGAAATACCCCCAGCGCAGGATCTCGTCGTCGAACTCGGCCAGCAGTTTTTGTCCGCGGTCACGCTCTGCATCTGTGTGACGATGCGCCAGCGCAAGGCCGAGCGTTAGCCGGGCGTGGGCCACCGCGAAATCGTCACCAGATCGTTCGGCAATCCGTAGGGCATCCTCGATCTCGCGCACCGCGGAATCGTCGGGCGTCAGCACACCATGCGGTATGCCGACGCCGTAGACGTACATCACGGCCCCTCCGTATGTGATCGGGTCGGCACTGCGGGCCATGGCGAGGCCGTGCCGTAGGTCGTCTTGCCATCCGGGACGACCCAGGCACCAACGCGCCATAGCACGCGAGGTAAAGGCGAGCGCCAACGGCGACCCGATAATCAAGTCGCCTTTGGAGGAATCGCTGTCGGCCAGGTCGATGACCCTCTGCGACCAGCGCAGCGTGTCAAGATACTCGGCGTTCTCACCCTTGGCGTGGATGGCCGCGAAGGTCAGCCCCACCGTCAGTGTCGGATCGCCGATCGACTCGATGAGGGCCATGGCTTCGGATGCCAGCTGCGACGCCTCGCGGAAGAGGCCCCGATAAGTCTGATCGATCACCAGCCCCGCCATTGCGATGGCCAGTGATGCCTTGTCCCCGGCGGCCGCGCACAACTGCCGCAGTTCATCGAAGCGGTCGTCGACCACCTGTGCATGGACTCGGACGGCGGTCCCGCACAACATGGTGCGTGGGGCGATGCGCATGGCTGCCCGGTGCGGGTCCTCGGCGGGTAGTGCGTCGGCGATCTTTTGGGCGCGCTCCCAGCTGAGTCGCGCCGCGGTGATGTCGCGGTTGGTGGCCCCGGTTGCGGCGCGCATGTGCCAGCCGTAGGCGGCGTGCAGATCACCGGCGGCCTGGAGATGTTCGGCGATCAGGGCAGCGTGCTCCTCGGCCGCTGCCGGGTCACCTGATTCGATTGCGGTCGCAACGCGGCGGTGCAGCTCGGCGCGATCGGATTTGAGCTGTGAGTCGTAGGCCACCGTGCGGATCAGCGGATGGTGAAACACATACGCGGGATCGCCGGTAAACGTGATCTGATCGATCAACTCACCGCCGACCAGACCGTCCAGGACAGGATCAATGCCCAGCTTTTCCAACAGGTCCCGGCTGAACTTCGAGCCAATGACCGCCGCGGCGCTCAAGGTGCGTTTGGCCGCCGGGTCCAGGCGGTCGATGCGCGCGGCGATGGTCGCCTGCAAAGTCACTGGCACGCCGACCTCGCCAGCATCGGCTGTCGACACGTAAGCGCCCCGGTTGCCGCGCAACACACCCCGCTCGGCCAGATCGCGCACCATCTCCTCGACGAAAAACGGGTTCCCGGCGGCCCGCTCGGCGATCATGGTGGCAACCCGCCGACCGAGCGGTCCGGACCCAGCAGCTCGGTGACCAGTGCTGCGGTCTCCGAATCGCTCAGCGGCGCCAGGGCGATGCTCTGCGCACCGGGCATCCGACTCAACGCGCCCCGATATTCGGGGCGGTAGCTGATCAGCACCAGCGAGTGCGTCTGCGGGACCACCGCCACAAAGTCGGCAACCAGGGATTCGCTGACCTCGTCGATCCAGTGCAGGTCCTCAACGACATAGACCGCAGGGGCTTTTCGGGCCAGCGACGCGGCATTGACCAGCGCGGTCAACCGCCGCCGGCGGGCATCCGGATCGATCTTGGGCAGCGCCACCTCGGGATCGGCGATGCCCAGCAGGTCATCGAAGAGCAACACGTCCTCGGGGTCGGCATCGGGGACTTCGGCCCGTACCTGCGCGCGGGCCGCCGAGGCGTCCAGATCAGCCACCCTGATGGCTGCACGCAGCAACCGCGCCACCACGTAAAACGGGATGTCACTGGCGTGCGATTCGCAGAATGCAGTGAATACCTCGACACCCCGGGCGGCTGCGATGGCGGTGACCTCGCGCACCAGGCGGCTCTTGCCGATGCCCGGTGATCCCACCACGCCGACCACCGCGCCGTGGCCGTCGATGGCGCGGTCCAGCAAGCCCTCGACGGCGGCCATCTCCCAGCGCCGGCCGACCAGATTCGACTCTGCAGGCCAGGCGGCGCGATGCCCGTCGGCCATGCTTAGCAGCCGACGGGCGGGCACCGGTTCCTCGGCACCCTTGATCCGAACCAACTCCAACGCACCCAGACTCGCCGCGCCCTCAACCAGTCGCGCCGTCGAGGCGCTCAGCATCACCCCACCCGGCGGGGCCACCGACTCCATCCGCTGGGCCATCCCTACCTGCTTGCCCACGGTGGCGTAGCCGAACTGGCCCGAACCCATTTCACCGGCGATCACCTCCCCGGAGTTCAGCCCGACCCGCAACCGCAGTTCGATACCGTCGCGCTCGCCGACACCGACAGCAAGCCGTTTGGCCTGCTCCTGAACGCCTAAGGCGGCCAGACAGGCCCGAACGGCGTGGTCCTCCAACGCGACCGGCGCGCCGAACACCGCCATGATCCCGTCGCCGGTCCACTGTGCGACCGTGCTGCCGTACCGCTGTACCACCGCCGCACAGCGGTCGGCGAGCTCGGCCATGATCTCGCGGAGCCGCTCCGCACCCACCGCCGCAGCGATGTCCATGGAATGCACAACATCGGCGAATAGCACCGTGACTTGCTTGTACTCGGCCGGTGTTGTGGCGGTGGCAATCGCCGCACCGCACTCGTTACAGAACTTCGACTTCGGCGGCAGCTCGGTACCGCAC
>Ga0224555_1001247_pt1 | contig 36318 bp, 31 predicted proteins | sample 714S23034metaG_FD_180687 | JGI IMG/M metagenome (GOLD analysis project Ga0224555, IMG submission 180687) | Peat soil microbial communities from Stordalen Mire, Sweden - 717 S2 30-34 | ecosystem: Environmental > Terrestrial > Soil > Wetlands > Peat | place: Sweden: Norrbotten County, Stordalen... | reverse complement strand
ATCGACCCAATGGCGAAGTAGAATCCCGCATCCCTCCGGTTTTCACCTCTCCCCACCCCTGCCGCTCCCTCAGACCACGATGTCAGCCCGTCTGGAATTCAGCCACTTGCACCACGGGCTGTTAAGCCTCTCCCTCACTTCACCGCCACCGGCTGCAGCCACGCCCCATCGCCGGCCGAGTCCCACACCGCGAACCTCACCCACTTCTTCCCCGTCGCGTCGAACGGTATCCGGAAGCTCTTCGTCCCGAACGCCGTCGTATCCGTTAACTTCACAATTTTTCTATCCACCTTCGCCCCATCGCTCCACACCAGCTCCGCGAAATCCAGCGGGAAGGTGTACTCGATCGTCGCCGTATACACGCTCTTCGCGCCCGAGCCTTCAATCCCCCAGTTGTGGAACAGAATCTCGCCCGTCGTCCCAAAGAAGTTGCCATCGTGGATGCCCTCCACAATCGGCGACCAGCTCTCGTTGAACAGGGGCACCTTGTCCAGCTTCAGGTAATTCACCGCAAACGAGGAATACGTATCGTCGCCCGGCGCCTTCATATACGTATCGCCCTCGGCCAGCATGAACTTCGGCTTGGGCGCCCAGTTGCTCATGTCGTCGTTCACGCCGAAGCAGCGCACCTCGCACAGCCGCGGCTGGCTCAGGTCCACTGGCAGCGACTCCCACGATCCGCCGATGAACCGGTCGCTCAGGAAGTAGTCCTTGTCCTTATACATGTCGGGATACATCGCCGAGCTCTTGGTCCGCGGATGCGCCACCCACAGAATGCTCTTCGTCTCGTTCATGAACCGCAGCACGTCGTCCGTCGATCCCAGGTGGTACACCGTGCCGTAGCCCGCAATGTTCTCCTCGAACGGCTGGCCGTTGGTCCGCGGTCCGGAGTGGGTGAAGTAGATCGGCTTCGGACTCATATAGTACGTGTGTCCGGCGATGTACGCGTTCGCCTCTTCCTCCGGCATCACCAGGAAGTTCTTGTCGCTCAGCTTCGCCGATGCCTCGAAGTATGCCTTCTGCTCCGGCAATCTCTTCGGCCCCGCATCGGTTCCGTCCGAGTCGTCGTGGAAGTCGCCCAGGTACACAATGTTGATCCCCAGTCCGCGAAACACAGGCACCCACGTCGGGCTCAGGTCCGAAGTTCCCCGGTCGCGCACCATCTCGTTCAGTTCCAGATGGAAGTGCCCAGTCACCGTTTTGAATCCCGCCACCGGCTTGTACACATCGTCGTGCGTATACGCCATCACGGCCTGCTGCGTCGCGTGGCTTCCCGTCGCGCTCAGATAGTAATAAGCGGCCATCCGCTGCACGGTTCCCGGCGGCGCGTTGTACAGCGCGCAGTTCTCGGCCTGCGAGTGAGCCGTCGAAGCGCGCCGCGTCCACACCTCCGGCGAAACGCCCCACGGATCGTATCCCTCGCATCGTTCCGGCTGCATCACGCCCAGCGAAAAGCTGCTGTCGCTGTCCTTGCGCGTGTACACGTAGCCTCCGTTCACCTCGTTCTCCCGCGCGAAGAAGAACTTATGCGGAGGTGGAAACACCGCCAGCGATCCCGCTCCCGCCTGCATGATCTCCAGCCGGTTCCTCGCCCGGATGTTCACCGCCTGCTGGTTCACTGCCCCGCCAAAGTCGTTCTCCTGCCACATCTGCGATGTGTCGCGCCACACCACCTTGTTGCCGTTCGCAATCGCAAATCCCTTCAGCCCCGCCTTGTAGATGAACGCCACATCCTTCGCCTCGGTGCTGGCCATTGCCTCCTGCCGCAGAAGGCTGGATCCCTTGTACACGGTGAACTGCAAATCGCCGCTGAAGATCCCCAGCGTCAGCCCGTTGAACGTCACGCTCACCCGGTCGCCGTCCGTCTTCACCGTGCACGCGTCGGATTTGTAACGAACCGCGGCGCGCTTGATCTCGTCCTCGGTCCGTCCCGGCCCCACCAGCCGCTCGTGCCCCGGAACCACCAGCGGCGCGTCCCAGAAGACGTTCCATTTGTACTCGTCTTCGATCGCGGGCGTGTCCTTGCCCAGCCGCTTCAGAATGTCCAGCTCCGTCGTCGATATTCTCCGCCGCCCCGTGGTCACCTCGAACTGCGGCGTCAGGTCTTTGCCCAGCACCACCCACGCCCCGCCCGCCTTGCGCGCCGCCAGCTCCGCTACCACGGGCTGCCCATCCCTCAGCGCAAACTCCGCGCGCAGCTCCTGCTGCGCCTCGCCCGTCCAATTCAGCGTCACCCCACCCGCGCTCGCCACGGCCCGCAGCCCATCCACGGCCTTGTAACCCTGCATGTTGCAGTTCACACCCTGCGCAACGCCCATCGCGGAAATCAATCCCAAGCCCAACACCACAGCGAGTAGCTTCATCGGTTTTCCTCGTTTGCTCTGCCGCACTCCCGCGCGACCGTCAGATTCGCAACATCCCACGCCACCCCGAGCGCAGCGTGAAAAGAAGCAGAACCAATGTACCTCACCCGGCCCACGTTTGGAGAGATGGCCTTAGCCCGTCATCCCGACCCCCCAAACAACCGTCATCCCGACCGAAGGCGGCGCACTTTGCCGCCGCAGTGGAGGGACCCCCGCATTTTCTTTCCTCGAAAATCCCAGCAAATCCGCATGTCAAGCCCCTCGACACCCCAAAATCCCCCTAACCAACACCAACTAAACCACTTACCTCCGAAAAATAGTTGGCATAGTAGTTATGCTCCGCTTGATACAATTAACATATAGATCAAATCCATCGAGGGGCAGCTTTGATCGCGCGGAAATAAACTCCCGCCGCCCGCTCGCACCGTTCTTTCTCAACTGAATAAGACGCACCGAATCAACGTTTTTTCCGCAACTCCCACACGGGTCGTCATCCTGGCGCAGCACTGTAAAGCAGCCGTCATCCCGACCGGAGCGTAGCGGAGTGGAGGGACCCCCGCATTTCGCCGTTGCCTGTTCTTGCTCGTCATTCTGGCGTAGCCCTGGAGTCGTCATTCTGGCGAAGCCAGAATCTCCGTATTTGCCTTTGTTTGTTTTATCCCGTCCTTCTGGCGCAGCCGCCACAGGAGTCGTCATTCTGGCGCAGCCAGAATCTCCGTATTGCCTTTGTTGCGCCGCTGCACCTACAGGAGGACCGATGCAAGCCGCACCGAATCAATCTTTTACCAGCAACTCGCATAGAATCAACCTTTTGCCGAAACCACCCCGCGCAAAATCCTCTTTTTCACCCATAACCCTTATGTCCTGAATATTTTATCCGCAACCTCCATGCAATCAATCTTTTGGCCAACCGCAGCCCGCGCAACCGATTGATTCCAAGTTGCTTACCCATAAATCATTTATTATGTATGCTTTCCCTGTGGCAGCCACATAACAATCCACTTACGCACCAATCCCCGCCAAGGGGGGATGGCAGGGGGAGGGGGAGAACAAACAGCGACCAAACGGCGTACAAACGGCAACCTCGTTCGCCAGACAGATCAACCCTCTATCCATGAACAAACTCGTCCGCATGAATCACGAACTCCGAAGCGCCAGAGACCCCGCGGAATATCTGACAATTCATGCGTTCGCCCTGCGGGAAAGAGGCGCGATTCTATCGTGGGAGGGACAGAGTTTAGAATTCAGGATTGACAAGTGGTTTGGGCAAAGGCAAACTTTTTATCAACCCGTAGCTTCTTCCCCTTATGCCTGCATCGTGCAAACATCCCAAGGTCCGTGTCGTCGCCCGCGAGGAGGACGCCGAGTTTGTTGTGTGCCAGATCTGCGGCGAGGTCTTCGATTCGGCCGAGTTCGCCGACATCCTCAACGAAGTCGAAGAAGCCCCGCCCGCCGACAGCCAGGACTAGCGACTCATCTCATCTCTGCGGCTTGCTTCGCGGCTTGTGGCTCGGGTGTGCTCACTCTTTGCACCACGATCCACGCATACTGCGCAGCGGAGATGGGAGCCAGCCAGGCAATCGATCGCAGCAGCCCCACGCGCAGCAGCCGCCCGTCCACTGAGGGCCACACCTGCTCGATCAGCACCACGGTCAAGCCTAAGATCTGCACCAACGTGTTGAACTTGCCCAGCAGGCTGGGGCGGAAGTCGCGCAGCGTTCCGGTGGCAAACAGCAAGGTCGCCACCAGCAGTATCCCCAGGTCGCGGCTGAAGACCAGCACGGTGACGTAGCGAGGCACCAGGTTCATGTGGGTCAGCACCACGAACAGCGTGCTCAGCAGCAGCTTGTCGGCGATGGGATCGAGGTAGAGTCCGAGCTTCGTGTACTGCTTGGTCAACCGCGCCGCCAACCCATCCAGGCCGTCGCTGAAGCCGGCCAGAACGAAGAGCGCGAAGGCCAGTCCGTGCCTCCCATCCAGGATGGCGAGCACCAGAAACGGGATGATGAACAGACGCAGCAGCGTGAGCAGGTTGGGAGCGGCGCGGAACTGACGCAGAAAATTCATCGTTTAGAGGCACGTCTATCGTAGTTCATTTTGAGGGTTGTTGCGGTGGAGCAATGTTTGTGCAATGCGGTTTTCTTCGGCGGAAGACAACGCAGGCTCTTTCACTCTGCTCAATATTGCCTGTGAAGATGCGATGGACAGTGCAGGCAGTGCAAAGCGGCCACGCAGCGGGCACCCTCTGCGTTTGCCCTTGTCGACGGGTTCCATTTACACTACAAAGACGCACTAGAGGCGCGTAGCTCAGTTGGTTAGAGCGCTACCTTGACACGGTAGAGGTCAGGAGTTCGAGTCTCCTCGTGCCTACCATTTTTTCAATAACTTGCAGACCAAATCTGGGTCCAATAAGAAAAGCGTGGGTCCATAAAGGTTCAATCGCCTTTACGCGGCCTTCGCTTTCTTCTTTCCCGCAGACTTCACAACAAAAAGTGCCGCACCATTGGTCTGTGCTTCACGCTTGCCTGTTGCGCCACTGAGGTCGAGCCTCATAGTTTTTAGACAGCTTCTAAGGGGAGGGATGTGAAGCCCTGCCCGGGGTCTCGAATCAGGGGGCAACGCCCTACACTGGCAACCTCATTCCGCTCCGAAGACGAACTTACTCAAAACCCCGTTTTTCCAGCACATCAGTTGAGGAGCAATAAGTGTCGCAGAAATTGCCGTGGAACGATCTCGATTATGCGGTTGAGTCCAGGACAGCGCGGATTCGCTCTGTTTTGCGACCGGAATTGCGGCGTTGGTCTTCCCATACCGCTGAAGAGCGGAATAATCCGGGCGAACCGGGGCCGAAAAAGGAGATTCCATGTATAGTGTTGTAGCCGGGCAGGAGGACGAAAGCCACGGCACAAAGGAGTAATTCGGTGAAATTGAAGCTGAGATTTGCGACAATCTGCTGCCTTGCAGCATCCATCGTCACACCGGCGTTTGCTCAGAACTCCGGGGCGGACACCTACAAAGCGAAGTGCGCCATGTGCCACGGCGCGGACGGCCTGGCCGCCACCCCGGCCGGCAAGGCCATGAAGGCCCCATCCTTCAAGGATCCGGCGGTCGTCAAGGCCTCGGACGCTGAACTGATCGCGGTTGTAAAGAATGGGAAGAACGGCAAGATGCCCTCGTATGCAGGCAAGATTACCGACGATCAGATCAAATCAGTCGTGGCGTATATACGCACATTGCAGAAGTAGTCTTCAAGAAGAACAAGCATTCAGCGAAGCGCAATGGGATATGAGTCAGAGTGGCAAGTCTGGGAGGAATTGACTTCAATCCTTTCTGTCCCTCGCGTTTCATCGGCGTCGCGCAAAGGAGCGCGTCCGCCTTCCCTGCGATAGAATTGCTTGCTTTTAGGCGACCCGATCCAACTCGAACTGCAAAAGGCAGTCTTTTCAAACCTTCTAGTCTGTGACCTAGATCACAGACTAGAAGTCAAACAATCTAGATGATTAACCGTGGGACGTTTGCTGCGAGCGATGTAGTTGCGGCGCAAGCGTCTTATGCTTGCCCACGGCGGGATAGTGGTCTGTACGACAGACGATCCTGCTTGTAAGAGATTGTTGCGGTGGAGGTGTATTGCATGAGCGGCGAGCAGAACATAGTAGCGGGATCGACGCGTCGCCGCGCGATTGAATACTTCCTTGGCGGCGGCATTCTTGCCACCTTTGCTTCCTTCCTCTATCCCATACTTCGCTATATGGTGCCTCCACCCGTCGCAGACCTTGGCGTGAACGAAGTGGTAGCCGGCAAGGTCGGGGACCTGAAGCCGAACTCCGGGGCAATCTTCCGATTTGGCAGTAGCCCAGGGCTGCTCATTCTGACCAGCGACGGCACCTATCAAGCGCTCTCCGCCACCTGCACCCACCTGGGCTGCACCGTGCAGTATCGCGGCGATCTGCACCAGGTGTGGTGTCCCTGCCACAACGGCATCTACGGCATTGATGGCCGGAACATCTCAGGGCCGCCGCCAAAACCACTTACAGCCTATGATGTCCACCTGCGCGGCGATGAGATTGTCGTCACTCACAAACGGGAGGCCTGACCGTGATTGCCGCCATCATTCGCTGGCTGGATGAACGATTTCATCTGGACGACCTGATCGCCCCGTTTCGCCACAAGACCGTCCCCGTTCACCGCCTGACGTACTGGTATTTCTTCGGTGGCATCACCCTGTTTCTCTTCGGGGTGCAGGTGATCACCGGGATATTGCTTCTGTTGTATTACAACGCCGGGGCTAATGAGGCCTTCGAGAGCGTGCAGTACATCATGACCAAGGTGCGTTATGGCTGGTTGATCCGTTCCATCCATTCATGGTCGGCCAACCTGATGATCCTTACCGCATTTGCGCACATGTTCAGCGTGTTGTTCCTGAAGGCGTACCGCAAACCCAGAGAACTCACCTGGGTCAGCGGCATGCTCCTACTGTTCCTTGTCATGGGATTCGGCTTCAGCGGGTATCTGCTGCCGTGGAACACGCTGGCGTTCTTCGCCACCAAGGTCGGAACCGCCATGGTGGGACAGGTCCCGATTGTCGGCCAACCCATGATGATCTTTCTGCGTGGCGGCCCACAGGTGACTGGCGCTACGCTGATCCGGTTCTTCGGCTTCCATGTCGCTGTTCTGCCGGGGCTGGTTGTGGTTCTGATCTCGATCCACCTTTTCCTGGTGCAGCGTCTCGGCATGAGCGTTCCGCCAAAAATCGAAGCGGAGTGGGTAGAAAATCCCTCGGCAAGGCGTGAGATGAAGTTCTTTCCCAACTTCATGCTGCGGGAGATGATGGCCTGGTACGTTGCGGTTGGCGTGCTGGGCGCTCTGGCGGCGATCTTTCCCTGGAACCTGGGCGTCAAAGCAGATCCGTTTGGCTCAGCGCCGGCCGGCATCAAGCCCGAGTGGTACTTCCTCTTCATGTTCCAGACGCTCAAAGTCATTCCCTCCAAAGTGTGGTTCGTCGACGGCGAGGTTTTGGGTGTACTTGGTTGCGGCTTGGTCGGTTTGTTGTGGCTTCTGCTTCCATTTTTCGATAGCGAGCCGCCCTCACGCCCAAAGAGGTGGATCACCGGGCTGGCAATCTTTGCTCTTATGTATGTGGCGGGTATGAGTGTATATGGATTTCTTGCGAAATAAGTTCCGGCTGTTGCGCGCAGCCCGTACTGTCGGGCTGGCCGGGGTCATCGTGCTCGGAGCATGCCTGGGTTATGGGCAAACCACCAACTCCTGCCTGGATTGTCACTCCGCTATGCCGGACCCTCTGGGCGTTACGCAGGAGAAGTTCAGTCAGGACATCCACGCACAAAAGGGCTTGACTTGCACCAGTTGCCATGGAGGCGACGCAAGCAGCTACGACCCGACCGTATCCATGGGTGCCAAGGCCGGGTTCAAGGGCAAGATCGATCGCAAGCAGGTGCCGCAGTTATGCGCGAGCTGTCATTCCAATCCGACGTACATGAAGCAGTACGATCCCGGCCTTCGCACCGACCAGTTGGATCAGTATCACACCAGCATGCATGGCAAGCGCCTGGCCGCGGGAGACGGCAAAGTTGCCGTATGCGTCGACTGCCATAGCGTCCACGATATAAGGCCGCCCAGCGATCCGCGTTCCACCGTCAACCCCGTCAACATCGCGACTACATGTTCGCGCTGCCATTCCGACGCGGCATACATGAAGCCATACGGCATTCCTACCGATCAGTTCACGAACTACAAAACCAGCGTGCATTATCAGGCGCTGATGGTGAATGGCGATCTGAGCGCGCCCACCTGCACTACCTGCCACGGAAACCATGGCGCGGTGCCGCCGGGTGTGGACAAGGTGCAGAATGTTTGCGCCAACTGCCACGTCTTCCAGGCCCAGATGTACGAAAAGAGTTCGCACAAAGCAGCCTTTGATGCCTTAGGCCTGCCCGGATGCGTTGTCTGTCACTCCAATCACGGCATTCACCAGCCATCGGACGCCATGCTTGGCACCGGTCCGCAAGGCGTCTGCATGCGGTGTCATCAACCCGGTGACAGGTGTGATCAAGCAAGGGTAAAAATTCAGAGTGGCTTGATGCAACTGGACGGCGCCATTACGCAGGCCGATCAAACGCTTTCTGTCGCCGAGGCTTCCGGCATGGATGTGAGCGAGGCCCGGCTGGCACAGACCCAGGCCAGGGACGAGCTGATCAAAGCGCGCGTTACCATCCATACCTACCAGCAGGCCCTGGTGGACCAGGATGTACAGGCCGGCCTCAAGATCGCCGCCAAGGATCAGCAGGCCGGCAAGGACGCGATGGTTGAGCGCAACCAGCGTCGTATCGGACTCGGGATTTGCCTCATCGCCATTGCCATCATGCTGGCTGGACTTTGGCTGTTCATCCGGAAGATCGAGCGCTAGAACCAGTCTCATACACCATCTGCATCGACTCGCGGAGTTCATGAGAGCGGTTTCGCAGATTCGCATTCTGCTGATTGTCGGCAACTTGGCAGCGCTACGCAGTCCGTATGCGACGTTGTTCGGGCACAGGATGCTGCTCTTCGATCTGGGAGGGATCGTCGCAGCGGTCTGCATGTCTGCGATGGCAATAAGCGTGACACTGCGCCACACGGCAGAACTCTACCTGTAGGAGCCCCTGCCATGAACCCCATCATCCGCTGGGGTAAGTTCAATCTGGTTGGGGATATGGGGATGGTGATGCAGCTTGCAGCGCTCGCTCTCTTCAACCGGTTTCGGCGGCGCACCATCTCTATGCCACGGCTGCTGCCATTGAGCTTGCGCTCGTACACAATTTTGTATGGCACCTGCACTACATGTGGCGCGATCGCCGCGACCACTCCGCACTGTCACTCAACTCCTGCGGTTTCATCTTTCCAATGGTCTGGTCTCCATGCTGGGGAATCTTCTACTGATGCGAATTCTGGTCCATGAGGCGCGCATCCCCCTGCTCGTCGCGAACACGATCGCGATTCTGTGCTGTTCCATTGTCAACTTCTGTCTAGGAAATCACTGGGCGTTTGCGGCAAGGACGCAGGCAATATAGAACAATGCTGCGGTGTTGAGCAGAGGTGCATTGTAATAAGAGCGGTTTACATGGGGTGTAAATACCCACTCAGCGATGTCGCAAAAATGTGTATGGCTCATCTATGCCGTTACCGTTCTGACAGATTGACCAAGTGTGAAACGCTGGAGTGCCGTTCGTGCCGCGTTGATGGTCGCGCTCTCCAGTGCTTTTCGTGGGTCCAACCGTGGATCCAATCCGGGTCCAATAAGCATTTCGACGGGTTGTTTCCCGCTGTTTTGCGTCCATTTGGATATATGTAAGTTGTTGAAAATATAGATTTTACTCATTTGACACGGTAGAGGTCAGGAGTTCGAGTCCCTCCTGCCTACCATATTTTCAATCACTTGCACCTTCGCAATTACTGCGGAACCGACCTACTTCGCCGGGTCTCCCCAGAGCACGCCTCGTCCGTTGGTGCCCATGTACACCCTGCCGAAGACGCGCGGGTCGCCGGTGATCTGCTCGATCCAGGCGAACCTGTGCTCGGGGTCGTCGATGCGCTGCCAGGTGGCTCCGTCGTCCAGCGAGCGGTAGATGCCGCCGCCGCGCCCCTGGTCCGCGGCGGGCATCGCTGCTTCGGGAGTGCCTGCGATCGCACCCGCCAGATAGATTGCCGGTGCTGCCGCGTCTGGCGCGGCCTTGCCGAAGCCGACCGCGTACGTTGCCGCAACTGTGGTTAGTTGACGAAACTCGATGCCGCGGTCGGGCGATCGCCAGAGGCCGGACGAGTTGCCAATCCAGAGCACATCTGGCGCGTTCGCGGAAATGCGCAGCCTGCCTCCCTTGGGCGCGGTCTGAGTTATAACCGACGCCACTCCGTCGCTGTTCAACGAAGACACAACGCCGCCCGCGGAGTCGTAGACCCAGAAGGATTTTGCGCTGGTGGGGTCGGCCAGCACCTGTAGCCCGCCGCGTCCGCCAGCCTGAAGCGAGAGCGACTGCCAACTTGTGCCGCTATCTTTGCTCAGTTGCAGCGGACCTCCGCGCACCGCCCACAGAAGCAGCGAGCCGTCGGCGGAGATTGCCGCGTCGCCGCCCTGGTCGCCATGCACGGGCTCGGTGGCAAACGGCGTCCAATGCACGCCGCCATCGTGCGAGACCGCTCCGTGCGGCCCTGGGTTCCACGAACGGCCCACGCGCACCATCTCGTTGGGCCGCTGCGCCGCCAGCGCAATCGTGTCGCAGTTGGATAGTTCGGGATTCTTCATTGCGCCACCCGCGGGCGAGCGGGTGAGATCGTCGTTGCGGAAGCAGCCGATGTCTCCGAGGCCGGTGAAGAGGTGCGGCCCTGCCGCAGTGGGCAACAACGGGCTCAGCAACATAATGTCCGCAGTCTCTTCCAGACCGAGCGCGCCGACCGTCCAGTGAGTGGATGCGCCGCCGTTGACATCATGCGACTCCCAGATGGTCTCGCCCGTGCCATAGAGAACATGGGCCGAATCGAATGGATCGATCGTCACCGCGCCAATCCAATGTCCGAAGGGTGCTCCGGCGACATGATCGGTCCAGGGCGCAAGGCTCGCGTCGCGGGTTGCGCCTTCCTTCAGCGACTGCCAGTGCGCACCGCCATCCGCCGAACGGAAGATGGTGTCGCCGGGATGCCAGCGGTCGATGGTGGACGCAAGCAACGTCTGCGGATGGCGCGGGTCAACCGCGACGATGCCGTATCCGAAGCCCTGCGCGTCCTGCGCGGCCTTGGCGTCGTTGGCGTGGTCCTTCTGTTCGCCGCCGCTGCCGGACCGCTGCGGCGTGATGTTTCTCCAGGTGTTTGCAGCGGGCGAGAACGCCCACACCGCTCCATCGCCGGTGCCGTTGGGACCGGGTCGATCGGTGAAGCTCAGGTACATCGTTCCGTCGGAGCTGAAGACGCCGTGATTGGGAAAGAGTCCTTGCGGCGAGCCGGAGACCGGCTTCCATGTCTTGCCTGCATCCTCGGAGCGCAGCAGATTGTTGACCGGATCATCGACGCCTATATAGATGACGGGTGTGGGCTGCCCTGCGTGGCCGCTTGATCTGTCGAACGCGACAAACGTCAGTCCGATCCGGTTGCTAGGAGCAGGCGGAAACTGATCGACGCGCGCCCAGGTCAGTCCGCTGTCGTCGGAACGCCACAGTCCTGCGAGGCGCGTGGCCATCAGCAATGTTTGCGGATGGTTCGGGTCAACCTGTAGCCGCTCGCCTGCGAAGCGGCCATCCTCGTTGCCGCCCATCTTAAACGGTACGCGCGCGATGGTGAAGTGCCGCCCCTGATCGTCCGAGCGCAGGATCGCTCCGTTGGGCGTGCCGTTGTTGGTGTACGTGCCGGCGGCGAGGTAAAGCTTCTTTGCGTCCGTTGGGTCGATGGCAATACTTTCCGCGCCGAGCAGATTGCGGTCGGAGAATGGCAGCCAGTCCTGCAGCGGGAACCAGCACTTGGCGGCGCTGTCCCATCGATACGCGCCGCCGATGTCTGTCCTGACGTAGTAGAGACCGCGCTCGGATGGATGCGCCACAAAGCCGGTGATGAACCCGCCTGCGATGAAGGTGACGTTCTGGAAGCGGTATGGCGTCGACGCGGGAGATGCGGGAGCGGCAGCATGGCAGGTCGATGACACGCACAGCGATAACGCCAACGACAGGGAGGCAACTAGCCGGAAGAGAGTTTTTCTCATCGGGTAAGAATACCGCACTCAGTCGAATTCAACGGCGCGTAAAGCTCTGCGCGCTCAGTGTGACGGTGTTCATGGATTTTGCTGGGACGTGCAGGCGATAGAGCTTGCCGCCGGTCTGGAGGGTTGCGTCCAGCAGTTGATCGGAGTCGTTCTCAAATTCGAGGATCTGGCTGCCATTGGGGTTGGAGAAGGCGACGATCTGCTGGAATGGGCCACCGCTGACGGCGATGCGCTTTGCGCCGGGAAGAACGCTCGCGGAGAAGTGCTTCATGGAGTAGAACTCGGGGTTATAGCGCACCTGCTTCGTCTTGCGGTCGACGGTGAGCAGGCTGTTCTGGCGCCAGCCCCACGAGCTCGTCTCCTCGTCGTTGAGCGCGGTGTTCCAGTAGAAGTAGCTGCCCGCGAAGTGGCTGGTGTCATCGATGATCTTGCGGAAGGTGACGAGCCCCTGCTGCCAGAGGTTGTCGCCGTTGTAGCACTCGGTCTCCGACTGCATGAGCTTCTTCGTGGGATAGCGCTCGTGCGTGGCGGCGAGTGCCTGCTGACCCCCGTACTGATAGGCTACGCCGGAGATCGACAGGGCAGTCTTCGGATCGTCGAGGACGGGAAGGATAAAGTCGGCGAGCTTCTCGTTGACGATGGTGCCCTGCCATATCTCGATGGAGAGCTTGTCCTGCTGGAGACGCGGGACGAGGTAGTCGCGCAGGAAGAGGTTCATCAGCGCACCGGACCAAACGGCCTGCGGGTAGACGTTGTTGTTGTAGCGCGGCTCGTTCTGCGGCATGACGGCGTAGAGGTTGATGCCCTCGGCGCGGTAGGTCTGAATGTACTTCGAGAAGTAGAGGGCGTAGCTGGCGAGGATCTGCGGATCGCTCTTCATCTCGCCACCCTTGTAGGCTCCGTTGGTCTTCATCCAGGTGGGCGGCGACCAGGGGACGGCCCAGATGGCAAGCTTCGGCTGGTAGCGCATCGCCGCGTGGATGAAGGGGAGCAGCGTCTGGCGGTCGTGGTCCATGGTGAAGTCCTTGAGCGCGTAGTCGCCCGCGGTCTCGTCGTAGGAGTACCACCCGAGGGCGAAGTCGTTGGCGCCCATCGGTGCGCGGCCCAGGGTGAAGTTGGCTCCGCTGGGAGCGAAGAGCGACTGTAGGGCTTGTTCGCGGGCGGCTGGATACAGAGACTGAAGGGCCTGCCATCCGAGGTCGTTGAAGCAACTGCCGAAGCCGTCGATGGTCTGGTAGACAGTATGCTCGTCCACCTGAATGACGGGTGAGGCGGAGGTCTGCATGGTGGAAATCTGCGCGGACGACAAGGCTGGTTCAACAGTCATCTGCTTCCACGGGGCAGATTCCGTGCTGGAGATCCAGCGGACCGACGCCTGTGCAAGCCCATCTTGTGCATGAAGGGACGTTACTTGCGCGGCAAGAAACGATGCGGCGAGAAGGAGACAAGCGATGAGAGCGGGAGATCGAGAGTTCATCATATGCATTTGTTCTAAACGACCTTGCAATGCAGTAGCCCGACGAATGAGAGTTGAGTTCATCCGCTCCAGCAGCGGCTTTGCCCAACAATCTCACGGGCTACGAGTATTTCATATGCAGGAGGGTTCGGCATCGCGAGCGAGCGTGGAGATGGCGCGGAGGGATGCGTTTTGCGCGCAAGCGATGGGGTCGAGGGCGATGAATCGCGATGTTTCTGAGTGTCGGAGAGATTCATTGCGCGCCATTCGTAATCGAGTGAGCGCATCCAGGTGGTTTCCCGATGTAAAAAAAATTCGCGAAAGTAACGATTTTTCTTGACACTGAATTTCATCAAAACTATACATTCGTTAGCTGCATGTTAATGTCTTGCAGCATCGTTGTCTTATCAATAGGGAGAATAGACAAATGGCAACCAAGAAAGCAGCCAAGAAAGTCGTCAAGAAGGCAGCCAAGAAAGCCGCCAAGAAGAAGTAATCCAACCCAAGGCAAACGCAGAACGGGGGACGCGATAAGCGTCCCCCGTTCTGCGTTGGTGCGTTGCCTGTGCTGCGAAGGCCGCACCGGCGTTGTCTATTGAGCGATCTTGGGCATGGAGAGATAGCCGGAGACCTTGTTCTTGTCGATGCTGTTGACGACGATCTCGAAGAGGGCGGGATCCTTGCCGCTGTAGAACTGCACCGGCTCGTCGATGGTCTTGTCCTTCTTCTCGATGTTGCGATCGTCGGAACTGACGATGAGGCTGAAGCGCGCGTGCTTGTTGTCCACCTTCTCGAGTTTCAGCTTGACGGGGGAGAGCAGTGTCGGCTGCGCGCCCTTCTGCAACGTGAACTCGACGTAGTTGCGGTCGCCCTTGTGCTTCAGCACTTCGAGCTGATCGTGGTTGGTGGCGATCAGGCCGCTCATCTTGCCCTCGTCGCCCATCATGCTCTGCATCTGGGACTTGGTGGCGGCGAGATCGCTTTGCGTGGTGGCGACGTCGGTCTTGACGCCGCCGACATCGGTCTTGACGCTGGCCACGTCGCTGGAGACGGCGCCGATCTGCTGCTCGGAGACCTGCTGCTGCTGCGCCAGTTTTGCGGTCTCTGCGTTCTGAGACTTTTGCGCCGCGATGATGACCGCAGTTCGCGCGTCAATCTGCTTCTGGGTGGCACCGACGTTCTGGCCGAGGGTATCGGCGGTGGCGCGCAGACGGGCGTTGGTGGCGTCCAGGCGGTCTGCGAGATCCACGTTCTTCTTGTCGGCGGCGGCGGTGAGACTCTGCTCGGTTGCGGTGATGCGGTTTTGCAGGGCGTAGCACCAACCCAGCGCGCCAATCCCTACCAGAAAGGCAACGATGATCGCTGTGATGAATGCTCCCGAGGTGGATCGCTCGGCTACCACTACTGGTTCTGAATCACTCATGACTGTTTCCCTCTCGCTGTTGCTTCCTATTTTGATCGTTGCTCCTGTCTATTTGACGCTGGGGTAATGCCGAAGGTTGTACAGAAAAATCGCACCGCGGATGCGCAAGGCCCTAAAGAAACTATAGCTCACGTAACGGCACCGTCCGAGGCACAGGGAGAAAAGAGGCAGGAAGGCATCTATCTTCGCAAGCCGGTACAGGGTGCGCGTCCTGCGGCGGGCCTGACGGGCGGTGGCGTATGGCCTTACCGATTTCGTGACAAGCGTTTCGCCGCTGCGATATAACCATACTGATACTCCACTCCATTTTGCGAAGGTGCGCCTATGTCCGCAGTACTCCCGTTGAAGGGTCTTGAAGGCATCATTGCCACGAAGTCGTCGATCTGCTGGATCGACGGAGACGCGGGCGTACTTTCCTATCGCGGTATCGACATCCACCAGTTGGCCGAGCACTCGAACTTCGAGGAGACGACCTATCTGCTGTGGTTCGGCGTGCTTCCGACGGCATCACAGCTTGCCGAGTTCCGCAAGGAGCTGGCCGCCGCGCGCACGATGAACTGGCGCATCTACGACTTCCTGCGCAGCGTTCCCCACGAGTCCACGCCGATGGAGGTGTTGCGCACGGCGGTGAGCTTGCTGTCTCTCTACGACCCGGACGAGAAGGACTCGTCGCATGAGAGCAACGTGCGCAAGAGCTACCGGATGACCTCGCAGATCGCGATGATCGTGGCCATCTTCGACCGCATCCGCAAGGGCAGGCCGATCGTCGATCCGGACCGCTCGCTGTCGCACTCGGCCAACTTTCTGCGCATGTTGAACGGGGTGAACCCGACGGAGACGGCGACCCGCGCGCTGGACGTCGCGCTGATCCTGCAGGCCGACCACGAGCTGAATGCGAGCACGTTTGCGGCGCGCGTGATTGCGTCGACGCTCTCCGACATCCACTCTGCGATCGTTGGCGCGATCGGTGCGCTGAAGGGCCCGCTGCATGGCGGCGCAAACGCTGAGACGATGAAGATACTGAATGCTATCGACGAGACGGGTGCCGACCCAGTGGAGTACGTGAAACAGATGTTCGCGGAGAAGAAGAAGATCTCCGGCTTCGGCCACCGGGTGTACACCACCGAAGACCCGCGCGCGACCCACCTGCGGCGAATGTCGGAGGACTTGGGCAAGGCGGCCGGAAAGCCGAAGTGGTTCGACATGTCGCGCAAGATCGAGCTGTATGTGAACGCGGAGAAGAAGCTGAACGCCAACGTGGATTTCTATTCGGCTTCGACCTACACCACGCTGGGGGTGGAGATCGATCTGTTCACGCCGATCTTCGCCATCAGCCGCATCGCCGGCTGGACCGCGCATGTGATCGAGCAGCTCGACGACAACCGGCTGATCCGTCCGCGCGCGGACTACATCGGCCCGCCCTATCCGCAGCCCTATACTCTGATAGAGAAGCGCTAGGCCGCGTTTGCGTGGCGTTGGACGCTCGCCCGTGGGACATCTCTCCCGCGGATGCGCGTTGTCTGCTGCGTCGCCCTCCCGGTACTCCCGCCCTGCTGTAAGGGGATGACCCGCCGGTCGCGTTCGTATAGATTTTATTGTGTTTCTCAGAGGAGTGTCCGCTTGTCCATCTCACGGATCGGTCGCAGTCTGCTGTCAGCACTCTTCGCCGGTCTCTTTATCTCAGCAGCCCTCAGTTTTTTTGTAGCCGTCGTTCCTTCAGGCCGTGCACAGGCGACCCAGCCGCAGGTGGCCGAGGCAAGCGATCTGAACGAATTGGGCGGCCTCAGCGCCGCTGCGATGACCAACGACAGCGGGCCAGCGGGCATCATCCCCGTGGTGAAGGGATTCAATGCTTCGATGGGCACGACTTCGCAGCATGATTCAAGCAGTGGATGGTCTTCGCTGCTGACTCCCAACGTCGCCTACCGGTTGAACCGGTACATCAGCGTGGACGCGGGCGTTCCGGTGTACATGTACATCAACATCGACGCAAACGTCGGCACCAAGACCAAGCCGGTCTATGTCTACTCTCCAAAGAAAGGGGCCTTCGGGGACACGTCGCTCTCCTTCCACGGCGATGCGAACGCGTTGACGGTCGACTACAACGGGACCGTCTCGCTGGGCCTGCCTTCGGGCAATACGGATTACGGCCTGGGCGCGGGGCAGGTCACCTACAACATCAACAACCACTTCGAGAGGAACTTCGACCTGTTCACGCCCGACATCGAGTTCGGGTTCGGCGACACCAGCGCCCTGGTGAACCAGCGCGTTCTAAAGAGCTATGTCGCGGTGGGACCGATGGCGCACTTCCAGGCCGGGACGGCGGTCAATCTGCCGCTACGGATGAGCTTCGCGGCGGATGTGTACGAGGAGCTGCCGCTTGACAAGAACCTGGTGTACTCGACCACCGGCAAGGGCAAGAAGAAGGTGACGACCGCGACCAACACGGATCCTGCCGAGGACAACGGCTTTCTCGCGTCGCTGGACATCCCGCTGAACCGTCACGTTACAATGTCCGGGTTCTACAGCAGAAGCCTGCGCGACCACGATGACGTTGGCGGATTCTCATTCACGTTTCTGCTGAAGGCCCCGCCGCGGCCGCCCGAGATCGCATTCTAGAGCGCTTGCGAGGGAATGCGGCACCATCCTGGGCCTGCTTTCGCTGGCCGGGCCGCTCCGTGCTGGTCAGAAGGCGAGACCGCCAAGTAAACTTCAGGTGTGCGGCGAATTTATATGGACGCCAACGCCACAACGCCTGTGCTGCCCGAGGTGGTGGAGGCGATGCGTCCATTCTGGACGGAGGCGTTCGGCAACGCCAGCTCCATCCACCAGCAGGGACAGCGGGCGCGCGCCGCGGTGGAACGGGCGCGCGAGTCGGTGGCCGGACTGCTGGGCTGCCGCGCTGCGGAGGTGGTCTTTACGTCGGGCGGCACGGAGAGCGACAACCTGGCTCTGTTTGGAACTCTCGCGCCGGGCGACCATCTGATTACGAGCAGCATGGAGCACTCGGCTGTGATGCAGGCAGCCGAGGCGCTGGCTGGGCGCGGCGTCGAGGTCAGCTTCCTGCCCGCCACACCGCAAGGAGTGGTCGAGCCAAGCGCGCTTGAGGCCGCTCTGCGGCCCAACACGCGGTTGGTGAGCGTGATGCTGGCCAACAACGAGACGGGCGTGATCCAGCCGGTGCGGGAGCTTGCGGACCTGACCCACGCGGCCGGCGCGCTCTTCCACGCCGACGCGGTGCAGGCGGCAGGCAAGCTGGCGATCGATGTGAAGGCCCTGGGTTGCGATCTGCTGAGCATCTCCGGGCACAAGATGTATGCGCCACAGGGCGTGGGCGCGCTGTTTGTGCGGCGCAACGTGCGGCTGCGACCGATCTTCTTCGGCGGCAACCACGAGCGCGGACGAAGGCCCGGCACGGAGAACGTCGCTGGAATCGCCGGCCTGGGCAAAGCCGCGGAGTTGGCGCGCGAGTGGCTGGCGAACGGCGAGCAGCAACCGCTGGCAATGTTGCGCGACCGCCTGGAGCAGGGAATCCTCGCACAGGTCGAGGAGGCGGGCGTCAACGGCTCCGGGGTGGCGCGCGTGGCGAACACAAGCAATCTGTTCTTCGACCATGTGGAGGCCGAGGCGCTGGTGATCGCGCTCGACCTGAAGGGGCTTGCGGTGTCGGGCGGGTCGGCGTGCCAGTCGGGCTCGACCGAGCCGTCGCATGTATTGACGGCGATGGGGCTGAGCGTAGCGCGCGCGCGGGCCAGCCTGCGGATTTCGCTGAGCCGGTTGACGACCGGGGATGAGGTGGACTGCGCGCTGGCGCTGGTGCCTGCCGCCGTGGCGCGGCTGCGCGAGTTGAGTCCGACCTGGCGCAAGACCGCCGCTGTCCACGCTTGACGACAAGAACCTACAGGTACCAGGGGATGTTGACGACGATGATGCGCTGTTTTCCTTTGAGCAGGAGAAGCAGCTTGAGCATCTGCACGCGCTGGTTGTGCAGGAAGTACTCCCACCAGTGGCGGACGACCAGCTCGGGCAGAAGCACGGTGATCTTGCGGTCCGGGTTCTGCTGCTCGAGTTCCAGGATGTAGTCCATCAGCGGGTTGATGATGAGGCGGATATTGGAGTGCAGGGTGATGAGTTCCGGCTCGTGCAGGCCTTGATCGCGGATGGGCTTGAGGACGTTCGCCTCCCAGACGTTGTCGAGCGTCTCCTCGCCGTCGGCGCCGATGACGTTGACGACCTTGATCTCATTGGAAAGCAGCAGGGCGTAACGCAGGGCCTTCTCGGTCATGCGGTCCCAGCGCGCCATGGGAATGACGACCAGCGGCTGCTGCATGTTGGTCAGGTTGAGCGGATACATCTCGACGACCTCGCCGTTGACCCGCCTGTAGTGCTTCTTGATGACCATCATCAGCACGATCAGCGTGGGTACCAGAAGCGCGGTGATCCATGCGCCGGAGGTGAACTTGGCGACCAGCACGATGATGGTGGTGATGCCGGTTGCGATGGCGCCTGTGCCGTTGACGAACATGTGCCAGTGGTGGCCCTTGTGCGCTTTCCCCTGCTTCTTCCAGTGGATGACCATGCCAGCCTGGGACAGGGTGAAGGCGAGGAATGCGCCGATGGCGTAAAGCGAGATGAGCTGGTCGACGCGACCGCGGAAGGCGATGAGAAGGACGGCCGTCATGAAGGTGAGGGCGTAGATACCGTATGAGAAGAGCAGTCGCCGTCCGCGCAGGACGAAGACGTGAGGCAGGAAATCGTTGAGGGCGATGGCGCGCGTAAGGCGGGGAAAGTCGGCGAAGGCTGTGTTGGCGCTGAGGCAGAGTGCAAGGAAGACGGACCACATGGTGAAGTGGAAGAACCAGCCTCGTCCGAAGACGGCCATGACAATGAGGCTGAGCAGACTCTGGTAGCCTGGCATGTCCTGCTCCATGGCCATGATGCCGTATTTCTTTGCCAGCCACGAGATGCCGAAGAGGAGAACGATCAGGATGCCGATGATGACCGACAGCGTGCGCTGTGCATTCTTGGCTCTTGGGTCGCGGAAGGCCATCACTCCATTGGAGACGGCTTCGACGCCGGTCATGGCGGCGCAACCGTTGGAGAAGGCCTTCATCAGAAGCCACAGGCTCAGAAAACCAACCGTTGCAGGCAGCGCATGCGGCATCTCTGTCGCAGCCACAGGGTGTCCTCCGGACTTGAAGACGTGAAGCGCGCCGATGGCGATGGTGACCAATAAAGTACCGACGAAGAGGAAGGTGGGGATGATGAAGGCGGCGCCGGTGTCCTTGACGCCGCGCATGTTGACGATGGCCAGCACGGCAAGCACGATGAGACAGAGCATGACCGTGTGGGGCAGAAGCCACGGCTGGTCGCTGACGACGGCCTCGATGCCGGCGGAGACGCCGACCGCGGCGGTCAGGATGTAGTCGATCATCAGCGCGGCCGCCGCCAGCAGGCCGGCGCCGGTGCCTAGATTTTCCGTGGCCACGGTGTAGGAGCCGCCGCCGCCTGGGTACGCCGCGATGGTCTGGCGATAGCTGAAGAAGACGATGCCCAGAAGCAGAATGATCGCCGAGATGATGGGGACGATGTAGTGAACGCCCATCAGTCCCAGCGGGATCAATAGCGACAGAGCCGTCTCCGGCCCGTACGCCGCCGAAGTCAGTGCATCGAGGCCGAAGATGGGAATGCCGGCGGATACGCCAATGTGTTCGGCGCGTTCTTCGCTCGTGGCCAAGGGCCTGCCAAACAGGGAATCGGCTAGGGACATGTAATTTAATAATAGAACGTCCGGCCGAGGACCCAACCGCAAACGCGGATTTCATGAAAATACTTTTGCATCGGGTCTTCCACACTCGCATCTCATCATTGGAGAGTTATGCTCCAGGACGCTCTGTCCGGAACGGCTAGCTTGGATCGCTCTGAGGCAGCCTGCAACGCCATTAAACCGGCACAACTATAATTGTCGAGAACCTTCAGGAGAGAATTATGTCTACGCCCATCTACGAACTTCCCGTTCATACCATCACCGGAGAACCAACCACGCTTGCGGCGTATCGCGGCCATGTGCTGCTGGTGGTCAACGTCGCGTCCAAGTGCGGCCTGACGCCGCAGTACGACGCGCTGGAGAAGCTCTATGAGCAGTACAAGGAAAAGGGCCTGGCCGTGCTGGGCTTTCCGGCCAACGACTTCGCGGGGCAGGAGCCGGGCTCGAACGACGAGATTGCTACATTCTGCCGGGCTACGTTTGGGGTGAACTTTCCCATGTTCGCCAAGATTGCCGTCACCGGAGAAGCGACCGATCCGCTGTACAAGGCGCTGATCGCCGCTGAGCCGAAGGCAACCGGTGCGACGCGCGAGGCGTTCCGGGAGAAGCTGGCAGGATTTTTGGGCAAGAGTGGCGCGACGCCAAACCCCGAGCCGGGCATTCTGTGGAACTTCGAGAAGTTCCTCATCGACCGCACAGGCAAGGTGATTGCGCGCTTCTCGCCAGAGGTTGTGCCGGACGATCCGGCGGTTGTCGCCGCCATCGAAGCCGCGCTGGCGAACTGATGCTGGCCGAAGGATGCTGCCGGGGCCGCGCGCAAGAACCTGCGGTTCTGGCTTAGCCATTGCAGCGATACTCTTGAGGAAATGCAGATGCTCTCTTGCTTGCTTTGCGGTAAGGCTGGCGAATTCAGGCGCGTGCTGCTGGGGCCGCTCGCGGCTTTCCTCGTAGTCTGGTCTCTGGGCGCCCAGACGCAAGCCCCGCAGACCACGATGACGATGGAGAATCGTGGAGCATCGCAGACGGGGACCGCATGGCCGGCGGTGGATGGCGTCTACACAATCGAGAACTTCCGGTTTGGCAGCGGGGAGAGCCTGCAGCAGCTTCGCCTGCACTATCTGACACTGGGAACGCCGCACCGCGATTCGTCGGGACACGTCGATAACGCGGTGCTGTTGCTGCATGGCACGGGCGGGAATGCCTCCTCGCTGTTGGCGCCGCAGTTCTCAGATGTATTGTTCGGGCTGGGGCAGCCGCTGGATATCACACGCTATTTCCTGATTCTGCCGGACGACATCGGACATGGCATCTCCAGCAAGCCTTCGGACGGCCTGCACATGCGCTTCCCGAAGTATGACTACGACGATATGGTGCAGAGCCAGCACCGGATGCTGCTGGACGGGCTGCATGTCGATCATCTGCGGCTGGTCCTGGGGACGAGCATGGGATGCATGGAGTCGTTTGTGTGGGGCGAGACCTACCCCGGCTTCGCCGACGCATTGATGCCGCTGGCGTGCCTTCCGGTGCCGATTGCAGGACGCAACCGCATGATGCGCTACATGGCGATCAAAGCGATTGAGGACGATCCGCTGTGGCATGGCGGAGAGTACACGACAGAGCCAGTGGAGGGCCTGCGTACCGCCGCCGAGTTGACACTGGTGATGGGCTCGGCCCCGCTGTACATGCAGAAGATCGCGCCGACGAAGAAGGCGGCAGAAGATTACATCGACGACTATCTTGCGAAACGGGTGAGCCCGCTCGATGCGAATGACATGATCTACCAGTGGGACGCGAGCAGAAACTACGATCCCAGCGCGCATCTGGACCGCATCCAGGTGCCCGTGATGTGGATCAACTCGGCGGACGACTACATCAATCCGCCAGAGCTTGGGATCGCCGAGAAATATGCTCCGAAGCTCGCACACGGGCGGTTTGTGCTGATTCCCATCTCCGACGCGACGCGCGGCCACGGGACGCATACCCAGGCGGCAGTGTGGAAGGACTATCTGGTGGAGCTGCTGAAGGAATCGGAGAAGAAGTAGCCGGACGGTAAGACGCGTCGGACTCATCCTGCATCAATTTCATCGGCCGAGGAACAGGTCTCCGAAGGGTGGGAAGGTGAGCAGCAGGCCGAGCGCAAGGAAGACGAAGGCGAAGGCGCTGACCTTGGCGAAGGCGAGGGTCTTGTTCCTCCAGCGTGCGGCGAGGACAGCCCAGCAGAACAGCCAGAGGGCGATGGCGATGGTGGTGACACCGGAGAGTGGGCCAGTGGGGTGGTAGAAGTTGAGCGCGTTGGCGAGATGCTTGGAGCCGTCGGCTGCGACGGCGAGGACTCCGAGGAGGAAGCAGCCAATTGCACAGGAGAGAACTGCTGCTGCAATGGGGCCGTTGGCAGGATTCTGCGGGACGAGCTGGATCTCGGTCATTTTGTGCTCCCCATGAGTTGGAAGGATTGCCCGCCCTGGACGGGCGCTTTTTTGTCGATCATTGCTCCCCAGCCTCCGGCGATCATGGCTGCGAGAAATGCCACGGCGGCGAATCCGAGGACGGTGGTGCGGATTGGGCGGTGGGCGTTCCACGCGGCACGGTGTTTGAGCAGGACCCAGGCCACCATTGTGCTGGCCATGGGAGCGATCCAGGCGACGTGCTCCTTCCACTCCATACCGAAGTTATGCCAGCCGGTGGTGGTGGAATGCGACATCAGCAGCCGCTGCGGATAGAGTGCCAGGTCGGCTCCCGCCGGGGCCACGGCGCGGTACCACGGATAGATGACGTATGCGCCGGAGAGCACGGCGGCCCAGCCAGCGGCGACCATTGCGATGAGATAGAGGGTCTGCCAGCGGGAGGCGGGTTGCGCGGAGGTGGAGTCTGGATTGCTCCGGGCTGGATTGCTCCGATCCAGAAGCAGGACGATGGCGCCGAACAATGCCATTAGGAAGAAGCCGCCAAAGAGCATTCCGTGAATGCTGGTTACAAGTTCACGCAGTGTGATTTCCATGGAGGACTCACTTTTGTTCCACTTAATGCAGCCGTAGCTTGGTCAGAGCAGAGAGCATTTTGGAGCCTGTGCCGCTCGCCGGTTGCTCTGCGTCGCCCGCGCCGCCTGGGCCCCAGGTCCAGTAGAGGGCGAGGTAGGTGTAGGTTTCGGGCTGGCCGTGGATGCTGCGCCCGGCGGCGAAGAGCAGGTCGAAGCCGGGCTTGAACTCATAGATGCCGCCGAGGTCGAGCAGGGTGGAGGCGCGGGTGCTGATGGCGGCGGGGCCTTCCGCGCCATGGCCGTAGAGTTCCACGCCGAGGGTGAGCTTCTTCGAGAGCTGGCGCTGGACGAGAAGCCCGGAGAAGGGAAAGTCCTTGTAGCCGTTGCCATAGCCCGCGGCTGAGACGACGACTTCACCGCCTCCGCCGTAGCTGGTCCATTGGCGATCTTCGGGGCCCCAGGATTTCTGGAGCCAGAGGGGCATGCGATACCACATGCCTCCTACTCCGAGGGTCTTGGAAGCGTCGCCGCTGGGTAGCTCAAAGAAGGGAAAGATTCCGACCTCGGGAATGCGTTTTGTCTCTTTGATGAGGCGGATTTTTGCGCCGAGTTCGGTGTCTCCGAGGCCGTAGTACGTTGGTCCGTAAGGGATAAAGACTGCCCCGACGGGTAGGGCCAGATGGAGTTGGACGTTAGGGACGACTCCATAGTTGACCTCATAGCTCGGGGCGTTCAGCACCGTGCCCCCGGCGTTCTTGCCTGTGCCGTCGGAGAGCTCGAAGGCGTACATCTCGAAGTGGCGGAAGGCGACCGGGTCGGGATCGTCTGTCTGGAAGGGAGGGCCGGCGTGGGCGGTTGTACTCGCGAAGAGCGCGATCAGAACTGCGGCGAGTGCGGCGTTCCGACGCGCGGATCGAAGGCTTGGGCGAGAGAAGATCATCTGCTGGTTAGATTCTCGAATGCCGGGCCGGGTGCGTTAAAGTTGCGATAATGAACTTATGGACAATGTTGGGATAATAGCTGCTTGAGTGCGATCACACAGGCCGAGACCATTGCCGTTGCCATGTCGGGAGGGGTGGATTCCTCCGCCGTCGCGGCTCTGCTGCGAGCGGAGGGGCACACGCTGGTGGGGCTGACGCTGCAACTGTGGAACCAGCGGCGGCTGGCGGGGCACGAGGGGATGCCCGAGGCGGTGCAGGGGCGCTGCTGCTCCATCGACGATGTGTACGACGCGCGGCGCGTGGCCGAGCATCTGGGCATTCCGTACTACCTGGTGAATCAGGAGGCGCGCTTTGAGGCTGAGGTGGTGCGTCCGTTCGTGGACGAGTACCTGGCCGGGCGCACGCCGATTCCGTGCACGCTGTGCAACAACCACCTGAAGTTCGACGCGTTGATTACCACAGCGCGGCAGATTGGCGCGGACCGGATCGCCACGGGGCACTACGCGCGCAACCGGTACGACGCGGCGCGCGGGCGATGGATTCTGTCGCGGCCAGAGGACAAGTCGAAGGACCAGACTTATTTTTTGTTTGGGCTGACGCAGGAGCAGCTCTCGCGGACGCTCTTCCCGCTGGGCGAGATGCAGAAGCCCGCGGTGCGGCAGATGGCGGCCGACGCTGGCCTCGCGCTGGCCGACAAGCCCGACTCGCAGGAGATATGCTTCATCCCGGGCGGGGATTACTCGGCGTTTCTGGCGGCGTATCTCGACGAACAGGGCGAGGCGATGCCGGACTCGGCAGGCGAACTGGTGACGGCGACGGGCGATGTGCTGGGGCGGCACCAGGGGATTCATGGCTTCACCGTCGGCCAGCGCAAGGGGCTTCAGGTACGAGGGAACAGGGAACAGGGAACAGGGAACAGCCGTCCGGCGTATGTGCTGGCGATCCATCCCGACTCGCATCGCGTCGTCGTCGGCGCGGACGAGGAACTCCTCACCCGCGAACTCCGCGCCGACCGCCTCAACTGGATCGCTATTGAGAGCCTCGCGCCCTCCGGCGAACTCCGCGTGCAGATCAAGATTCGCCATCGCCACGAGCCGGTCTGGGCGACTCTATCGTTGGCCGGCGAGGACCGCGTGCGCGCGGTCTTCGATGAGCCGCAGCGGGCGATTACGCCGGGCCAGGCCGCGGTCTTCTACGATGGCGACGAGGTGGTCGGCGGGGGCTGGATTGTCTGACCGGAAGTGAGTGTGCCAGTCGTGTTGTGCGCTGGTAGAATCGTTCGAACCATGAGGTACCTCTTGTTCCCTGCGATGTGTGACCGATGAGATGTCCCTACTGTGGATTTGCGCAGGACCGCGTGGTGGATTCGCGCGAGAGCAAAGAGGCAGACGCGATCCGGCGGCGGCGCGAGTGCGAGGGATGCAACAAGCGCTTTACGACGTACGAGCGGATCGACGAGATCCCCTACATGGTGGTGAAGAAGGACGGGCGGCGGGAGAAGTTCGATCGGCAGAAGGTGCTGAGCGGGCTGCTGCACGCCTGCGAGAAGCGGCCTGTGTCTGCCGCGGCGCTGGAGCGGATTGTGGATGAGACCGAGGCGTTTGTGGTTGACTCCGCGGAGCGCGAGCGCTCGACCAGCGCGGTGGGCGAGCTGATTATGTCGCGGCTGAAGGAGATCGACACGGTGGCCTACATCCGCTTCGCCAGCGTCTATCGCGACTTCAAGGACGTGCGCGAGTTCAAGGCCGAGCTGGAAGAGCTGTTGGGCGGACGGGACGCGAAGAAGGCGAAGGGTCCGAGGGTCTAGGTTCGAGGACAGGTGAGGCGATATGAGCTTGCAGGTGTTGATGGTGATTCATTCACTGCCGCTGTGGTTTCTGGTCTTCGCGCTGTTTCTGCCGCGGATTGCGCTTTTCGTGCTGTGGCTGGAGACTCCGCTGACGCCGTTCCACCTGCATGGGATTGTGCCGCTGGTCTTCGCGATCCTGCTGCCACGCGTGCTGGTGCTGTATCTGATCTATCTGGACCAGGGAATCAGCCTGTGGTTCATCATCCATCTGGTGGTCGCGCTGATGGTCTGGGGCGGCTCGGGCGGCTACAGCGCGCGGCGAAGGCGCTATCGGGATGCGTAGCTCACGTCGCTGAAGCAACCCCAGCGTAGAATCTCGCCATGGGCTGGAAGAGTCGTCGGTCTGATTGTCGTTTGTTGTCAATAAGTGCGGAACTATAATTGCCTGCATGTTGAGTATGCATCTAGTTCCCACTATGAACTTTCCCCGAAAATCTCTGCTTCTCATTGCTGTATGGGTCGCCCTCGCCTCTCCGATGGCGTTCGCTCAGAGCAGTGCAGTCCCCGGCGCGGCAACGCCTCCAACTCCGACGGCAAACGTGGCCGCTTCCGCTGCGCCCGCGTACGATGTGGCCACCATCAAGCCGCATTCGGGAGTCATCTCGGTGTCGGGTTTGATGAACCAGCCCGATGGGGTGACCGGAACAGTGAAGCTGCCCATGCTGGTGCAGTACGCCTACGGACTTCGGAGCGAGGACCAGGTATCCGGTACCCCGGGATGGGCGAAAGATCAGTGGTTCGACGTTCAGGCGAAGATGAGCGAAACGGACATCGCAGAGATGCAGAAGCTGAGCCTCGCCGATAGCAAGGCGCAGCGCGAACTGATGCTACAGGCGCTATTGTCGGAGCGTTTCAAGCTGAAAACGCATTCCGAGACCAAACAGCTCCCGGTCTATGAGTTGGTGGTTGCCAAGGGCGGTTCCAAATTGATTGACTCCACGACCGATACGAATCCCCCACTGGTGAAGGAAAAAGATGGCAAGCCGTTGCCCAGCTTCCTCCGCTTTCTGAAGGACACATCCATAGCACAGGGGTATCCCATGAGCTCGCTGGCAGACTTTCTGTCGCAGCCCATAGCCGGGGTGGGGCGTCCTGTGCTGGACAAGACAGGACTGACCGGCACATACAACTTCACGCTCAACTGGTCGCCCACTTTGAACATATACGGGTCAGCAATCAGTTCGTCTTCGGACGATGCACCATCAATCTTCGGGGCGCTCGGAGAGGTTGGATTGAAACTACAGCCAGCTACCGGGCAGATAGAGACAATCGTCATCGACCATGCCGAGAAGCCTTCGGAGAATTAGCTTGCAGTAGCGCCCGTTCTCGACGTTCCCACAACACGGCGTTTCCGATAATAATCGGTTTCCAAGCCAAACCGGCCCATCGTTGACCGCATCTGAATGTGACGGGTTTGGGTGCGGCACGGTATTCTAGAGGATATGGAACGGCGACGAGTTGGAATCCTTGGGGCGACCGGAATGGTCGGCCAGCGCTTTATTCAGTTGCTCAACAACCACCCGTGGTTTGAGATTGCGTGGCTTGCGGCCAGCGAACGCAGCGAGGGCAAGACGTACGGCGAGGCATGCCGCTGGAAGCTGGATACGCCGATGCCGGCGCGCATTGCGGCGATGACGGTGATGGCCAACGTGCCGGAGGGCACCGCTGGCGCTGCTGGGACCGAGGGCGAGCTGCCCAAAATTATCTTTGCCGCGCTGGACGCCGACGTTGCGCGCGAGTTGGAGCCGAAGTTCGCCGCGGCGGGCTGCGCCGTGGTGTCGAACTCCAGCGCCTTCCGCATGGTGGAGGACGTGCCGCTGGTGGTCCCGGAGGTGAACGCAGACCACCTGGCGCTGATCGAGCGGCAGAGCTGGCGGCGGCCTTCGGCCAACGGTATGCCCGGTGGGTACATCGTCACCAATCCGAATTGCAGCGCGATCGGCCTGGTGCTGGCGCTGAAGCCTCTGGAGGAGCGCTTCGGCATCGAGAGCCTGTTTGTGACGACGATGCAGGCGGTGAGCGGCGCGGGCTATCCCGGCGTCGCGTCCCTCGACATCCTCGGCAATGTCGTCCCGTTCATCAAGAACGAGGAAGAGAAGCTCGAGGAAGAGGTGGGCAAGCTGCTGGGACGGCTTGCCGGCGGTCGCGTGGAGTTGCTGGACGCGAAGGTGAGCGCTCACTGCAATCGCGTGGCTGTGGAAGATGGGCACACCGAGTGCGTGAGTATCAAGCTGCGGACCAAGGCGAGCCGCGAGCAGATTCTGGCGGCGTGGGCGGAGTTTGCGCCGCTGGCCGGGCAGAGGTTGCCCAGCGCGCCGGAGCAGCCGGTGGAGTACGACGCCAGTCCCGACCGGCCGCAGCCGCGGTTGGACAAGATGCGCGGGAACGGCATGGCTGCCACCGTGGGACGGCTGCGCGAGTGCAACCTGCTGGACTGGAAGTTTGTGCTGACGTCGCACAACACGATTCGCGGAGCAGCGGGCGCGGCGGTGTTGAACGCGGAGGTTCTGGCGCGCCTGGGCAAGCTGGATGTGAAGTCAGCGCGGCCCGATGCGGTGCTCGTATGAGCGCGGCACGCAAGATGGAAGAGCGGGCGGGCGAGGTCCGGAGCGGGCTCGTCGTGATGAAGTTCGGCGGGACCTCGGTGGAGGACGCGAAGGCGATCCTGCGCACGACGGAGATTGTGCGCGGACGGCGGGAGAAAGGACTCTCGCCGGTGGTTGTGGTGTCGGCGATGGCCAAGGTGACCGACCAGTTGTTGGCCGCGGCTGCGACTGCGGGACGCGGCCACAAGGCCGAAGCGCTGTCGATTGCGGCGCGGCTGCGCAACCGGCATATTGAAACGGCGGCGGATTTACTGTGCGGGGAGTTGCTGCTGGAGGTGGATGCTGCGATCCGGCGCGGGTTTGATTCGCTGGACGATCTGCTGCGGGGAATTGCCGCGGTGGGTGAGCTGACTCCGCGGACCAGCGACAAAGTGGTGAGCCATGGCGAACGGATGTCGTCGCGGATGGTGGCGGCGGCGTTTGCGCAGCATGGGCTGAATGGCGCGCATGTGGACGCGCGGAAATGCATCATAACGGACGACCACTACGGCAAGGCTGCGCCGCTGGAGGCTGCCATCGAGCGAAAGCTCACCGAGTTGGTGCTGCCGCTGGTGGAGGCCGGGAAGACGCCGGTGCTCGGCGGCTTCATCGGCGCGACGGAGGACGGGATTACCACGACGCTGGGGCGCGGCGGAAGCGACTTTACGGCTGCGCTGGTGGGCGGCGGGCTGTGCGCGGGCGCGATCGAAATCTGGACCGATGTCGATGGCATTATGACCACCGACCCGCGCATCTGCCCGGATGCGCTGCGGGTGAAGACGATCAGCTTCGAGGAGGCGGCGGAGCTGGCCTACTTCGGCGCGAAGGTGCTGCATCCGGCGACGATCCTCCCTGCCGTGCAGAAGAGCATTCCGGTCTGGGTGCTGAACTCGCGCAACGCGGAGAATGAGGGAACGAAGATCACGGCGATGGCGCCGTCCTGCGCCAGTCCGTTCAAGAGCATCGCGGCCAAGAAGAAGCTGACCATCATCGACATTGTGGCTGGCCGTATGCTGATGACGCATGGCTATCTGAAGTCTGTCTTCGATGTCTTCAACAGCTTCGAGTGCGCCATCGATATGGTTTCGACCAGCGAGGTGAGCATCTCGCTGAGCGTGGAGTCGAACGACCGGCTGCCCGCGATCTGCGCCGAGCTGGGCAAGATCGCCGACGTGAAGTTCGAAGGCAACAAGGCCCTGATCTGCATGGTGGGCGAGGACATTCGCGGCCAGAGTGGAATTTCTGGCCGCGTGTTTTCGGCGATCCGGCACATCAACGTGAGGATGATCTCGCAGGGGGCGAGCGAGATCAACATGAGCTTCATGATCGAGGAATCTGACGTGGACGAGGCGGTGCGCTCGTTGCATGCGGAGTTCTTCGCCGATCCGGACCCGACCGTTTTCGATACCGCTGCGCGGGTGGTTGCCGCCAAGGTCTAGTCCATTTCAAAACGATGCCCCGGCCTTTGCGACGAAGCTGCAAAGGTCGGGGCATTCTGGTTTGTGCGTCGATTAGTAGTTGCTCGATACGGCATCGTCCGCGGCGGTGTCGGTGCCGGAGGTGATGTACTCGTAGTCGTGCCAGCCGGTTGTGGAGGGGTTCGCGCCGTTGCCGGAGATCTCCAGCCGCAACGCGTCGTACTGAAGCCCCGAGCCGCTGACGGTGAGGGTCAGAGTGTCTTTGCTGCCGGCGGCATCCAGGTCGGAGGTGGGCCATTCAAAGACCACCCACTGGTAGTAGCCGGAGAGGCCGCTGCGCGCCGAGCAATCGCTTTTATTTAGGGCGTTCCAAGTCAGCGAGTGCCCGTTCAGCGAGGCGGTCAGGTTCGATTCATCGCAGGCGATGCCGACTGACAGATCGACGTGGCTGCCCTGGCCCGATTGCGCGGAGGTTGTAGTGAAGTAGACGTTCCAAGGCGGCACCGGCGTGGTGACGCCGTTGGTTCCGCTGTGGCCAGAGAGCGTGTTGACGTAGCTGGGGATGGTGTGTTCATAGTTGTCGGTTGTGTCGTTGGAGGAGTCGTACAGGCCGGGATCGAACTCTCCCCACTGGGTATAGTTCCAGTCGTTGAGGTTGTTGGTTGCGTGGGTCGAGCCGACGGCCGTCGCGTAGTAGTCGACCGCGCCGGAGTTGGAGGCGAAATCGGCCCAGTAGTTCCAGTCGCCATAGAACTCACGATCGTCGCATCCCGAGCAGGAACCAACGCTGCCGTAGGTGTTCTTGCCGTGCAGGAACTCATGCGAGGAGCGGTCGGGAGTGCCGATGGCCCAGATGGCAGAATCGCCGCTGGGGCTGAAGTTCTCCGGTTTGAAGGTGAGGCTCGGGCTGGTAGTATTGCCTGCCGTGACCGTGATGCCGTCATCGCGCAACTCGCCCCATTCGCCCAGGACGTATGCGCTTAGACGGTAGGTGCCAGGGACGACATTGGAGATGGTTGAGTCGCCGCTGGAGTTGCCGCTCGCCCAATACTGGTTTCCGTTGCTTGAGTATTGGATGTTCTTCTTCTGGTCGCTCAGGACCGCCCAGGCCGTGTTCGCCGAGCTGGAGCCGGCACCGCTGATGGTGGGCTTCACCGTTCCGCGTTCGGAGCCATTCGCAACATAGCCCTGCCCGTCCAATTCGCCTTCATTGGCGAAGAGGGTCAGAGCGGACGGAATCGTATTCAGCGCGTCCTGATACATCTCCGCCGGCGTGCTGATGCTCCCGCCGAAGGCGTTGAAGTGGAAGCCCACAGGGCCAAAGATGCGGGTTGTATTGGTGCCCTGCACCGGAACATAGTTGATCTCATTGTCGAGATGGTTGGAGACAATCTCGCCCATCAGGACGTTGCCGGTGAAGATGAGGTTCTGCTTCATCGGGCCGCCTATATAGCTCTCTGTGCTGGGCACGATGGTCCAGGCGCCAAAGGTGCTGCCGTAGACGCCGTGCGCCTGGTGCAGATACTCATAGGAGGAGTAGTCGTACTTGGTGAAGAACTCGCGTCCAAAGCCGGATGGAAGCGAGAACCCGTGCAGGTCCACGGCGGCATTCTCGACCGCGCGGCCGGGATCGGTTGTCCACATGTCCGCCTGGCTGGGCAGCACGATGCTGGTTGCGCCCAGGTTGTTCAGCCCGGAGTTGACCGAGTAGGTGTTGACGAAGTCCGTCGTGTTGATGCGATACACGTACTGCACCTGGCCCATATTGGCGGAGGCAGCCGACGAGGAGTGGTTGGCGACGACATAGGAGTAGAGGGTGGGATCGTTGGGCTGGAGGATGTAATGCACCGTCCAGGTGAACGGGCTGGATGAGCTGGCCGCCCAGGAGATCCACCAGTCCAGGTAGATTTGCCCGTCCTGGTGATAGCTCGCCGTGGGGGTGACGCCGGAGGGGCCGTAGCCGGACATGTTCGATCCAGTGTTGTCCATGTAGAGACCGTCTGGGTTGCCGTCGCCGCCGGTATGGGTGCCGTCGACCAGGTCGTCGCTGGGATACGCCGTCAGGTACATGCTCCAGACATTGCCTGTGGTTGAGTCCCAGTCCATTGTAAGCGAGCCGTTGGAGATCTTCCAATCGGACGCGGTGGTGGTGTTGATGGTGAGTTGAGCGTGGGCCAGTAATGGCAAGCCGCACAACAGAAGTGCGGCAAAAAGATAAATGGGAAGTTTGAAGCGCATGGTTCACCTCATCGAAGATGTGTGGATCTGTGCTTGGGAGTAGGTGGAGGAGTGGCACCGGATCACTTCAGTTCAAATCGGGAAGCAGCCTTGGCGCGCTGATGTTTATAGGCTTCGCCCATGCCCGCGGTCAAGGTAACTCTAGTAATGGTGCTGTAATGGCGGAGAGGCTGCCCTTCGCAAGGGCGCAAAGGGTGGGGCGTCCGATGGGTAGGATTGGGAGAGATGGTGGGAGCATGCATTTCTCCCGGGATGCGGCGCGGTAGACTACTTCTATGCGAATTCTGGTGCTGGGACAGGGCAAGATGGGCAAGCTGGTGGTGCAGGTGGCCACCGGGCGCGGCCACAACGTTTGCGGGTTGGATGTGCCGGAGAACACGGACGCGGCGGCGCTGACGCCTGAATATCTGGCGGGCTTCGATGTGGCGATCGACTTCACCACGCCGGATGCGGTGGTGGAAAATATGCGGGCGTGCCTGAGTGCTGGCTCAAAGATTGTGGTCGGCACCACGGGCTGGTACGCCGCGCTGGCGGAGATGCGCGCGTTGGCGGAGAGCAGTCACGCGGGGCTGCTCTACGGGACGAATTATTCCATCGGCGTGCAGGTGATGCTGAAGCTGGCCCAGCAGATGGGGGCATCGCTGGCCGGCGCAGGATACAAATTTTCCATCGTCGAGACGCATCACGTCACCAAGCTGGACAAGCCTTCGGGCACGGCGATCTCGATTGCGGAGATGGTGGAGCGCGGCGCGGGCAGCAAGATTGAGGTGCCCATCGAGTCCGTGCGCGAGGGCGACGCCAAGGGTACGCATGTGCTGGAGGCGGTGAGCGAGGTTGACCGCGTGGTTCTGACCCATGAGGCGTTCTCGCGGCGCGGCCTCGCCGAGGGCTCGGTGCGGGCTGCGGAGTGGCTGGCGACGCGCGCCGGTTGCTACGACTTCAGGGATGTGTACACGGAGCTGTAGCTGCGGGGTGTTCTGCGCGGCATCGGCCGGCGTTGAATCAGTAACGGGGACGGAAGGCGTTGCGGACCTGGTTGGTGTCGTGGCGGCGTGGGGGAGGCTGTGTGTCGCCCGCAGCGGAGAAGTTGAAGGGCGCGGAGGTGTCGGCCCCTTTGGGGTAGAGCACGACAAAGCGTCCCGGACCTTCGCCGCTGGAGGCGGTGGGCAGGCCGGATTCGCTGAGCAGCATGTGCATCATGCGGCGCTCGCGGGAGTTCATTGGCGGGAAGGCGTGGGGCTCGCCGGTGGCGCGTACACGCTCGATGGCCGCCGCAGCGGACTCTTGCATCTGGCGGTCGCGGTTGGCCTTGAACTGGTCGGCGTCGAAGGAGATGCGGTCTTGCTCGTTGGGTTCGAGGCGCAGCATCTTGGACGCAATGTGTTCGAGCGCGTTCAGCACCTCGCCATTGCGCGCCGTGAGCACTGGGGTGTCCGGGCCGGTGAACTCGACGAAGAGCGCGCGCGGCCCATCTTTTGCCACGGGCTCCGCCGGCGGAGTCGACCCAGAGATCTCCGCGCTGTCTGCATTTCTCGGTTTTAAACTACGCGCCTTCACGCGAAAGCGCAGGCGAAGCCCGCTGCTCGTCGTGAAGGCCTGTAAAAACGTTGCAATTGTCTGCGCTGCCTGCGCCACGTCATCCATGGGAGAAGTTATCCGTTCGAATAGAACTTATATCATTATTGGTTACCGCTCGTCGCGTCCAAATACGGATGCACTGTACTGGCGCGGCGGAAGATAACCCCGAATCTCTCAAATTCGTCGCAGCCTACCTGCGCCCCTGGATGGTTGAGGCCTTGCGGCGGCCGCGCTTGGCGGCCATCGCGCGCATCTCACGGCCGAGCGAGGTCTGGTTCATGACCGACTGCTGGGCGATGCCGATCAGATTGCCGACCGACCAGTAGAGGGCGAGCCCGGAGGCATAGTTCCAGGTGATGTAGCCGGAGAAGAGCGGCATCATGAAGGCCATCATCTTCTGCTGCTGCGGATCGACCCCTGGCGAGGGTGTGTAGAACTGGACCAGGAACTGCGACAGCACCATGAAGATGGGCAGGATGTGGTGCGGATCGGGGGCCTGCAGGTTGGGCAGCCAGAACCAGTGCGCCAGACGCAGCTCCACTACCTTCGGAAGCATGTAGAAGAACGCGATGATCAGCGGCATGGTGATCAACTGGGGGATGCATCCGCCGAACATGCTGACGCCGTTGTCCTTCTGCAACTGCATGATCTCGGCGTTCATCTCGCCGCGCTTGGGGTCGGTCACCTTGTACTTCTTGTACTTCTCCTTGATGGCGTCCATCTGTGGCTGGATGCGCTGCATCTTGAGCGCGCTGTGCATGGACTTCACCCGGAAGGGCATGATGAGCAGGTTGATGAAGAGGGTGAGAACGATGATCGCCCAGCCCCAGGAGCCGCTCCAGTTGGCGGTGATGTGGGCGTGGATCGCCTGTAGAGCGAGGAAGAGGTATTTGCTGACCGGCCCCCAGAAGCCGAACTCCAGCACCGGCTCGAGCGAGATGCGCGAGTCGGTGGCGTGGACGCTCTTGAGGACGCTGATGGCCTTTGGGCCGACAAAGAGGCTTGTCTCGATCGGGCCGCCGGTGTTGCCCAGCGCCGCGCCGAGAACGGGCAGGACGAGGGGTTTGGTGGGCGGCGAATCGGAGCCGAAGCCGACCCGCTTGATGAACTTCGAGACGTCGAGATCGTTGCGCAGCGTGGTGACCGTCGCGGTGTCCGGCGAGTCGGGGATAAAGACGGCGGCGAAGAAGGGATCGGCCACGCCGGCAAAGTCGAACGGGCCGGAGAGAGAAGCGCCAGCGGCAATACTCTTCGCCTCGGTCTTGCTGAAGCTGCCGTTGCGGTACTGATCGATCTGGGAGTAGTTGTAATCGCTGCCCCTGGGATCTTCGTTCTGATCGCCGAAGCCCGCGGGCCAACTGAGCTGCACTGCGACGGGTGCGCCTGCGCGTGTGACTGCGACCTCCGCGTGGAGGACGTAGGTCTTGGGGTCGAAGGTGAAGGTCTTGATCGCCTGCAGGCCGCCGTTCGAGTACTTGAAGGTCAAGCTGGCCGGCGCGGTGAGCGGGCCCGTCGCCGAAGGCACGTAGAGCGCCTGATTGAGTGCGCTGGCGATGGTGGCGTCGGTGGTGTAGAGCGAGAGCGGGTAGCCGAAGAGCTTCGCAGCCTGCGGGTGGATCAGGTCGAGCGGCTTGCCGTCCAGGTCCTTGTAGTCCTTCAGAACCCAACTGGTGACCTGAGCGCCGCGGTTGGAAAACGCGATGCGGTAGAGATCGTTCTCAACGACGGTGGTGGACTCGGCGCCGGCCTCGACGCTGGGGATGCCGTGGGCAGCGGCCCTGGCTGCGGCGGGCTGCGGCGTGGCCAGGGAAGCGGGGGAGGCTGCGGGCGCGGGCGAGATGGGCGTCTGCTGTGCGGCGATGGGGGGCGTCGAGGACGGCGGCGGTGCGGTCTTCGCCCGGTAAAGCTGGAGACCGAGGACGACGGCCACAAAGACGACCATCATGGCCATCAGCGACCGGCCTTCTTGTCCGCCTTGTTGATT
>Ga0224555_1001246_pt1 | contig 36326 bp, 37 predicted proteins | sample 714S23034metaG_FD_180687 | JGI IMG/M metagenome (GOLD analysis project Ga0224555, IMG submission 180687) | Peat soil microbial communities from Stordalen Mire, Sweden - 717 S2 30-34 | ecosystem: Environmental > Terrestrial > Soil > Wetlands > Peat | place: Sweden: Norrbotten County, Stordalen... | reverse complement strand
CTCCCTTCGCTTCGCGCCGCAGGATCGTTCCTGACAAACCTCTCCGCCTGCTTGCTCTTGTTCCTCGACGCCCTTGATCCCATCTCTCGCACACAAATCTCAGGCCTGGTGAATTAAGCAGGCTAGGCAATCGTTGCCGCGCCAAGAGACATTCCTGGCGTCGGGCTGGAAGCCATTCCCCGTAACTCCTACAAAGTGCGACATCCGTCGAGTGGACAAGCGCGTGCTCTAAACCTTTCTGTAACCGAGCCGATGACTCTTTTGAGTCCTAGATGGACTGCACCATCGCTAACTGCATTCTGAAAGACCGCCAGAGGGAGGCACTCCAATGATTTCTGGAATTAGCAGCAGCATAGTAAGTCAGTTCCAACCACCTGCCCACAACTTTAATCCGACATCAGTGGGTCCAAATGTTCCGGCGCGCACTGGCCCGACACCTGTAAGTCCATCTCCCACTGACCCGGTATCCGTGGGTCCGGCGCGAACTGTCCAGCCGACCTTCAACCCAACGCCCGTGAGTCCGGCGCGCACTGGCCCGACACCTGTAGGTCCATCTCCCGCTGACCCGGTATCCGTGGGTCCGGCGCGAACTGTCCAGCCGACCTTCAACCCAACGCCCGTGGGTCCGGCGCACAGTTGGCCAACGCTCTTGTCACCTGGTAGCCAAGACTCCGAGCCGAGCACGGAGCAACATGTTTCGGTAGACGCCTGATCGCTTGGGCGCGGGTAGTGAAAATTAGAACCACCGACTGCAGCACTAGAATGATGCGGGATCGACTAGACCTTTATCGCAACCTGTCGATGATTCTCGTGAGTCGGTCAACGAAAAGTCGAGCGTTGCCCTGATTTGGCCCCGCACGCAAGAATTCTTGTGCGGGGCTTTTTGATTCCCCGCGGTCCTAACCGCGGAGTGGACTTAGACACAGGATGCGCAGGGCAACTCTGCGCTAAATGCTGGACGCCGAGCGATGGCCCGAGTAGCTTAAGTTAACCCTTATCAGGCTTTGCCCCGTCCCCAAGCGGTCTAATTCTTACTGCCCACTGCTGGCGACGACTGTTGTCATGGTCATCGGACGGCTCAGTTCCATCACCAGCTCTGTACCCGCGGGGAGCATCGCGGAACGGTGCTTGCCGAGCCAGTGGGTGACGGTCACGGTGGCGCCGACGGCTCCGCCGATGAGGAAGCCTTTACCGCCGCCCGCTAATCCACCGACGAGCATTCCGCCGCCGGTACCCATGCCGATTTCGGTGAGATCTTTGCCTTCGTGGCCTGCACCTTTAAATTGGCCTTCCGGGTTGACGTCGGTGCCGCGACCCCTGCTGGTATCAACCAGCGAGGCGTTCAGCATGAACCTGTCTCCATTCGGAAGGACCAGGTTTTCGGGGAAGATGGTGATGGTGGGCTTGCCGGCAATGCGGCGCGGCTCGTTCGCTTTGGTGACGCGGCCTTCGACCGTGGCGCCGACGGGAATCACGGTCTTGCCGTCCACTACGACCGGCTCCGTCACTCTTGCCGAGAACGGATCTCCGGCTTTCGAGCTGAAGGTTGCGAGCGTGGTTTCGAGTTTCATCTTGACGGAGGTGCCGGTGGGCAGGGCGGATTGCGCCCAGGCGAAGCTTGCGATCAGGATGAGCGATACCAGCGAAAATGTTTTTTTCATTTTGCCTCTTACCTCCAAAATTCAATTGTGTATGTCTTGCAGAGCTCCCATGACTTCATCTAATGGCGCGCGGTCGAGTTGGTTATCGCCGCGATAGATGTAGCGCACGCGACCGTCTCGATCGATTACGAGCGTAGCCGGGTGCGCGATGTTGATGGCATCGGTGCCTAACGCGTGATGGAGTCCGTAGGCTTTTGTCACGGCGCGATCCTCATCGAGCAGAAACACGCTGGCGATGGGATGCTTCTCCAGGAATTTTCCCGGCCTCCACACGCCATCGCGCTTTTCGGCGGCAATGAACGCCAACTGTGCTCCTGCCGCTGTAATTTCCGGTCTCCGCGACTCGAACTGAGTCATGCGCTTCACGCAGTTCGGTCACCAGGTGCCGCGCAGAAACTCGAGAATCAGCGTGCCCTGATCGAGCAGACCACCGAGAGTGAACGTGCCCTCACGGTTGGCCGCTCTTAGGAAAAAATCCGGGGCGCGCGAAGCGATTTCCAGAGTTTCGGTGCGATTCCTCATGTTGAGTTCGACTTTAAGCGAGGTGGAAATCGGGAACAATAACGGATTGGGTACGGGGACGGCTGCGGTGGGCAATTGGATGGGGCACGTCCAAGCGCACAGACCTGGTTCTTCCCTGTCCGATATAATTTCGTTTTGTAGTCGAGGAGACGCGGCAAGCCGCGTCTCTACAATTGGCGAAGTTTGGCGACAATGTTTTCAAATCCATCCGATGAATAAAGGACGCACTTATGCCTCTTACAAGTATTGCTGGAATTCGCGGACGCCAGGTGCTTGACTCGCGTGGCAATCCGACCGTTGAAGCTGAAATTTTTCTGGATGGCGGCGCCAGCGCGCGGGCCATTGTGCCGAGTGGCGCGTCCACCGGTGAGCATGAGGCCGTTGAATTGCGTGACGGCGACAAGACCCAGTTCCTCGGCAAGGGCGTTCTGCAGGCAGTTGCGAACGTCAATGGCGAGATTGCGGAAGCCGTCGGTGGGATGGACGCAGCCGACCAGCGCACGCTCGACGCCCGGATGATCGAGCTTGATGGCACGCCCAACAAGGGGCGGCTGGGGGCGAATGCGATTCTGGCGGTTTCGATGGCGGCGGCCAGGGCCTCGGCCAGAGCGTTCGAGATGCCGCTCTATCGCTACCTGGGCGGGGCGGCGGCGAACGTGTTGCCGGTGCCGCAGATGAACATCCTCAATGGCGGAGCGCACGCCGATAACAACGTCGACTTCCAGGAGTTCATGGTGATGCCGGTGGGAGCGCCGTCGTTTTCCGAGGCGCTGCGCTGGGGCGTGGAAGTCTTCCACACGCTCAAGGGCGTGCTGAAGAAGCGGGGATACAACACGTCGGTCGGCGACGAGGGCGGCTTTGCTCCGTCGGTGAAGTCGAACGTGGAGGCCATTGAAGTCGTAGTGGAGGCGATTCAGCAGGCGGGCTACAAGCCCGGCGAAGACATAGCGATTGCGCTCGATCCGGCGGCCAGCGAATTCTATCAGGATGGAAAATATGTCTTCAAGAAATCCGACAAGTCGGCCAAGAGTTCGGAAGACATGATTCGCTACTATGAAAAATGGGTGAAAGACTATCCCATCGTGTCACTCGAAGACGGGCTCTCCGAAAACGACTGGGACGGCTGGGCGCTGCTGACCAAAGAACTGGGCGGCAAGATTCAACTGGTGGCCGATGACATCTTCGTCACCAACATCGAGATCTTCGCCAAGGGCATCGAGAAGGGAATTGCCAATTCGATCCTGATCAAACTCAACCAGATTGGCACGGTCAGCGAGACGCTGGACGCCATCGACCTGGCGCGGCGCAACGGATACACGTCGGTGATCTCGCATCGTTCGGGCGAGACCGAAGACACGTTTATCGCGGACTTTGCCGTGGCGACTGGTGCGGGACAGATCAAGACCGGCTCGGCTTCGCGCACCGACAGAATTTCCAAGTACAACCAGTTGCTGCGGATTGAAGAGGAGTTGGGCGGGGCGGCGCGGTTTTTGGGGGTGAAGGCGCTGAACTATAAGGGGTTGATTTGAAATTGAAGGACGCATGATGCGGATTGCGGATGTTTGCTATGAACGCGCAGGAGTGCGGATTAGTTTTGTAAAGCTCCTGCTCGTTTCACTAGCAATTTCTGCGACCGCCCAAGGACAAGTGCCAGCGGGCTTCCACTGGGTGGACTTCAAACGTGAGGTCGCCATTGTGCAAAAGGTTGAGCAGGCCCTCAAAGCTGAAGACTACACAGTCATCCGCGAAATCGGTGTTTCGGGTGGTTTTGCCTTGGCGATGGCGATACGGAGAGAGTTTGACCAAGCCGTGCCAGAAGGCGATCAGTGGTCCGTTTATAACGTCTCAATGAAGAATGGGCAGGTCGAAACTCTTTTAGTAGGCTATAGCTTACAAATCAAGGGTTGGATCAGTTTCCGTTCACGGGACGAACAAGACCTCGGCGTAGTGTATTTGCACTGTTGGGAATGCGAGCCAGCTAGCTTATTTACCGCTTTTCACTACGATTCGCGAGACGGTTGGCGTGCGCGCTGGGCGAATAAAGAGAACGTTAAGCAGCCAGGCATAACATTCCGTGTCACCGATGTTGGAGACCCATATACCGATGAAGACGTAGATCAAGTGTTCGCCGTGCTCGCACCTAAGGACGGCGTTGCGAGCGTTGGCACGTGGTACCACTCACGAGATCTAGCTACGGGGAAGATAAGTGACGGGGTAGCCATGTTTTCTGTCGATCCATCGACTGGAAAAGATAGATCAGCTGACCTCACAGGATCGGAAGCGAAAGAATTGGAATTACAACTCTGCAAGGCTACGGATTCTTCGTGGGATCTTGCGATAGGTCAGTCTAGTCGCGCTTGCAAGGGAGTATTGAGCGCAAAGCGAAAGGCATCAAAGTAGCGGCGCACTTCGTCCGTGTTGACTTAGCTAAGGACTTAGTCTACTATCGGTCCATGGAAGTCAATATCCATGAGGCCAAAACCCACCTCTCGCGCCTGCTGGAGCGGGTTGCCATGGGCGAAGAGGTCATTATCGCCAAGGCCGGAACTCCCGTGGCCAAGCTCGTTCCAATTAAGCAGACAAATCGCGGGTTCAAGTTTGGATCGGCGAAAGGAAAGATGGTCATTGCCGATGACTTCAACGATCCTCTTCCGAAAGAGATCGAAGATCTTTTCTGGTAATGAAACTCCTACTCGATACCCACACTTTTCTTTGGGCGGTCATAGACGAGAAAAAATTGTCTCCGAGAGTGCGGAGACTAATGGCTTCGTCTGAGTTATGGTGGAGCGTGGTCAGCCTGTGGGAGGCGATTCAAAAGGCGCAGATCGGGAAGCTCTCGCTTCCGCTGCCGGCCGGGCCTTTTCTGACCAGCGAACTCAGCTCGAACCATGTTCGATTGTTGCCCGTCAGTCTAAGCCACGTTCTGCGAGTGGAAGAGTTGCCGCTCCATCATCGCGATCCGTTCGACCGCTTGATCATCGCGCAGAGTATCGAAGAGGGATGGCCAATCATCACTGCCGATCCCTGGTTTGCACGATATCCGGTTGATGTGATCTGGTAGTTTCGTTCGTTTTTCTCCGTGTCTCCGTGGTGGATTTGTTCTTCTAAGCAGAGAGCCAAAAGCTAGAATCCCATCGTGTCGTCCGCCGAAGGCCCGTACGTCGCGGGCACAGGTTTCCCGTTCAGGCGCAGGTACACGCCGAGTTGCGCGCGATGATGGACCAGGTGGTTCAGGAACATCTCGCGGTAGGCGAGAAAGCGCGACCCTTCGAAGATGGGTTTGCCCTGGAAGCTGAGCTTCCAATTCTGCGTCCAGGCTTCGTCCGGTGTGTTCTTGAGCGCAGCGCGCACCTTGGCAGCGCCTTCATCAAGAGCGCCGACCAACTGCGCCGCCGACTCAAAGGGCAGAGGCTTGTAACTGCTTTTGGCGAAATCGAGCTCAGGAGTTGTAAGGATCGAAAGGCCAAAGCCGGCCAACTGCGCCACGTGCGGCGCGAGCTTGTTCAGCGGCATCGATTTTGGATGCGGCGCGAAGTCCTTCTTGTCTTCCGGAACGCGTTCGAGGGTCGTGCGCGTCTTTTTCATTTCTTCGTCGAATTCGACTAGAAGAAGTTCACTGATGGGCATGTTTATCCTCCGCAATAGCAGGCGATAGTATAAGACGGGCGAGTCGACCGGCGGAAGAGAATATGCAGTCCATCTGCGCCTGATTTGTAAAGCTGCGGGCCCTCCTATAGATTCTTCTTTTGCCCTTTTTCCCGGTGTCTCCGTGTTTCCGTGGTGGAATTTCTCGGAAGCGAAAAGCCAATAGCCAAAAGCCAGGAGCTAAAAGCGAATTTATGTCCCGTCCTAAACCTCTCGTTCTCGTCATTCTCGACGGCTGGGGATACCGAGCCGACACCAAAGGCAACGCCATCGCGCTCGCGCGCAAGCCAACGTATGACCGGTTGCTACGCGAGTATCCCAACACGCTGATTCACACGAGCGGGCCGTTTGTCGGACTGCCCGAGGGCCAGATGGGGAACAGCGAAGTTGGCCATCTGAATATGGGCGCCGGGCGCATCGTGCACATGGACATCACGCGCCTCGACCTGATGATCCTTAACGGAGAATTCTTTTCGCATCCCGTGCTTGTCGAAGCAATGAAGAACGCCCGCTTGGGTGGGCGCAAGCTGCACCTGTTCGGCCTGCTATCCGACGGCGGCGTGCATTCGCGGCAGGAGCATTTGTACGCGCTCCTGAAGATGGCCAGGCAGCAGGGAGTCGATCGCGTCTTCGTACACGCCTTTATGGACGGCCGCGACACGTTGCCCACCAATGGCGCTGGCTATCTCGAACAACTGCAGCAGAAGATGCGCGAGTACAACTCTGGCAAGATCGCGACCGTCAACGGCCGTTATTACGCCATGGACCGCGACCGCCGCTGGGAGCGAATCGCCAAGGCCTACAGCGCGATGGTCGAGGGCAAAGCCGAGGGCGGAACGTACGCGGACGCTGTGTTGGGCATGAAAAATTCCTACAACAAAGGCGTGACCGACGAGTTCGTTCTGCCGTTCGTTTGCACGGATGCGCGCGGCGAGGCGCTGGCTAAGATCGGCGACGACGATTCGTGCATCTGTTTCAACTTTCGCGCCGATCGTGTGCGCGAGATCACGCGTGCGCTGTGCCGCAACAGCGGGTTGAACGCACAGGGCGGAAGCGATCTGCCGGGCGCTGCGGATCTGGATGCGGCAATCCCGCGCGAGCGCGTGCCTAAGAACCTGAAGTATGTTTGCATGACGCGGTACGACAAGAACTTCGACTTGCCGGTGGTGATTCCACCGGAAACAATGGCGAACATTCTGGCGGACGTAATGGGCAGGCTCAAACTGCGCAACCTGCGCGTGGCGGAGACAGAGAAATATGCGCACGTGACTTACTTTTTTAATGGCGGCGTGGAGCAGCCTTTTCCGGGAGAAGAACGGGTGATGGTGCAGTCGCCGAAGGTCGCAACTTACGATCTGAAGCCGGAGATGAGCGCCGCCGGCGTTGCCGCGGCGGTCGTCAAAGCCACGAACGACGGCACGTTCGACGTGATGATCGTCAACTTTGCCAATGCCGATATGGTCGGGCACTCGGGCAAGATTGAGCCGACCGTCAAGGCGGTCGAGACGGTCGATGCCTGCCTGGGCGAGATTGAGAAAGCGGTTCGTGCCAAGGGCGGGGCGATGCTGGTTACCGCCGACCACGGTAATGCGGAAATGATGATCGACCCCGCAACCGGTGGTCCGCATACGGCGCATACGACGAATCCGGTGCCATTTATCGTGGTCGCGGAAGACGCGAAGCAGTACACTCTGAATCCGAATGGCTCGCTGCGCGATATTTCGCCAACCATGCTCGGCATGCTGGGCATCACCGAACCGAAAGAAATGACGGGGACGGATTTGCGGATACTGCGAAAATCTTGAACCGCCGAGACGCGGAGGACGCCGAGAAGATTTTAGATCACCCGATGACCCGATCACCCGATGACCCGATCCGTAAGCTTCTGATTTGCGTTCGCCACCCTTTTGACCAGTGGAACGCGCCGGCATGGTTCTCTGAGCGCTTGCGCCGTGAGTTTCCGCAAATTGAAATCGTTCATCTTCCTGACTACAAGCGGGTGGATGAAGAGATTGTCGATGCCGAGATCGCGATCACCTGGTCGATCCGCCCCGAGCAGATTGCGGCGGCAAAGAAGCTGCGATGGATTCACTCTCCGGCGGCGGCGGTTCATCAGTTTATTTTTCCGGAACTCGTCAATAGCGAGATCGTTCTCACCAACGCGCGCGAAGTGCACGGGCCGGTGGTGGCGGAGCACGTCATCGCGCTCATCTTTGCGCTGGCCAAGAAAATTCCGGGTTCGGTGCGCCTGCAGGAGAAGCACGTTTGGGGGCAGCAGATCCTGTGGGACGAACTGCCGCGGGTGCGTGAGGTTGCAGGCGCAACCGTCGGTCTCGTAGGCCTCGGCAGCATCGGTCGCGCGGTTGCCAAGAGCGCGAAAGCCCTGGGCATGCGGGTGATTGCGGTGCGCGAGCATCCGGAGAAGGGAAGCGAAGGCGCGGACGCCGTCTTCGGGCCGGCGCAGATCGACGAAGTTTTTCGACAATCCGATTACGTCGTGCTGGCCGCGCCGGTCACCGATAACACCAAGGCGATTGCGAACGCCGAACGTTTGGCGCTCATGAAGCCCGACTCCTGCCTGATCAACGTAGGCCGCGGCCCGCTCTTGGATGAATCCGCGCTTGTCGCCGCTCTGCGTGAAAAAAGGATTGGCGGTGCTGCGCTCGATGTTTTTCCGAAAGAGCCGCTGGCTGCCGATTCACCGTTGTGGGACGTACCTAATCTGCTGATTACTCCGCACACGGCTGCGCTGACCGACAAGTTATGGGAACGGCATTACGCGCTGTTCTCTGACAATCTGCGGCGGTACTTGAATGGCGAGGCGCTGCTGGCAGTGGTGGATAAACGCAAAGGATACTGAGTTAGACAGGATGGAGCGCCGGGCGTTCTGGCGCGGCTACTGGGCTTATCTGCGGACGGGCGGGGACGCCCGTCTCTCCATCGTTAACAGCGAAGCCGCTTCATCGCGTATCCACTCCAAACCCCAAGATCGCATTTACTTCGACTGGTTCATTCCCACGAAATGCCGGACGGAATTTCCAACTGCGCAGAGCCACCAGAATCTTTGAAGTCGTTTCGGCGGCGCCGGGCTCTAGTACCTTCAGGTCTTTAAGGTCTCCGGAGCGGTCGAGGATGCAGGCGATCACCACGCGTGTGGGGCGAAGACCATCGGGCAGATCTTTGCGCATGGGTTCGGGAGCGCTTAATTTTTCCGAAGAAGGATGCGTTGCCGAGGCGGCGTCGGCGTACTGCATCACCGCTGTGCCGAGCGAGGTCTCGATGTAGATGGAGTAATTGCGGTCGCCTTTCAGAACGTCGTAGTAGCCGAACACGCCGCCGGAGCGCGGGGTCGCTTCGATCGTAATTCCCGACCCTTTGTGAGCGCTGGTGGAAGAACGGCCGGGGCCCGTCGAGGGGGCGTCGCCGCCGGGAACGCCGAAACTGGGCAAGTTGATGGTGGTTGTGCCGCCCTGCACGGATACTCCGGGAACGGCGGGCGTGCCGCTGGTGCCGGTTCCCGCGCCACCGGGGCCGGGGTAGGGCGAAATGCCGCCGCGAGCGTTGGGATCGGAGCCGCGCCCTACGCCTTCTCTACCTGCTCCTGATCCTTCCCCTTGCAAACCGCTGCCGGGGCCGTTGCCTTTGCCGATGCCTGCTCCGCCGCCGCTGCCGCCGAGTCCACTCTTTGCCGTGCCGCTGGGCGACATGGCGAGAGCGCCACCGCCGGTGGAATTCGGTAGTCCGGGTCTGGTTCCCGGTTGGCTGGAGATGACGACCGCGGAGCCGGCAGCGTTTCCTCCAGCGTTAGTTGGTGGAGCTACGGAAGAACCGAGGTCGAGCGGACTGCCGGCTCCAATTCCCTTGTTGCCTCGTCCGCTGCCGGTGAGGGCTTTGCCGCCGCCCAAGCCTGGCGGAGGCGGTACGACGTCGGTCGAGCCCAGGAGCGAACCTGCTGCTTGAGCTGCAGATCGGCCGGAGCGAGCGCTGCCGCTGCCTTGGGAACCACCCTTCTGAGAGCTTGGGATGCTGGCTGGCGGTGGCACAACCTGGGGCGCAAGCGTGCCAACGCCAGTTCTTGCGAGCGAACCTCCGCCGGAAGCGGTGGGCGGCGGAGGCACGGGCTTGGCGCGCAAGTCGCCCGTGGCGGAGCTTCCCCAACTGTTGAGATCGCGGCTGACCTGCGACGGCGGCGGCGCGACGATGGCAGGCGCGGGCAGCGTCAGCCTGGGTGTGGACGACACTTCGCGCTGCGGCGCGGAAACCGGCGGCACAACCACGTCGACGGTTTGCGTCAACGGGACACGGGAGCTGGCCAAGTCGCGCTGCGCGTCTCGGGGAGCGGGTGCGATGACGGTCGGCGCGAGCGGGTTTGCGGTTCGCATGTTGTCTCGGGCGACGTTCGGCGCGGGAGGCACGATTGTCGGATTGACGACAGCTGGCGAAGAACGCGTGCTGGCGTGAGAAACATCGGGAGCGGGAGGGATGATGTTGGTGGTCAGGCTGCTCTGGGTGCGGCTTGCCGCGGAAGTTAGTTCCGGCGAAGGCGGTACTACGCTCATCGCAGGCAGAGTTGGCGCGGTGAGAGAAGATCGCAGTCCTTCGGCGGGAGGCGGTCCGGGATTCGACTTGAACGCGAGCAGATTGGCAACCGCGGAATCGGAATGCGGCAGATTCACCTTGGGAGCGTCCACAACCTTCTCGCGGGGCTTGTCGCCACGCGCTAAGCGAATGGTTTGCGTGCGGTGGTGGGCTTGCTGACCGCCGGCGCGTCCGGATTTGCCGGCCTCGGCGCCGCCTCGGTCCTGGGTTTGGGGCAGCTCGTCGGCGGAGTAATAGATGACATCCCATTGGGGATGAGTTGGAGGAGCGGGGATCTGAAGACTTACAAAGCGCTCGGGAAGCACGATGACCGCGATCAGCAGCAGACACTCCAGCAGCCAGCAGACGAGCATGCCGCGATATGGGAACATGCCAACGGGCGCTTCTCCGGCCAAGCGCTTCGGCTGGCGAGCGAGCGCGGGACGTAAGGCAGACTTGAACTCTTCCCATCGGGACGACCATTCCACCAGCAGGCGCGGCGGCTCGGGCCATTGCGTGGCGACTTCGGGAATGGCGGTAACTTCGGACATTATTTTTGCAGTGCGTTATTTCTGGGGGATTCCTACTAGTGTAGTGTGCCAGAAGGATGCTCTGATTATCGCGGTGACTTCAGTGTTTTTTGTGTCTTTTGTTCTTTCGAACGCTGGAACAGAATTTCTCGGAGATATTTATAATTCCATGGTTGGAGATTGGTTGGCAAAGATTGCCAATCTTAGGGGGTACCCCCCCCCCCTGTTCTTTGGAATCATTGACTTAGGGGGAAATTCCCGCAAAATCTTTGAGGAATAAGGAGTTAGCTTGGCTCCCGGATCGAAGAGATGGTGCAACAGTGACCGGATTGCAGTTCGGGATAGTTGTCAAGGAGCAGGGGGATGCTGAGGCAAATGCTTGTTTGCTATGAATCTATTTTAACAGGGGAGTCAAGGGCGGTTTGCGGGGGAGTTGTTGGGGCACCTTGCCCTCGACTCCCAGGTTAGCGCCCAAAGAACGGGCGCGAACCTGGGGCACCGTACTCCGTCCTTTACTTCTCATACAGCCTCACAGTATTAGTGGCGGGTGGCGCACCCTACACCGCGCTCTGTTCTTTCTTTCCCATAACGAAACGCGGGTGCCCCACCCTTCGCAAAAAGCCGCGAAAGATGGGGCACCCACGGCGCGGTTCGGCATCGGAAGGTTGGGGCAGCCGTCAGGTAGAACGCATCAGCTACGAGATATCAAAAAGAATTGGCGTATCTTGTGAGCGTGATCTAATCGCTATTTATCTTTACGTGGCTTCTCCGACGATCCGGGCAGCGGCTTGGCTGAAATCCTCGGAGTGTTTCAGCTTAACATGCGTGCGGAACGCCTTATCGAGCATTTCGTGGGTTGCCGGTTGCGTATTCTGTGTATCCGTCACGGCCTTTTCGACACAGATGATCTCATGGCATTCAGAGCACTTGCCGAAGTGATGACTGGCGCTATCCATTTCGTACTTTGGTCCAAGCCACCCCACGTCGGTCAATTCTGGTATTTTCATGTCCCCTTTAGTTTCCCACACGCCGGAGCCGAATGCTACCCCTGTGGTGTCGGAGTTCAACATCATCGGCGACGGCGGCGGGTCGGAAGCGTTCTTTAACACCGGGTCGAAGGTCACGGTTAAGGTCGCTGTGACCAATAAGACCAAGAATGCACCGAAGTGCGCATCCAATGCCGGCACCACGGCGGAAACCAACAATTTGAACCTGGGCAGCTGCACCGGCACGGGCGGCGCGGCGCCCTATATCAAGTTCGTCGAGTCGAACTGAGGCCATGTGCCCCAGGTTCGCGCCCGTTCTTTGGGCGCTAACCTGGGCGAAGGCTAACCCGGGCGACGGTATCCACGATCGTGTACTTTCCCAGAGTTACTGCGCAGCGTAAGTTTGGCTCATGCCCCGCGGTCTCCGGCGCTTTCACGAATCCGGGCAATGTCATTTTGTAACCTTTAGTTGTTACCGCCGTCGTCCCTATTTCGCAGCCGCCGAGGTGTTCGATCTGTTCGTTCGATGCCTGGAGGATATGCGCCTCCGCTTCGATGTCTGCGTTTATGGGGTACGTTGTCATGCCGGAGCACGTTCATTTGCTGTTGAGTGAGCCTGCCGTGTTCGCCCGCGATTGCTCCTCCCACGCCTCCCAGGTTAGCGCCCAAAAGGCGGGCGCGAACCTGGGCCACCTGGCTTCCGACTCCCAGGTTAGCGCCCAAAGAACGGGCGCGAACCTGGGGCACCTTCCCGACTTGGCTACGTTGGCTGAGGCAATGCACTATCTGAAATTGTCTTTCGCTAAACGGGTTCGACGCTTACGATCCTCCGACTCCCAGGTTAGCGCCCAAAGAACGGGCGCGAACCTGGGGCACCTTCCGCACCTTCCGGGATCTTTCTGGGAGAAACGCTACTATGATCGAAATGTGCGCGACTACCGCGAGTTTACGGTTAAGCTGCGATACCTTCACCGTAATCCGGTGAAGCGCGGGCTGGTTCTAGCGCCTGAGGAGTGGAAGTGGAGCAGCTTCCGGCATTACGCGCTGCGCGAGATTGGGGTGGTGGAGATCGAATCAGAGTGGACAGCTGGAGATCGTGAACGGAAGGCGTGCGGCGGAAGTGAGAGGGTGTTTTTGCGGCCCACGTAACTTCGTCTCCGGTGATCGCGCCTTGGCCCCGGCCCCCAGGTTAGCGCCCAAAGGGCGGGCGCGAACCTGGGGCACCTTCTGCTGCGTGCTTCAGGCGGCTTCGGTGTGGATTGGACGTTCCTCGAAAGAAATGTCTACCTGGTCGCCTACGGCGGTCTGGGACTCGCGGACGACGCCGGTCGGAAGCTCCAGCACGGACGCGGCGTGGATGCGAATGGCGGCCATGCGCCAGGGCTTCAGGTCCTCTTCAATGTGGACGACAATGCGTTCGCGGTCTAGGTAGACGGCGTCGATCGGAAAGCGCATGGCGAAGGTGTGGATGCCGTGGGACGGGTTGATCCACAGTCCCTGGCCGCGAGAGAAACGGGACGAATGGGTCGCCATGAGGCCGCGGAAGCGGGACCAGTGGGTGCGCGCGATCAGGAGATCGGTCGCGAGATAGGTGGTGCGGGTGCGGTTGAAAGCGTATCCCTTAGCCATTGAATCATTGAATCATTTAGACATTGAATCATTTGGTCAATGAATCAGTGAATTAATACCTCAATGATTCAATGTCTCAATAACTCACCGTTTCCCCGCGGCAACCGGCATGAATATGTGCATCAACTGAATTACGGCCGGGCCTACGGTGACGAAAATCAGGGAGGGCATCACAAACAGGACGAGCGGGATGATCATTTTGACGGTGGTCTTGGCGGCCTGTTCTTCGGCGCGCTGGCGGCGCTCGGTGCGCAGGGAATCGGAATGAACGCGCAGGGCCTGGGCAACGCTGGTGCCGAAGCGGTCGGTCTGAATCAGGGTTGCTACCAGGGCGCGAATGTCATCGACGCCAGTGCGCTCGGCTAGATTGCGAAGCGCCTCGACGCGGGGTTTTCCGGCGCGAGTTTCCAGGTCGAAGAGATGGAACTCAGCGCTCAGTTCGGGGTGCGCGGTGCTCAGATCCTGGCCCACCCGCATCATGGCCTGATCGAGAGACAAGCCCGCTTCCACGCAGATCACGGTCAAATCCAGGCCATCGGGCAGGCCGAGGCGAATCCGGAGCTGGCGTTCCTTCAGCTTCTTTTTCAGCATGAATCGCGGGATAAAAAAGCCGAACGCAGTCAGGCCGCAAAGCAGCAGGGGCGAACTGAAGCCGGTAAAGAGAAAAACCGAAAAGAAACCAATGGCGGCGAAGAGGACGCGCAAACCACGATAGATGGTAACGTGCTGCGGGCTGCGATATCCGGCTTGAATGAGCCAGAGCCGGGTTTGGGAAACGTCGGTGGGCGAGAGCGGCAAAGCGCGGCTGAAGGGATCGAGAGCCTGCTGCATGCGTTCGCGCATGGCGGGCTTCGCTTGGGCTTTGGGACGCTGCCAGCCGATTTCGCGCAGGCGGGAACCGAGCACGGACGAAGGCGCAACCGCGGCGGCTCCAAAGGCGAAGACGATCACCACGATGGTGAGAAAAACGAAAATCGAGAGTGCCAGCGCCAGCGTCATGAATTAGACCTTTACTTCAGTCGTTGGTCGTTCGTCGTTCGTCGTTGGCAAAACCTCCGAACGACTGACGACTCCGAGCGACTCCGAACGACCAACGACCAACGACTAACGACCGGATTCATCAAACTTGTATCCTGATAATTCTGCGAATGACAAAGTAGCCCATCGTCTGCAAAGAGATGCCGCCTACGATCAAAGCGTGTCCTAAGGGGTCGGTGAACAGGGGGAGAATGAATCCCCGGTTGAGCAGGAGCATGATGACGACAATGGTGGGCGGCAGCGCCATGAGCAGAACCATGGTGAGACGTCCCTGGGCGGTGTGGACGCGAACCTGGCGCAGGATCTTAAAGCGTTCGCGGATTACGTAAGAGAGATTGTCAAGAATCTCGGCCAGATTGCCGCCGGTTTCGCGTTGCAACATTACCGCGGTCACGAAGAACTTGACGTCGACCAGAGGAACGCGGTCGACGAGGTTGAGCAGGGCATCGCGTACGGGGAGGCCGAATTTCTGTTCTTCGTAGAGCTGGCGAAATTCTCCGGCAACGGGTTCGGAGACTTCGTTGGCAATCATTTCGAGGGCGGTGGTAAAGGCGTGTCCGGCGCGAACGGCGCGGGCCAGGGTATCGATGGCCTCGGGAAACTTCTCCTCAAATTTCTGGAAGCGCCGGGTGCGCATATGCGAGGCATAGGCGTAGGGGATAAAAAACCCGAGCAGAGCGCCGGCCCAGCCGAACAGCAGGTTGCCGCTGGCGACGGCAGCGATGGCGGCGAATACCACGGCCGAGACGGCACAAAGCATGAGGAAGTTGCCGGCGCGAACGTCGACGTTGCCCTGAGCCAGCATTTTTTGCAGAAGGGAGACGCGCTCCGAGCGGCGGAGAAAGGTGTCGAAAGCGGGGATGCGGCTGAGGACTTCGTCGCGCAGCAGAGCCAGGTTCGGTGGGGCTTCTTCGGCGGGTTTCTGAACGGTGGAGAGGCGATCGCGGAGGATGCGGGCCTGAGCCTTGCGCTGATCAAACAAAGACATGGCGGCAAAGACCGCCAGGGTGACCACCACAAATACCAGGAAGGCAATGAAGAAGGGCATGGGCTAGACCTCCATCCGGGACTCGAAAAGCGCGGGGCTGAGGCGGCAACCGGCGGTGGCGAGGCGTTCGGCGAAATGGGGCGGGTGGCCGGTGGAATGGAAGACGCCGCGCACCTTTCCGCTCTCGTCAATGCCACTGCGGTCAAAAACGAAAACGTCCTGCAGGGTGATCATCTCTGCTTCCATTCCGGTGACCTCGGAAATCGTGATCACCTTGCGCGAACCGTCGGAGAGACGCGCGACCTGAACTACGGCGTGGACAGCGTTGGCGATCTGCTGACGAATGGCCCGCTCGGGAATGTTCAGGTTGGCCATGGACACCATATTTTCGATGCGGGCCAGGGCATCGCGCGGCGAGTTGGCGTGGACGGTAGTGAGCGAACCCTCGTGACCAGTGTTCATGGCCTGGAGCATGTCGAAGGCTTCTTCGCCGCGCACCTCGCCCACCACAATGCGATCGGGACGCATGCGCAGGCTGTTGATGACGAGCTGGCGCATGCGGACCGAACCTTTGCCTTCGATGTTGGGAGGGCGGGTTTCGAGACGGACGACGTGTTCCTGCTTGAGCTGCAATTCGGCCGCGTCTTCGATGGTTACGATGCGCTCGGAGTTCGGGATGTAACCGGAAAGAACGTTGAGAACCGTGGTTTTGCCGGCGCCCGTTCCGCCTGAAATGATGAGGTTCAGGCGGCCCTTGACCATGGCGGAGAGCAGTTCCAGCATGGGCTCGGTGAGGGTCTTGTTGTCGAGCATGTTGCGGGCGGTGATCGGATCGCGGCCAAAGCGGCGGATGGAGAGGCAGGCGCCATCGAGCGCCAGGGGCGGAATGATGGCGTTGACGCGCGAGCCATCCTGTAGGCGGGCATCGACCATGGGCGAAGATTCATCGACGCGGCGCCCGATGCGGGACACGATGCGGTCGATGATCTGCATTAAGTGCTGGTTGTCTTTGAAGGACAAGCCGGTGATTTCGAGCTTGCCGGCGCGTTCGATATATACGCGGTCGAAGCGATTGACGAGAATGTCGGAAATGGTGGGATCTTTGAGCAGCGGCTCGAGCGGGCCCAGGCCGAAAATTTCGTCGAGGATCTCGCGCGACAACTGCTCGCGCTCCGCGAAACTGAGAGGAACCGCTTCGCTGTTCACCGAACTGCGGATGAGGACGAGAACTTCTTCGCGCGCCGAATCTCCGGTGGCGCGGCCGAGTTTTTCCAGGTCGAGGCGATCGAGGATCTTGCGGTGCAGGTCGGCCTTGACCTGCTGGTACTCGGTCCGTTCGAAGGCTTGCAGATTGGGCATAATTCACAACCGCTTTTGGCTGTTAGCTCTTGGCTTTTGGCTAAGAGCTAAGAGCTAAGAGCCAAGAGCTACACCGTCTTAAACAACGACCAGGCGGTGCGCTTCACTTCCAGATCGTCCCTGGTCAAGTATTCCGCCAGCCCGGTAATGGAGCGGGCAATGTCCGTGGTTCCCTGCTGCATCAAGGGAACGCCGCGATCAATCGCGGCCGAGACCGCGAAGTACTGATTGGGAATCCGCCAGAGCACGGGGGCTCCGATGGCGGCCTCGGTCTCCGTTTCATTGAAGCCGGCCACTTTGCGATAACGGTTCAACACCAATGCAAAACGGTCGCGTGAGCCGCTCTCGCCGAGATACTGGGCCACTCTTCCGGCGCTCCACAGGGAAGCGACATCGGCGTGCGCGATGAGCATGATTTTCTCCGACAGGTTGCAGACCAGGCGAGTGGCGCTGTCGAGCCGCGAGGAAGCATCGACGACGATGTAGTGAAAGAGGCCGACCATGGTGTCGAAGAGGCGGGCAAAGTCGGAAGCGGAGGGCTCGATGGCGGTGGGAGCCGCAGCGCCCGCCAGCACCTGCAAACCGCGATCATGACGCACCATGAAGCTTTCGAGCAGGGATGAATCCAGGCGGTGCAGGTTGGTGATGGCGTCGGAGACGGTGAAGGCGGGTTTGAGATTGAGATGCAAGGCGCAGTGGCCGAGAGGCGCCAAGTCCACCAGCGCCGTGCTGTGGTGAATCGACTGCAAGGCCAGAGCCAGATTGACGGCGACGGTAGTGGCGCCGCTGCCGCCTTTGGCGTTTACGATGGTGAAGACCTTTCCCCGTGAAGTTTCGCGCCCAGGCTTGCGGCGGGTTGCGGTGAGGCGGACGAAGGCGTCCAGCAGATCGGTGGTGCTGGTGGGGCGCTCAATGTATTCACGCACCCCTGCCCGCATGGCGCTGACAATCAACTGGGGTTGAGTCATGGGGCCGACGGCGAACACGGCGGAATCGGGGATTTCCTGGTGCAGCAACTCTATGGCCCGTAGCGCGGTGGTGACGCCATCGGCGGCGATATCCACGAGAATCACGTCGGGGGCAAAGGCTTGAGTTTTGCGGATGGCCGGGCCGTTGGCCGCCAGGGGCATGGTGGGGTCGCTGTACACGGTGCGGGCCACGCTGGTGCCATCCACCAGGACCTGAAGCACCGCGCGCTGGTCATTGTCCGTGGCGAACACGGCTACTGACAATTCCGGCATGATTTGTTTCCCACCCCTAGAGACATTAAATCATTGAATCATTGAATCATTGAGGCATTGAATCATTGAGGCATTTAATCATTAAGAACCCCAGGGCGCGATTTTCAATGACTCAATACCTCAATGATTCAATTGGCCTTCTTGCCATCGAACTTGTCCTTATCGAGATACGGCACCGGGTTCGCCGGACCCTTCGGCGCCTGGACACTGGGTGAAACCCGGTGCACCGTGCACAGAACCATCAATTCCGAGTTGCTCTTCTGGTTGCTCTTGCTTTTGAAGAAATTGCCGAGGATCGGAATATCGCCCAGAAACGGAACCTTATTGTCAACGTTGGTGACCCGGTTATCGAGGAGGCCGGCGATGACGAAGCTCTGGCCATCCTGCAGTTCGAATTCCGTATCCGCTTTGCGGGTGCTGATGGCGGGGATGGTGGTTCCGGCTACGGTGACGGCATCGGCGAAGTCGAGCGTACTCACCTCGGGAGCGACGCGCAGGTGGATGTTGCCATTCGGCTGAATTACGGGAGTGAACTTCAGGCGCACGCCAAATTCGCGAAACTGAATGGTGACGGTGGCAATTCCGCTGGCGTTTTGCTGCGCGACCGGGAAGGGAAATTCTCCTCCGGCCAGGAAACTGGCTTCCTTGCCATTGATCGCGACCAGGTTGGGCTCGGCCAGAATCTGCAAAAGATTTTGTGTCTTCAGGGCCTCGATCACTGCGCCGAGATGGACCTGGGGGTTAAAGAAGAACATGTTGAGTACGTTCGATATGGTGGCGGTAGTAGGAAATGGGCTGAGCGATCCGGTATCGTTGATGGTCCCGATGCCGGTGACTCCGCCGAACTGGCCGGTGGTCACGGTGCCGATGGTGTTTCCGGAGCCGGTCGAAAGCAGGTTGAAGCCCATTTGGCTCAAAGCTGAACGATCGACCTCAGCAAATTTGACTTCCAGGAGCACTTCCTCCGCTCCGATGGGGCCGAACGTCAGCACGTTCACGACATTCTTGGAATACGCGGAGGCCAGGGCGCCGGCATGTTTGGAGACGTCCTCGGTGGTCACGTGACCGGAGAGAACAATGGCGTTACGCGAAGGCGTTACATTGATCTGCTCGTCTGGAAAAAGGCGATGCATTTCCTCCGTAGCCGCGGTGATATCGACATCCACGCGAAGATCGAAGCTGCGCGAGCGCTCCAGTTCATCCCAGATCAGCAGTGAAACCTCGCCCGGAGCGAGTCCATTGACCAGGACTTGCGTGGGTGTGACGACCAGCGCGTCGGCCACCGAGGGGTCGGTTACGGAGACGCGCTTCAGCCTTTCGGTGGTGTTAATCAGGAGCGACTTACCCACCATCACGCGTAGCGGAGCTGCTCCCGCAGTGACGGTCTGGCCGGATGCGGAAGTGGTGGTGGATTGCGCAGCGGGCGCATTGTCCTGATTCGGAGAATTCTGGTTTGGAGAATTCTGGTTTGGAGAAGAAGCCGTTTCCGTTGCCGCAGCGGCCGGTGAATCGACGCCGGGAGCGGCGGTGCGCGCGAACATCGTGGTCGCGCCGAGGATGGCAACGGCGGCGACTAGGGTAAGAGCTTTCATGAATTCGTACCTCTGCGAGGATGCAGGAGCAAGTCCATCGAGCGCAGATCCGTCAAGAGGATGAGTGGACGCGAATGATTGCGAGATTGTGGGCTCAAAACTTGCTGGTTTCATCCCGTTTGCTGCCACGGATCATTTCTACGGTATAGGGCGCTGGTGGAGGCGGCGGCACAACTTTGGCTACCACCTTTCGAACTTTGGGTTTGGACTCGGAGGCGGCGGCTACTGATTTCTCGCCCGGATACAGCGCACTGGTCCGGGTCGCGGCGATGCCTCCCTTTTTCGTGTCCAGCGGATTGCGCAGGGCGAGCTGGATTCTTCCTTCCTGGGAAGCCAGCGCCAACTTTTGCGCGTCGTCGGGCGAGACCAGCAGCGTGATCACCGGAGCGTTTGCTTCCCCTCCGGTGAGACGTTCGAGCAGGCTGCCGCCGACGGCTATGACGGCCACGTTCTCCAACACGGTAACGGTTTGGCGTTCGTTACCTTCATTGCCGGTAGCCAGCACATCCACGCGCGTGCCGGGTTGCACGAAGCCCGCCACCGAAACCACATCGTTGACGCGCACCGAGACCGCGCGCATTCCCGGCGGGATCATGGAGGGCAGGCCGGCGCCAGCATTGAGCGCCGCCAATTTGCTGGACAGAATAAATTCGCCTTTGCTTATCGGCAAAATTGCGCCGCGGCCGAGAACCTTCGAGGCTACCGAGAAAGCTCCCGGAGGGACAGCCGATGGCGGGAGATTGACCACGCGAACATCGTGAGCTTCCAGCTTGGCCCCGACCTGAATGTCGTCGGCAGCCACCACGACCGGGACTCCGGCGGCATTGCTGTTCGAGCCCGCAACGTTCCGCAGCCGGTCATAGACGGTAAAGCTGACGAGCAGGCCGACGGCTAGCGCCAAGCCTCCAATCATCAACAGACGGCTTCGGTTCATTCCTCTCCTTCCGGGATAACTCCGGACTTATTCGTTTTGTCGCGTACTCGTATCTCTTATCTCTGCGAGTATGACTTTCTGCCGCGACGGCGGCCTACTGCTGCATGTTGCTGGCTACCGACGAGAACGCGTTGTTGGCGTTGCCGCCGATCAGACGGACGGTGCCGATCACGATCACCAGAATTACGGCCAGCATCACGGCGTATTCCGCGATGTCCTGCCCTTCTTCATTGCGCCACAAGAGTTTAGCCAAATATGTCATGCCAGGCTCCTTCTAGCATTACGCTGAAAATTCACAATACGGGACGAGCTTTGGAACCAATCCCTGTATGCGCCCTAGTTTCGCAGATTCCGGATGGCTCTGGGGGAAATTTTTTCACTTTCGTAACTCTCTAGTGATGGGGTCCGGAGAAATGGCGGCATTTTCGACGGCGGGGTGCGTCCGGAGCAGGATGATCGCCTTGGAGTCGCCGAATACGGTATGCCAATTGGGATCGAGCAGGAGGGCTTGAGCCAGCGCGCAGGACGGGGGCACAAGTACCGCCTCCACCTGCCATCGGTCGAGAACATCTTGCCAGCCGGTGCGGAGTTGTACGGCGGTCTTAAACTGGCTCAGGAGGTCGTTACCATAGAGGTCCGCGCGGCCGTCCACGAATACGCGATATTCGGGATAAAGTCTCCAGATGGCATAGCCTCCCCAATCATAGTAAACAAAGACGTAAACAAAGACGTTCGGGGGTTGGTCGCCGGCGCGCAGGAAGGCCACAGCTTTTTGGGGAAACTGCTCGGCCTCGCGGGCATCCTGATTGCGGGCAAGACTGACCCACCTTGCCAAGGCAAACACAGCCATCAGGATGAGAACCGCGCCATTGAAAAGTGGGCGGAAGCGGCGAGAGTCTGGACGCCGTTCGGAGACCGTCAGGGACGCGGACGCGACCGGGAGAGCGGCGGCGATCACCGGTATCGCCACCAGAATGAAAATTGGTATGTGGCGAACCGCGTCCAGGGCGGCGAATGAGGTGAGGAGCAGAAGTGCGATCACACGTCCCTTGGGCCGCGAGCGGGAACTGGCGAGTGCGGTCAGAAGCAGAAGCCAGACCAGCAGGAGTGGGCGATAGAGCGATTCATGAAAATCCGGCGAGAACCACTCGACAATGAACGACCGCATCCCGGGCGAGCGTAAAGTATCGAGGGGATAACGATAGAGTTGGGCGCCGCTGGGATTGAGAGGCACGAGCGCCAAACAAGCCAGCAGGAGCAGCAGCAAACGCAGGAGGATGGGGCGCGCCTGCCGCCAGGGCGTGTTGCCGACGGCAGTCTCCGCAATCAGGCCGACGCCGTATGCCAACAACAGTGCGGGGCAAAGCGCGAATCCGGCGTGCAGATTCAGCCAGAGGAGAAACAGCGGCGGTATCCAGAACAGAAGGCGGGGCCGAACTTTTTTTGTTTCTGTTTCTGTGCCACGTTCGAGCAGCCATAGCAGCAGGCTGGCCAGCGTAAAAGTGAACATCTGCGGGCGCGCGCTCCAGGAGGGGGCGGAAGCGAAAGCCAAAGCGCCGAGGACAGTTGCCGCGGCCGCCCAGGACCTGCTTCCGGGACAGCGCAGATACAGCAGCATAAAGCCGGCGGTCGTAATGATGGCGGAGAACACGATCAGGGCAGCGCCGCCACCGTGTTTCCAAAGTTCGTAAAAGACGACATCCGATAACCATTCATGCGCCACCCATGGGTGCCCGGCGCGAGTGAAGGAAAAAGGGTCGGAGTGGGGGACGTGGCCGGTCTCCACAATCCACTGCCCAGTGCGCAGATGCCACCAGAGGTCAGGATCGAGTGCGTTATGCGCCGTCATGGCCAGCAAGCCGAAAAGCACGATGCCGGCGAAGAACACACGTCCGCTCCAGCGTTCACTCCATCGTCCACTCCAGCGAGGAATCTCAAGCGTCGCCATTGGGCGGGATTATAGAATCAGTTGTCTCGAAAAGCTCCTTATGACTTCGTTCGTCAAAAGCCGGAAGTTCCTGGTCGCGGCCTTTCTACTGGCGATGACGTTTTGCAACCTTACGCTGCTGTTCCGAGTGCTGCCGGCGCTGCGGAATGGATACCAGGATTTCACCATCTACTACACCGGCGCTCGCCTCCTCCGCAATGGCCAGGCTTCCGCTCTCTATAATCTGGGCACTCAATACCGGACGCAACTCACGTTCACGCATGTCCCGATCCGGCAAGGACCGTTGCCTTACAACCATCCGCCGTTCGAAACAATTCTGTTCGTCCCCTTCACGCTGCTGAAGTATTGGCCGGCCTACCTCGTGTGGACCGCCCTCAACCTGATCATGCTGGCCGCGAGCGTGGTCCTCCTAAGAAGGCAGTTCCCTCAACTTGCGGCTGTTCCTCCTATCGTTTTGGGCCTGGGCGCTACTGCGTTCTTCCCGGTGGCGATCGGCCTCATTCAAGGGCAGGATGTGATTTTGCTGCTGTTCCTGTTTGTGCTGGCGATCATCTGCCTCGAGCGCGGGAACGACGCGGTGGCTGGCGCGCTTCTGGCTGCGGGTCTCTTCCGGCCCCACCTGGTTGTGCCTTTGGTTGTTCTGCTGGCAATTCGGCGCTGGCGTATTCTCCTCGGCTTCGTACCGGTCGCTCTTCTTCTGGTGGGCATTTCCGTGGCCATCATGGGATGGAGCGTTCCCTTCGACTACGTGCGGTTCGTTCTCCGCGTGGAACGAACAGGCGCCGGCGGTTTTGGCCCGCACGCCGTGCCCAACCTCCGGGGTCTGATCGCGGACTTGCCTGGACTCAGCTTTTCAGGCCCAGTCACGGCCGTGCTCGTCCTGGCATCGTCGGTGGTTGTGTTTTTCCTGGCGCTGCGCCGGATCCGCAACGGGCGAGACTCCATCCTATTCGCGTCCGGTCTGGCCGCGGTCACGACGATCCTGGTCAGCTTTCATGCGCTTTCCTACGACCTCACTCTGCTGCTTCCGACGGCACTTTGCCTGCTATCCCGACTGGCCGGTGTTGAAGGGAAGAAAGCTGAAGGGAAGAAAATCGACGCGCGGACGATTCTCCTGGTCGTCCTCCTGTTTCTGACGCCGCTCTATATTTTCCTGTTGCTCGCGGTCGACCGTTTCTTCTGGTTCTCGCTCATTTTGCTATGGCTTTATCTGAGGCTGATGCTGACCCCCGCTCCAGCGGAGGTGCCAGCCTGAGCATGCATCACTCCACCTTTGTCCGTGCGCATATCTGGTTGGTGTTGGCAGGGGTGCTCTCCGCGGTGGGCGGATGGTTGTTTGTGCAACGCGTGTTGATCGCGCACCAGATCGGCTATGCCGCTGTTCATGGCACTCCGCGGGGAAATCTCTCCGACCTCTATCCCCGCTGGATTGGGGCTCAGGAACTTCTTCTGCATGGCCGAGACCCTTACAGCGCCGAGGTCACGCGCGAAATTCAAGCCGGATACTACGGGCGTCCTCTCGATCCTTCCCGCCCCGAAGATCCAACGGACCAACAAGCTTTCGCTTATCCCGCGTACGTGGTTTTTTATTTGGCGCCAGCAATCCATCTTGGCTTTGGAGTTGTGCAAAGAGCATTTCTCTGGATTCTGATCGGCGTGACGTTAGCCAGCATTCCTCTCTGGCTTCGGGTGTTGAGTTGGCCGGTCGCTCCGTCGGTTCAGGCTGCCATGATGGCCTTGATCCTGGGCACAATGCCCGTGCTGCAGGGACTGAAGCTCCAACAACTGACTCTGCTGGTGGCCGCGATGTGCGCGCTGGCGATGGCGCTGCTGGTTGGCGGCCGTCCGATTGCCGCGGGTATTCTGCTGGCCCTGGCGACGATCAAGCCGCAACTGGTGCTGCCGCTGCTGCTGTGGCTCGGCATGTGGAGCCTCGGCGACCTGAAGCGCCGCTACCGCTGGGCGGTTTCATTTCTGATCGTCATGGCCGTGCTCTGCGCCGCGGCGGAGTTCTGGCTGCCGCACTGGATCGGGCGCTTTTGGCAGGCGGCGGCCGAGTACCGGCAATATACGCGGGCCACTCCAATATTGGAGGTAATCCTCCCTCACCCCTGGGGCAGGCTGCTGGAAGCGTTGTTTGCGGGAGCCACGGCGCTGGTTTGCTGGAGACTGCGCAAATATCCGGAAAATACCGGCGCATTCCAGTCCTCCACCTGTCTGGTGATGGCGCTGACCGTACTCGCGGTGCCCACTTTTTCTCTCTACAATCAGGTGCTGCTGCTGCCCGCCATCCTTCTGCTTGTGCGAGATCGAAGGACGATCTGGGAACGGAGCCTGGTGAGCCGCGGCATCCTGATCATGGTTGCCGGAGTGCTGGCCTGGCCGTGGCTCTCGAGCACAGCGCTCGGGGGTCTTTCCCTGGTTTTGCCGCAGGCGACGATCGAGCGCGCCTGGGCAATCCCCGGCTGGACAGTGGCCCAAATACCGGTAGGAGTGGCTGCCCTGATGCTGGTCCATTATTATCGGAAGACTTTTACTGCACCGGCGGGGCCGGGCACGTCGTAGAATGCTTTGGGGGCCGTGTCAGGTGCTGGCGTCTCTTGCTGGCATGTTGAACTGGCACGATGGCCGCAGGAGAGTTCAGCGTACATGTCGGCTTCGTCGCACTCGGGCATATCCAGCATTTTTCCCATCGCAATTTTTGTACAGGGGAATGATCAGCAGACGCTGTCGCTGAATCACACTCCGTTCACCGTGGGCCGCAAGGTAGATCGCGACCTGGTGATCGCCGACCCGCGCGTGTCTCGCGAGCATGCCACGATCGTGTCAGAGAACGGCGAGTTTTTTGTCGTCGACCTGAACAGCAAACACGGCACCTTCGTCAATGGCGAGAAGGTGGACCGGCACAAGTTGCAACGCAACGACCGGGTGGAATTTGGCGCGCGCGATATTGCCTACCTTATATTCCATCCGCTGCACAGCACCTCGAACACGGCGCGGGAGTTTCTGAGCCAGATCTCGGGCATCCAGATTGCCCCGGAGGCCAGCGACCTCGAAAAACTCACGCTGTTCATGGAAGCGGCGCGCAAGCTGAACACCATCGGCGTGCTCGATGAAATCCTGGTGACGCTGCTCGAAGCCACGCTCAAGCTGACCCGCGCCGAACGCGGCTACATCTTCCTGCGCGATCTCGACGGAACCCTGAAGCTCGCCGCCGGGCGTAACTCGAAAGGCGAGCCGCTGCTCGACGACAAGACAATTTCCCGGTCGGTGCTGGACGGTGCGTTGGCCTCGAACTCCGAATACCTAGTCACGGATACCAGTCAGATGCTCGATGTAAAGGAGAGGCACAGCATCGTCGCCTTCGACCTGCGCACCGTGATCTGCATGCCGTTGCGCAAGCCGCTGGTGCAAACCACCCGGGAGCAGCAGTCCGCCGGTGGGGAAGTGATGGGAGCGCTCTATGTGGATTCGCGCTTTGCCTCGCGCGATATCACCAGCGTCAGCCACGATATTCTGCGGGCGATCGCGACGGAAGCTGCCCAGTTGGTCGAGAACGCACGCCTGGTGCAGGCCGAAGAAGCCGGGCGGCGTTATCAGCAGGAACTGTCGATCGCAGCGTCCATCCAGCAGCGTTTGCTGGCGGTGACGCTGCCCGAAGTTCCGTTTGCGCGGGTGAACGGACGCAATTTGTCGTGTAAGGAAATCGGCGGCGATTTTTTCGAAGCGGTGAACACGCCCCAAGGCCTGGCCGTTGTTCTCGCCGACGTCAGCGGCAAAGGAGTCTCGGCCGCTCTGCTCGCTTCCATTCTTCAGGGCATGGTCTACTCGCAACTTATTTCCGGCATGCCGCTGGTGGAGATCGTCGACGCGGTCAATCGTTTCTTCACCTACAAGCACATCGGTGAGAAATACGCGACCATGATCATTACGCGCCTGCGCAACGACGGCGATCTGGAATATGTCAACTGCGGACATGTGCCGCCGGTGTGGATCTGCGGTAACGAAGTGCTCCGGCCATCGCACGGCAACCTGCCCGTAGGCCTGCTGGCGGATGCGACTTACTCGAGCGATCGTTGCCAGATGAGGCCGGGGGATCGGCTGATCCTGGTGACCGACGGCGTCACCGAAGCCGAGAACGCTCGCGGAGATATGTTCGACAGTGAACGCCTGGAAAGTGTGGCCGGGAAGAGTAGTTCGATGGAGGACGTGTTCGCCGCCGTCGCCGATTTCTGCGGAGGCACCCCGCTCAACGACGATTGCACGGTGGTCGAACTGGCCTACACCGGCAGCTAAAGCTGTGCCCCCGCGTGAATTTCGACCGTCGACCACGTCTTGTCCGCGGCGTGACACAGCTTCTCCAGGGCGCAATCGGCACACTTCGGACCGCGTGCCACGCAGAGCTTCCGCCCATGCCAGATCACTTCGTGAGAAAAATCTGTCCAGCGCTCGCGCGGAATGAGCTGCATCAGATCCTCTTCAATTTTTTTCGCGTCTTCCTGCCGGGTCAGTTCCAGACGGCGTGAAATCCGGGTCACGTGCGTATCCACGACGATCCCTTCATTCTTTTTGAACCAGGTTCCGAGGACGACGTTCGCGGATTTGCGAGCCACTCCGGGGAGGCTCAGCAACTCGTCCATGGTTTGCGGAACATTCCCGCCAAAGTCCGCGACCACCTTCCGCGCCGCGCCCACCACCGACTTCGACTTGTTGCGAAAGAAGCCGGTCGAGCGAATATCCGGCTCCAACTGTTCCGGTTCGAGCGCCGCGAAATCCTGGACGGTTGGATACTTTTCAAAGAGCACGGGCGTGACCATGTTCACGCGCACATCGGTACACTGCGCGGAAAGAATCGTCGCTACCAGCAATTCCCATGCGCTGCGGTGAGTGAGAGCACAGGTCGCATTGGGATAGAGTTGGTCAAGACCCGCGATGATCTGACGTACCCGCTCCGGGGCCAACGGGTCATATCCAGATGCAGATTTCTTTTTCAAAACCGCAGCCTTCGGCGAGTTCACGGCGGGGCGACGCGCCATCGCATTCTTCGCTGGCGTACTCTTCTTCAATAACGGCGCACCCTTTACTTGGCGCGCACCTTCCTGTCGTCCGCTGCGACTGGGTTGACGGGGCATTTTTCCGCGGGGCATCGGTTCCTCCTGAAGCAGAGGATCATGGTAACAAAGCCGCTGGCTGGCGGCAGCCACACGTCATTAAGCCACACGTCACTAAGTCACATCCACCAAAGGTAACTCGGTTACGATTGACGGGTTGGCGGGCGGGTGAGTACTCTGGGAACTAAAGGATAAACTTGTGGCCGTGAAGAGCATCAAACTCGGACAAGTCTGGCGACAGGACGCAACCGGCCAGGATCACCTTGTCACCAAGGTATACAGCGAAGTGTTCACGCAATACGCGGTATTGCGGCCCGCCGAGGTCACCGCGCCCAACGCGCCCGTCGTGAAGGTGAAGGTCGCCAAATCGGGGGATGGGGTTACGTTGCCCGGCTTCAGCTTCACGCAGGAAGGGGCGTTTTGAACGGCATCGGGTGATCGGGCCATCGGGTGATCTGAGAGCGTCCAATCACGGGATGACCCGATTGTTTTTGATTCTAGATGGCCCGATGACCCGATCTCCCGATGACCCGATCTAATGACCGAGAAAATCCTCACCTTACTTTTCGTCTTCATCAATTCCCTGGTGGCGGCGACGGGCTATGCCGGCATCACGCTGCTCATGGCGATTGAGTCCGCTTGCATTCCACTGCCTTCGGAACTGATCATGCCGTTCGCCGGCTACCTCGTCTATACCGGCGCAATGAAGTTGGTTTGGGCGGCGACGGCTGGCGCGATCGGATGCAATCTGGGCTCGCTGGTCGCCTACGAAATCGGCTGCTACGGCGGGCGCCCGCTGGTCGAGCGCTACGGGCGCTGGATTCTGATGGGCCGCCGTGAACTGGACTGGGCCGACCGATTCTTTCAGCGCTGGGGATATATGGCCGTGTTTATTGCGCGCCTGCTGCCGGTGATCCGCACATTTATTGCGCTGCCCGCCGGAGTCGCCCGCATGCCGCGCGGCAAATTCCACATCTATACTTTTCTCGGATCGTGGCCCTGGTGTTTCATGCTGGCCTACTTCGGCATGAAACTCGGCGAGAACTGGCGGTCGCTCGGCAAGTACTTCCATAAATTTGACGCCGTGATCGGCGCGTTTCTTTTGGCCGGGATTGTCTGGTTCCTCTGGTCGCACTGGCAGAATCGGCTGCGCGCCGCGGAGTAGATCTCGTGTGGGGGGCGCGTCGCCGATCTGCAGTTCGCCGCAAAATGCAGATCCCTCGCTTCGGCTGCGCTCAGGGTCGGGATGACAAAATCATGAAGAATGTTTACTCGTGTTTTTGCGGACAGTCGCGCTGCCACCGGGCAGTCACTTTCTCCATCTTTCACAAATGTGTAATCTCACGCTAGGACTTAAACTGGCATGGGATTTCTGAGCTACCTTTTCTACCCCTGGGGCTTTCTGCTCCAAGGAATTGCGATCGTACATTTCATTCGGCGGCGGCCGGATACCTACTGGATTTTTATCATCCTGTTTCTCGGGCCGCTCGGCGCGATTGTCTATCTTTTCGTGGAAGCGGTTCCCGACATTGGACTGCTGGGGCAGTCCTTCAAAGTCTTTCCGCGACGCAAGCGTATTGGCGAACTCGAAGCGGCCATTCGCGATAATCCGTCGGCGGGAAACTATGAAGAACTCGGCGACCTTTATATGGACGATGGCCAACTCCAGTTGGCGCGAGTTGCGTTCGACAAAGCGATTGCCGCCCGCGCCGATACGCTGGACCCCTTTTACCGGCGCGGAGTTTGCGCCATCCTTTTAGGCGATGCTGCGGCCGCATTGCCCGATCTGGAGCGGGTGGTCGGGAAAGAGCCCGATTACGATTTCCAGCGCGCGGCCGGCTTGCTCGCCCACGCCTACGCGCAGACCGGACAAAAGGAAAAAGCCGAAGCGCTCTTCCGGCAGGTAACAGTCACGTCGACGTTGTCGGAGACTTACTTGAATTTCGCGGATCTGCTGGCCTCCGATGGACGCAACGCCGAAGCCCGCGAGTGGGCGCAGAAGGTGCTCGATAAGAAACCGACTATGCCCGGATATTTGCGGCGGCGCGAGCGGCCCTGGTTTCGGCGAGCGAAGGAGATGCTTAAGCGATTGCCTGTGTGAAGCCAGCCATCAGCATTCAGCGTTCAGCGGCGATGAGGTGTCGTTCCCAGACGGCACATTTGTTTCGGCGCATCACTTCATGAGTAAGAATAAGAATGCAAACAAAAAAACCAAGGCGACACGGAGAGCCCTGATCGGCCACTGCCGAACCTGTAATGGGTTAGAAACAAGCTGGCGGGTTGCCTTAAGGGCCGCCAGTTGCAGCAAGGCGAGGGCCGTGACGCAGATAGTGGCGGGAGCTGTGTCTGGCAGTCCCACCAGCGATATCGCCGCAATGGCGAAAAGTAACGATCGCGAGAGCTTGGTGCATCGCACGAATCAAGAGCCATTGCGATGAGGTAAGCTCCTTCCGGAACAGCAGTACGAATGCCAGCAAAAAGGGTGCGGCTGCCAAGAGGGGGACAAAATCGTTAAGCCCGTTCTCCAGTCGAGAGCGTTGGAGACGAAGGCCAACCATATCGTGGGCACCGAGCGCCCATGACACATACAAGAACACGCAGGTATTCGCAATTTCAACGAAACGAAGGAAGTAGACATCGACGCGCCGAGAAATCACACTTCGATTATCGTCCCGACCGCAATAAAACCGCCAGAAGGTTTTGTGACTGAATACTGGGTGCTAACAGCCAAAGTGCTATCCTTCCCTCGATGCGAATTTCTTATCTTGAATGCACCCGTTGCGGCGAGCATCTCTCCGCTGATCGACCGCAGAATATCTGTCCCAAAGATGGCGGCGTGCTTTACGTTCGCTACGATCTTGCCAGTTTGAAAGGGAAGTTGCGTCCCGAAAATTTATCAGGGCGCGTGGCCAGCATGTGGCGCTACGCCGAGGTTCTCCCAGATGCTTTGCCGGTCACGCTCGGCGAGGGGTTTACGCCCATGCTTGCCAGCCGCGAGCACGCGGGCGTTTTCATCAAGGACGAAGGCCTGAATCCGACTGGATCGTTCAAGGCGCGCGGCATGTCGGCTGCCTTGACCATGGCGCGACACTATGGTCTGAAAAAGCTGGCCGCTCCTTCTGCCGGAAATGCCGGGGGCGCTTTGGCGGCGTACGCGGCCGCGGCGGGGATCGAGGCCCACATCTTCATGCCGAAAGATGTGCCCATGGCGAATCGCATGGAATGCGACTACTACGGCGCGCACGTCACTCTGGTCGACGGCCTGATCAGCGATTGTGGCCGGATGGTTGCCGAACGCAAGGACAAAGAGGGCTGGTTCGATGTCTCGACCCTCAAAGAGCCGTTCCGCGTCGAGGGCAAGAAGACGATGGGCTACGAGGTTGCCGAACAGCTCAACTGGAAGCTGCCGCAAGGCATCATTTATCCGACCGGCGGCGGCGTGGGCATGATCGGAATGTGGAAGGCTTTCGATGAGATGCAGGAACTCGGCTGGATTGGTTCCGAGCGTCCGAAGATGATTACCGTGCAGGCGGCTGGCTGCGCGCCGATCGTCCGCGCGCTGGAAGCAGCGAAGAGCACTTCTGAAGTGTGGGTGGGCGCCGCAACTTTTGCCGCTGGGCTGCGCGTGCCCAAAGCGTACGGCGACTACTTGATTCTCGATATCTTGAAAAAGAGCCATGGCACCGCGGTCGCGGCTACCGACGAGGAAATCCTTGCGGCCTTGCGGCACTGGGCCAGCGTGGAAGGCGTATTCGCCGCGCCTGAAGGAGCGGCTTCGCTGGTTGCGTATCAGAAGCTGCGCGCCAGCGGCTTCTTCCGCGCCGAAGACAAGGTCGTGCTCTTCAATACCGGGTCGGCGTACAAGTATCTCGACATGATCGAGGCGCAGGAAAAGAAGGCGCGGCCCTCGCCGGCAACTGCAGGCAATATTGGCGGAATCATCGGGCCGTACTGACGTCACCAGGTGTGGAGACGCGGCGAGCCGCATCTCTACAGGAAAGACGTAGGGACAGTGGCCCTCCTCCGACTTCGCTCAGGACCTGTCCAACCTGGCGAGCGCCGGGCGAGTTGTAAGCAACACAGAAGCTATGAGCTTCTCCTTTCAACGCGATTCTGTGCAGCGACAGCGGGAAGAAATGGTCCGCACGCAACTTGCCGCTCGTGGCATTCGCGACCTTCGCGTCCTCGACGCCATGCGCAAAGTGCCGCGGCACGAGTTTGTCCCCGAGACTTTCCGGCAGGACGCTTACGAAGATCATCCGCTGCCCATCGGGGAAGAGCAAACCATCTCGCAGCCTTACATTGTGGCCGCGATGCTTGAGCAACTCGATCTTCAGGCCACGGATCGAGTTCTTGAGGTCGGCACCGGGTCTGGCTACGTGACGGCGTTGCTTGCGCTGCTCTCGGCTGAGGTGTATTCGGTGGAGCGCCACGCGCAACTGGCGGCCTTGGCGGAAAGTACGCTGCGTCGGTTGGAATATCGAAACGTTAAGATCAGAGTCGGCGATGGCAGCCAAGGCTGGGCCGAGTACGCGCCGTTCGACGCCATTCTTGTTTCTGCCGCCACGCCCGAGATGCCGCCAGTTCTGTTTGATCAGTTGCGCGAGGGCGGACGCATGATGGTGCCGGTCGGCCCGCCCTTCAGCCAGGAATTGCAATTGATCCGTAAAGTCAGCGGACAGCCCGAGGCAGAAATTCTCGAAGGTTGCCGATTTGTGCCGCTGGTGGAGGGAACAGTGGACAGTGGCTAGTACGGTGAGCGCGCTCCACTTACGACTGCTTTACAATTAAATTGTGGGTTTTCTCCGAAATCTTAGGGTCACGCTGGAGATGATCAAGTGGGAGCACTCGATCTTCGCGCTCCCATTTGCGCTCTGCGGAGCCATGCTGGCCGCTGGAGGTTTGCCGGCTTGGCGGCAACTGGCGTGGATCGTTGTCGCCATGATTTCGGCGCGCTCGGCTGCCATGGCCTTCAATCGCCTGGCTGACGCCTCGATTGACGCGGCCAATCCTCGCACTGCAACTCGCGCGCTGCCGGTTGGACAGTTGACGCCTTCGTTTGTTACTGCGTTCGTTTTGGTTTCGTGCGGGATTTTTGTGCTCGCTGCTTCGCAGTTGAACCGGCTGACGCTGATGCTTTCGCCGGTGGCGCTGGCGGTCATCCTTCTGTATTCCTACAGCAAGCGATTCACGCGCTGGTCGCATTTGTTTCTTGGATTTGCCCTTGGCATTGCTCCGGCTGCCGCCTGGATTGCGGTGCGCGGGTCGCTCGATCCTCGGATCCTGCTGCTCACCGCCGCGGTAACGTTCTGGGTCGGCGGATTCGACGTGATCTATGCGTGTCAGGATCATGACTACGACAGCAGCCACGGATTGCACTCTTTGCCGCGGCATCTCGGAATCAGGAATGCGCTCGTCATCGCACGTTTGTTTCACATTGTGATGCTTGGGCTGCTGGTCGCGCTGGTCGTCACTTTCGGCTTGGGCAAGCTGGCGGTTGCGGGAGTGATTGTAGTGGCTGCGCTTTTGCTCTACGAACACACGCTGGTGCGGCACGACGACCTGAGCAAGCTGAACGCGGCATTCTTCACGATGAATGGGGTGATTTCGGTGGTGTTCTTTTTCTTTGTGGCGGGAGATCTGCTGCGGCGACGTTAGCTTGGGGGATATTCTCTCTTGCGCATTACTTCGGGAACGTCACGCGATCCGTGCAGGACGGCCAAGACTTGCAGTGCCTCTGGACGTTCGCGGTAGACAATCAGATAGGAACCAGTAGGCCAGAACCGCACGTCTTGCTCAGTTAGGTCCGGGCGAGAGTGTCCCATCCGTGGTTGGCGGGCCAACTTCTCAAATGCGTTGAAGAACTCATCTTCGAGTTGGTCGGCGGCGTTTTCATTGTCGAGCGCGACAAAATCCCAAATGTCCTGCAAATCTTGCAGCGCATCGGGAGAGAGCAGATAAACGGGCATTGCCGCTACTTTACGCTTCTCCGTTGCCGCAGTCTCGCTCTGGCCTCAGGCCCTGGAATACCGAGGCCACGATCCAATTGCTCGATCCCGCGGTCGATTTTCCGGCGCACTTCTGAAAGCCGCTGCTGCTTGAGTTGCTCCTGCTCTTCCAGAAGCCGCAGACCTTCACGGATTACTTCCGAGGCAGAGGCATAGCGTCCGCTCTTTACCTTGTCGTCCACCATCTGTTCCAGTTCTGGTGTTAGAGAAATGTTCACGGGCCCCTCATGTCTGCCAATAACGATAAATACTCAAAATTAGCATATCATGTTACTGATGCGAATGTAGCTTCGCCGATTCACGCTTGTGCTCCATGGTGTCCTAATTTGAATTTAAACACTACCGACTTGTCCAGACGGTGTGACTTCCATCAGTTCCTGCGATATCATCAATATCGATGCCTGTTTTACACCCATTCCAAACTGACGACCCGAGCCTGCTTCCGATCAAAGATAAAGTCCTTGCGGGCGAACGCCTGAACGAGGGCGATGCGCTTGTGCTTTATGGGACGGGCGACATCCTGGCGGTGGGTTGGCTGGCCAACTGGGTTCGGGAGCGGATGCATGGCGACAAGGCTTACTTCAACGTTAATCGCCATATCAATCCTACGAATGTTTGCGTGGCTGCCTGTCGTTTGTGCGCCTTTGGACGCAAGAAGGATACTCCTGGCGCTTATACCATGGCGCTTGAAGAAGCCTTCGCGACGGCGGCTTCCGGCTACACCGAGGCGGTTACGGAGTTTCACATTGTCGGCGGGTTGCATCCCGATTTGCCGTTTCAATATTTTCTTGACCTGGTTTCCGGATTGAAGGAGCGCTTTCCGCAAGTCCACATGAAGGCCTTCACCATGGTGGAAGTTGCGTACCTGGCGAAGCGGGCTAAGCTGACGATCCGCGAGACGCTGGAAAAAATGAAAGAGGCGGGTGTCGATTCGCTGCCCGGCGGAGGCGCTGAAATTTTTGCCGACCGGGTGCGGCATATTATCTGCGATCACAAGATTGACGGCGATCAATGGCTCGATACCGCGCGCCTCGCGCACCAGATCGGGCTGAAATCGAATGCCACCATGCTCTACGGCCACATCGAAAATGACGAAGACCGCGTCGACCACCTGCTGAAACTGCGCGCGCTGCAGGATGAGACCGGCGGATTTCAGACGTTTATTCCGCTGGCCTTTCATCCGGCGAACACGCCGCTGCAGCATCTTTTTACTACCACCGGCATGACCGACATCAAGCAGATTGCGGTCAGCCGGCTGGTGCTCGATAATTTTCCGCACATCAAGTCTTATTGGCAGATGATGACGCCTAAGATTGCGCAGATCTCCTTGCGCTTTGGAGCCGACGATATTGACGGCACGGTGGTTGAGGAAAAGATTTATCACGATGCGGGAGCGACCACTCCGCAAGGTCTGCGGCGGCACGACCTGGTGCGCTTGATCACGGAAGCGGGGCGCGAACCGATCGAGCGCGACACGCTCTACCGGCCGGTTACACGGACGGAAACTTCATTCACGGTGTCGGTGTAGAAAAAGTACCCAGTACCCAGTATCCAGTACCCAGAAACGCAAAGACTGGGAACTGGATACTGGGTACTTTCTCCAAGCAGGTGCATCTAAACATCATGGCTCACGAGCAAACAGCAGTTTTCGGCGGCGGATGTTTCTGGTGTATTGAGGCGGTTTTTCAACGTCTGACTGGCGTCAGCCACGTCGAGTCGGGCTACATGGGCGGAGGCGCCGGTCAGGCGACTTATCGCCAGGTGTGCAGCGGCGACACGGGGCATGTGGAAGTGGTGCGCGTCAGCTTCGATCCCGACCAGATCAACTATCGCGAACTGCTGGAGGTGTTTTTCGCGGTGCACGATCCGACCACGCTCAATCGGCAGGGAAATGACACTGGCGAGCAGTACCGTTCGGTGATTTTCTACAACGATGAGGAACAGCAGAGGATGGCCGAAAATACTATTGCGGAGTTGACCGCAGCCAAGGCATTCTCTGAACCGATTGTGACCGCAGTCGAACCGGCCGGGGAATTTCACGTGGCCGAAAACTACCATCAGAATTACTACAACGAAAATTCGCGGCAGCCTTATTGCATGTTCGTGATCTCGCCGAAGCTCGGGAAGCTGGAAAAGAAGTTTGCCGAAAAATTGAGAGCTTGAAGCGGAGCGTTTGACTCCGCTGGAACACCCGTCAGAATCTATTCCGCAGAATCCTGGTCGGAAGTGGCCGTAGTGGGTTCGGGGCGTTCGTCCAACAGAAGCCGTCGTAAAGTGCGCAGGTCGTTGAGCAACCGGCTGCTGGTCTTCAGGTGCTGTTCCAGCTTATCTAACTTGAATTGCACGATTTGAAGAGCCTGTACGCGGCGTTCTGACCTGGCCTGCGCGGCCGCACCGAGGTCGGCTGCGATCTCGCTTTTGGCTTCGGCGATTGCCTCCACCAGAAGGCGCACGTATTGCTGGGCATTCTCGACACTGTCAAACGGGGTTTGGAGGGGACTGTTCACGGGCGAGAGTTCCTCAGTAAATGGGAAATATGGCGGAGAGGGTGGGATT
>Ga0224555_1001244_pt1 | contig 36432 bp, 33 predicted proteins | sample 714S23034metaG_FD_180687 | JGI IMG/M metagenome (GOLD analysis project Ga0224555, IMG submission 180687) | Peat soil microbial communities from Stordalen Mire, Sweden - 717 S2 30-34 | ecosystem: Environmental > Terrestrial > Soil > Wetlands > Peat | place: Sweden: Norrbotten County, Stordalen... | reverse complement strand
AACAAGTGGTTCGCGAGATGCGAAAGCTCTCGGCTCAGGTACTGGCTGTCCAGGCACGTAAGAAGCGCCGATAAACCGCCGGCGAAATTACCCGGAAATCATGTCCGAGATGTGCGGAAAGTAGGCTACACCATGCGATAGGTCCCGATATCTGCGCTGAGCAATTGGCGCTAGTACCGTGACTCGGTGATTTCGTAATCGCGCCCACGAGTTTGGGTGCCCCAGGTCTTCCGCCGTGGCGGACCGCGGCGGAAGACCTGGGAGACGACATATCCACACGGTCGTGGTACTAGAGGGTGTGGTTTGGCCGCGCCGCAGATGCAGAAGAATCAACGCGGGCTTGAGCCCCCGAGGGAATGTTGACTCGCTGTAAGCGCTTATTCAGGGCTCCCCTAACTGATGTTCACGTCGATAAGATCATTGCGGCCAAGGAAGGCGTGGGAATCGTTCCCCGTCCGTTTCCGAAGGTCCCTGTCCGATAAAGCTACGCGTGGCAGGTGCGGCAGTTGCATCCGCTTGCTGGCCGGTGCAGTCTTTCCCAGGACAAGTTCCTGTCGCTATAATCATTGCCATCTATGATTTTTCCGCGACGCCGCTTCCTCGGATCATCTCTCATCGTGCTCGGCAGCACACTCACCGACGCTCTGGCGACTCCACTTTCGAAATGGAAGAATCCGCTCGTCGTGCAAGCCGCTGCATCGCAGCCCGCTTCGTTTCCGGTTCAGTTTTTCGATGTGGCTCAGCAAGCCGGGCTGAACATCCCCAACGTGTGGGGCGGTATAGACCGCAAGCGGGTCATCATTGAAACCAAGGGAAGCGGACTGGCCTTTTTCGACTACGACCATGACGGCTGGCTCGACATCTACCTCAGCAATGGAAATCGCCTCGATGCGCATTGGCCGGCTGGAAAGGAACCGATCTCTCACTTGTACAAGAACAACCGTGACGGCACCTTTACCGATGTTACTGAAAAGTCGGGGCTCGGGCGTACCGGTTGGCAGACCGGCGTCTGCGTGGGCGATTTCGACAATGATGGATGGGACGACCTGTTTTGTTGCTTCTGGGGCCATAACATTCTCTTTCATAACAACGGCAATGGCACCTTTACCGATGTTACCCATAAGGCGGGCCTTTCCCAGGAGAACGTCCGTTGGGGCACTGGCTGCACTTTCCTCGATTATGACCGGGACGGCCACCTCGATCTTTTCGTATGCAATTTCGTCAAGCTGGACCCGGACAAGATTCCCTCCGCCAACGACATGAGTTTCTGCCAGTGGAAAGGTGTCCCCACCATGTGCGGCCCGCGCGGTCTGCCGGGGGACACAAACATTCTCTACCACAACAACGGAAACGGCACTTTTACCGACGTTTCTGAGAAGGCGGGCATTCTCAAGCCCGGGCCGCGGTACTCGATCACCGCTACCTCTTACGATTTTGACAACGACGGCTGGCCGGACATTTATGTCGCGGTGGACTCCGAACCCAGCATCCTATTCCAGAACAACCATGACGGCACGTTCACCGATGTCGCGGTCATGGCCGGTTGCGCCTACAACGAAGACGGCCATGAGCAGGCTGGAATGGGCCTCGCCGTTGCCGACTACGACTGCGACGGCTGGTTCGACATCTTCAAAACCAACTTCGCGGACGACACCTGCGACCTCTACCACAACAATGGCGACGGGACCTTCAGCGATCTGTCTTTCAGCTCCGGCGTCGGGATCAACAACAATTATGTGGCGTGGGGCTGCGGCTTCATCGACTACGACAACGATGGCTGGCCGGACATCGTTCAGATCAATGGACACGTCTACCCGGAGATCGACAACTATAACTTCGGGGAGACCTTCAAGAATCCGCGGCTGGTCTACAGGAATCTCGGCAATGGCCGCTTCAAGGACGTTTCTGCTGAGATGGGCCCCGGCATCAGCGCGCGCTTTTCCAGCCGCGGGGCCGCATTCGGAGACTATGACAACGATGGTGGCATGGATGTCCTGATTTTGAATATGAACGATCTGCCATCCCTCCTCCACAATGTCGGGGGCAACAAGCAGAACTGGATCAAGATAAAGCTCCTGGGAAGCAGGTGCAATCGCACCGCCATTGGAGCCCGCGTGCGAGTTACCGCGGGCACACACACCCAGATGGACGAAGTACACGGCGGCACAAGCGTTATGTCGCAAAGCGACCTGCGTCTTCACTTCGGCCTTGGGAAGGTCGAGACCGTGGACTTGATCGAAGTCAAGTGGCCAACCACGCAGAAGATCGAACAGTTCAAGCAGGTCAAAGCAAATCAGATACTCACCATTCGCGAAGGCGAAGGCATAGTCGCGGCCTTCAAGCCGCGATCGGCGTAGAGCGCTTTCGCAAGACCATCGAAACAACTGCCCTTTGCGTTGGCCGGATCAAGGCGCTGCGGTCAATGGCCTGGCGGATTGAACGGCTTGTGCTTTCAATGGGCCAGCGGATAGGCTGGCTGCCCCGGCACAACTACCAGGAACTGTTTAACGTCTCGCCTTTGTTGTTCGATAGCTGCTGCCTGTAGCTTCTTAATCTCATCGTGTAACTGGAATTCCTGCTTGGCCTTGGCCGGCTCGCCGATCCGGTCATAGGCCACCCCCAGCCGATAATGAGCCTCGTCTAGCTGTGGGTTCACTTCGATTGCCTTGGTGTAATAGCCAATCGCTTTCTCGAAGTTGCGTTGGGAATAATAGAGAATCCCAAGTTGCAGGTAAGCTTCGCCGCATTTGGCGTCGATCGTCACAGCTCGTGTAAGCAGCGTCTCCACCTGCTGCAAGGCCAGCGGGTCCGCCGGCTGCGCCTGCCCTTTCCAGATGGCCATCGCGTAAAGGTAATTCGCCACGGAGCTTCCGGGCTGCAGTTGCACGAATCGCGCCAGCTTCCGCTCAACGCACGCCAATGGGTTGGGCGCCGCCATCTCTATCTTGCCCATGAAAATGTAGGGCTCGGGGTCTGCCGGATTCAGGTCGGAAGCATCGCAGAGCCGGAGGGCCGCCTCATCGTAGCGAGCGCTGGCAAAGAGAGCGGTACCCAGCGCAGCCAGCATTCTGGCCGATTGCGGATAAGCCTTTGCCCCCTTTCCAAAAACCTCTTGTGCTTGCCATATCGCCCGGTGAAACAACAACTCTGAGCCCCACTCGAAATAGTCTTGTTCGCTCGGATCCAGGCGGACTGCTTGCTCATATTCGTGAACGGCAGCCAAAGGATCGCCTGACTTTTCGTCAAGCTCGGCCGCCAGGCGGTGCAGGTCCGCGTTCTCCCCATGCGCAAGTAACTTCTGCACGTGTTCGCGGGCTTGCGAGATATCGCCGGCTTCCTTCAAAGCCAGCGCCAGATCGTATTCGTTGTCATGATTCGCGGGATCGATCCGGTATGAGGTCTGAAGCAGAGAAATGGACTCCCTGTATCTGCCCGCGTGGAGATAAAAATCGCCTAGCTGACGGTTGGCCTCGAAACTCCCTGGGGCGCCGGCAAGAGCCGCGCGCAGCTTGCTTTCAGATTCGTTCGCTGCAATGGCATCGCCGCTCAAATCTGCCGCGTTGTGTCCTGGACCGTCCGCTTTGAGTTTGAGCGTTTCACGCGTGAGAGCTTCGCTGGCTCGCAAGCTGGTATCCGATCCATGGCCCCCCGCCGCGGTCCAATCCGTGACCCCCGCGATGGTGAAAGTCGGCTCATCGGCAAATTCCATCACTTGGGTTGAAGGCACTGAAGAAGCGCTGGAATCTGCATGGACCGGCGTCGAATCTTCAAGGACCAGGTTTATCTGCTTTTGCTCTCCCAAGGACGATACAACGACGGCAGCGGCGCGACTGCGCAGTCCTGATTTCTCCGCGCTGAGGTTATAGCTGCCCGTCCCAGGCGCGGAAAACCTAAAGACACCCGCTCCACTTGTTTTCGTCTCCAAGCCGCCTGGAACACCCTGTTGTTCAAGCCGCACCAGCGCATCGCCAACCGGCCTCCCGGCCGAGTTGAGGACGCTGCCCTGGATCGTAACCCCAACGGAGTGCTGCGAAGAAGCGTACTGCGCGGCCGCCGCCGGGATTGCCACGCTAATCAGCGCCGCGACGACTCCGAGAGCGACAAGAAGATACCGGCAGTTTCCGGCTTCAGATGCAGACCGCAATTTGTGTGAACCGTTTGCGATGAAATTCAACTCTCCAACCCTGGAAATCCTGCCAGGTTTTTCTTTCATGTCCGCACCTGCAACTGCCCCTCAACCGTTGAAGGCATCTACTCCTCCAGGATGACAATCTCATTCTACAACCGCGGTCAGGGGAGGAAGGATTCATGGAGGGAGCCGCAACCTTGAACTGCATTGCTATCGGCACTGAATCCGTTGCTAAACGTTGCAGGCGCAAGAATGGGCACAATCGCAGAATCCATATGAGCGCGTGCTGGACCCGAGCAACGATCTGGCAGGCCTGATCGATAGCTGTGTTGAGGACGCCGGAGCCTGCTGCACCCTGTCGTTCGACCCTCCATACGCAAACCATCCGGACGAGTGTCGCGACCTGAAGGTGGTCGTCGGCAAGCCAGGGCTGGCGACCCGCACCAACACCCGGTATTACAATCAGCCGCAGCCACAGGCGGACGTCTCGAAGTGAGTCGCGAAGGAACTTGATGAGGCGCATCGCATGGCCAAATCAACCCCTGCATGCCGCGCAGTTTTTCTTCGTTTGCCGGCTCTTCCTTTCCGGGGTCCCATGCCTCGGCTCCTTGTCGCTGGGGTAAAAGTAAAAGCGGCCTATCACTGAGTTGACGTGGGCAGGTCAAGTGGAGAATCGCTTCCGCCGCCCACTGCACAAAACAACTCCGCCTGACTAGGATTAGAATCTTCGTGTCCCTTGGGTGAGAACGATTGCGGTTCTCTCCTTTACGGATGCGGAATGGGGACGGTGCAATGCGACGGTTGATTCTCCTGGGGCTTCTGGCGGCGATGGCTCTTCCAGCCGGGGCCGCAAAACGCGTCACCGTGGCGCAACTGGAGCAGGCGCTGGCCGCGGCCTGCGCGGCGCACAAGCCTGCCGGGGAGATGGTGCGGTTGATTGCCGGAATGGAGCTTTCCGAGCGGCTCAGCGAGGATACGGCGGAACGGCTGAACACGCAATTGAATGCGGGATCCGCGGTGGAACTGGGCCTGGCATTGCTGGCCGATCAGTCGGCGTTTTTCGATCCGCCGGCGAGCGAGTTGCCGGCCACAGCCGCTCCCGACGAGGCCGCCCAGCAGCGGATGCTCGCGGCCGCGCGCAGCTATGTAGCGCAGACGTTGCCGCGATTGCCCAACTTCCTGGCCACCCGGACCATCAACCGTTACGACGACAGCCCCCAGGAGGTCAAGAAAGGCGCGTGGCCGGTTCGGGCGGGATTGCACCTTGTGGACACTTCGAGCCGGGAAGTCTCTGTCCGCGACGAACGGGAAAATCAGCCCCCCACGCAAGGTTCCGCTGTGTGGAAGGAGCAGATTGGACTGATCTCCGGGGGTGAGTTCGGTTCCACGCTGGGCATGATCCTGGCCGACACAGTCCAGGGGAAGGTGACCTGGAGCCACTGGGAACAGAGCGCGGCGGGCGCGACCGCGGTGTTCCACTATTCGGTGCCGAAGTCCGCATCGCACTTTGAGATCATCGGGACGCTTCAGCGGCAGGCGGCCCTGGAGGGCCACGCAACGACCGACGCCGGCACCAGCTCCAGGGGCATTGCGGGCATTGGAGTACGGCCGAGCGGCGTCAGTTCTACCAACACCTCGATCATTCGCACCAGGCCCGGTTATCACGGTTCGGTCTGGCTGGACCCGGCCACCGGGACCATTCTCCGCATCACCATGGAAGCCAACGCGAAAGACAGCGCTCCGTTCCGGCGGGCCGCGATTCTGGTGAAGTACGGGCCGGTTGAGATAGGCGGCAGCAGTTTCATCTGCCCGGTGCGCAGCCTGGCTCTCTCCACGGCGGTCGCCGGCGCCGAAGCCATCTCAGGAGATGCGCCGACCGAGTGGCTGAACGAGACTTTGTTCACCGGCTACCATCGCTTCGCCTCGACGACCCGGATTCTCACCGATACGGCGCCGCCGCAGTAACTCTGAGTATCCCGCGAACGGAGAGTCGAGCTTCTACTTCTTGTTTCTCTCCGGCTTGGGCATGAAGTAACCACGGCGCGCCTGTAACTCCAGGCCGTCCCGATCCACTTGCACCTTCAAGCGGTGATACGTGCCGTCCGGCTTCACGTTGTCGAGTGAGAGTTCGAGCACGTAGACATCCTCCGGCGCCTCCGTCAGGGCGTTGAATCCCGCGTCCAGATCGTTGCTGTTATGAAAGAACGTGCCGCCGGTGCCGTCAGCCAGTTCCGCCATCACGTTCTCGGCCGCCTTCATGGCGTTGGCGCGGAATTCACCCTTTGTCAACACCGGAACCACGTGTGTATCGTCACTGGCCATCAATGCCGTCGTGTACAACCCGCGCACATCCAGCGCGCTGACGGTCACATTCCACTGCGCCGCCAGGTCCATGATCCGCGACTCCGCGGTCCTGGACTCCTGCTCGACGATGGGGAAGCCGGACGACACCAGGATCAGCGTGCGCTGCCCTGGCAGCGGGGCCATCCTGCGCACAATCTCGGAGATAGTAGCGAAGGTTGCCTGGACATCCTGAGAGCCAATCGCCAGAGCACGCCTGGCTGCCGACTCCGCCAGCCTGGCAGCTGCGGGAAGGTCGGTCTGCGGATTGATGCCGGGGTTGCAATTGAGCACCTGGGCCAATGCGTCCTGTCCCGCCGTTGCGTCGTGCTTGTTCAACATCAGGTCAGCCTGGTAGTAGTCGATATTCGGACAATCGGCTTTGTCGGTCTGGCTCGGCAGCAGGCTCATGATCGCGGCCTGCAGCTTGGCGCGATCACGTGTCAATCCGCTGTTGGTTTTTCCAGAAGTCGAAACCACGGCAGCCATATTCGAGCCGGTCAATGCCCCGTTTAGTGCCTTCACGCCGGCCTTCCTGGCATACGCCAGGTCTTCAAAGCTCATGTGCATGTCGTCGAATAGGAAGACAAGGATGCGGTCTGGCAGGAGCGGCGATTGCGGCGCGGCACTCACTGAAGCCGGCGGCTGCGCAACGCTTTCATGGCTGGCGGCCGCGCTCGCTTCCAGGCCGCCGCGTCTCTCCACCGTGAATGCTGAGACAGTTCGCGGCTTGTCGTTGTCCAAGACTTGAAAGTCCTCTTTTTTCAGGTCGCCCACTGCACGGCCCTGCTTATCGCGGACCACAACCGGCACCAGCACTCTGTTGACGTTGACTTGAATCCTGGTACCCGCGTCCTGAGCCTCTTTCGCTTGTTGAGCGGTGGAGTGCGGGCACGGGACGAACGTCAGGCAACACAGGACAAGACCCCGGTGCAACTGTACTCTCACATTCATGGGAAGCTTCCCTTTTTTACTTCGAAGCTGGGCATACTCGCCAATGCTCACGCCATCATACGCCGCGTCACGCAGACTTCAAAACTGGCAAGCTTCCATCCACTTCTATGAGGTTTTGGAGCTTCACGCGGCAAGGACGCTCACCAGGTTCACAAATCCCCGATAGCCCGCCCGCGATCACGGAAAATGCGTATGGAATGGGCCATGTCCTCTATCTTGCCACCAGCCTCTGGCAGTCACTTTATTGAAGACGGCAGTGCCAGGAGTAGCATTGGGCACAGCAGGCGGAATCCAAATCGGATGGGTGTAACCGCCCCGCGGTTGTCCCGTTGGCTGGCCCAAACGCAGGTAAAGACTTCAAAGTAATGTTGTATATTTAGGCCATGCCCACGACCATGAAGGATATTGCCCGAGATCTTGGGGTTTCCGTTGTCACGGTTTCAAAGGTACTGCGGAACCACCGGGATATTGGTGACGAAACTCGCAAGCGGGTTCTGGACCGCATCAAGGAACTCAATTACACTCCGAATCTTGCGGCGCGCGGTTTGGTTACAGGAAAGACATATCTCGTTGGTCTTGTGGTGCCCGACCTGCTGCACCCGTTTTTCGCCCAGATAGCAAAATCCCTCTCTGGGGCCCTTCTGAAGAAGGACTATTGCCTCACGATCCTAACTTCGGACGAGGATCCCGAATTGGAGGAGCGTGAAATCAACCGGCTCCTCGGTCGCGGACTGGACGCTCTGATTATTGCCTCGTCATGCACAACTTCCGCGCTATTCAAGCGCATCCAGAAGCAGGGTCCTCCGTTTGTCTTGATCGACCGCAGTTTTCCCGATCTCCACGCAAATTTCGTGGGAGTCGATGACGAGGCTGTCGGGATCCTGGCGACTGAGCATCTGATTGAAGTGGGCTGCAGGAGGATTGCCCATTTACGTGGGCCGCAGACCAGTCCCGGCATAGGCCGTCTCAAGGGATATCTAAATACCTTGGCGAAAAGCAAATTGACGCCTTTGCCTGGGTATGTTTCCACTCAGCGGTTGGTGGATGTTCAAAGCAGGGAAAGCGGGGCCGAATTGATGCGCCAGATGCTCACCCTCCATCCTCGTCCCGACGGCGTATTCTGCTACAACGATCCCATGGCAATTGGAGCCATTCATACCATTCTCGATGCAGGCTTGCGGGTCCCCGAAGATATCGCTGTAATAGGGTCTGGAAATCTCCATTATGATACTGAACTCCGCGTCCCTTTATCCAGCATCGATCAACAGACCGAGTTGATCGGAGAACGTGCGGCACGCCTGACCCTCTCGCTCCTGGAGTCCAAGACGCGTCCACGTAATAAGACCTTTATACTTCAGCCTCAACTCGTAATCCGTGCCTCCACTGAGAGAAGGCGGAGGATGACCGGAGCAGCAGCCAAGAGCCTGACGAACGCTAAGTAAGGTTACTGGCCTTCATTCTCGTGAATGCTGTCCCTCATGAATGCTGTTCCCTTGGCAGCCTGCGGTGCAATAGGTTGGATGCGACGTGGCCGTTGGCGCAGGTTGCGGTTGTTTCCCAGGCTGACACAAACAGTTAGGATGCAGTTAGCCGTTCGATGAGCATCGATCGGCCGGCAAGACGACTCTACACAACGGTCAATGTCTGACCTGCGGTGAGAGATAAAGGAGTAGAAAACTCGAGCATCGCGCCACCTTCTCTTGTGGTGATGCTTATGGCAAGCGTAAGTGCTCCCATGCGGGCGGATTGAGCGGCCATTTGAAGCTTGAGAGATTTCAAATTGAGCGTTCCAGAGGCGCAGTGGATCGACAGGGTCCGTCCGGAGCGGCTGATCGTGCCGAAGCCTGACGCCGTAACCCATGGAGCACGGAAGTCTCCAGGCGCCGTTGGGACGACCGCCAGAGACTTATTGGGCATATCGGGCTTGAAACCGGTGGCGGCAAGCATGGTGGCCCAACTACTCATTGCGCGCGAATAATGGCCGCCGCATTCCACGTGGTTCCACGGTTGGCCGGCGCGCAGATACCTTTGGTGAATCGCCTCCACAATCCTTGCTCCGTCGGCATAACGGTCATGATCCATCAGAAACGATGCAAATGCGAACTCGATTCCCGACCAGAGTCCGCCGGCCTGCAGATTGTTGAGCGCCAGCAGACCTGCGCCCCGTTTGGGAGCGGTAGCATTGTGCAGGCCAAACTCCGGATTGAAGTTGTTAGTGAAAATGCTGTCGATTGACTGGTTGAGGTTCTTCTCCGAGATTGTCGTGGGCAGGCCGATGAGATGAGTGAACCACTCGCCGGAGATTTGGTCCGTCATGCACATTTCATCGTGGTTCTTGCCGTCCACCCAGAGGCTGTAGTATTCGCCATTGAAAAGCATGTTATCGAAACTGGCCGACGCCTTGGTCAACAGGTCCGACCAGTGCCTGGCCTCGCCGGGCTTGTCTGCTTCCCTGGCAATCCTGACGGCGGCGCGCAGAGCGCCGAGCCAGAGGGAGGCGATGTAGGAAGGCGTTCCCTTCATGCGCCATTGGTCATAGGTCTGAAAGCCCGTCTCGCGGTCGGGAAGCCCGTCTCCATTGGTGTCGAGCGACTCTGTGAATGTCATCGCCCTGACGACATGCCCCCACATGAATGCGAGATATTCCCTGTCTGCAGTCCACAGGTAATCCCGGTACACCATCATGACGAATTGAGGATTCATATCGACCCGCGCAAACCCTGGGACATCGACTCGGTCGAAGTTGCCCGCATAATTGTGCGGTACCTGTCCGAGTTTGTTTTGAAGGGCAATGATCCGCTTCATCTGCGAGAGCTTGAGCTCAGGGAAGAGAGCTATGATGGGAAAGCTGCCCTGATAATCCACATCGGTAGTCGACAAGCCACAGCAGCCCAGCCCCTCCCAAATCGCATAACTGCCGTCCTTGATCCACCAGGTGTTGAACACCAAAGTCGAAAGTTGGCTGGACCACGCAAAGCACATCGCATCGCCACAGGATGTATCGGCGAGGGTGCGGGCAAAACTCTCCGTCGCGGCGCGCTGCTCATTGTAATGGGCGCAGAGGTAGCTGTTGACGCCGGCTGCATCGGGATACCAGTTAGCATACATATGCCCCATTTCGTGGCCATCCGTTGTGAGGTGATGGGGAAAGAACCAGCTCAGGGTGAAACGAATCTCAACCTTCTGCCCTGGCGCAAGTTGGACGCTTGAAGCCATTGCTCCTGTCCCCCAGGTGAGCTTTCGAGCGCCGTCTTTTCCGAGCAGATTGCTACGGACTTCCTTGAGCAGATTCCTGCGATCGTTCCCTTCCCCACCGGCATTGGCCAGGCGGGCGTCGGAGAAAACGCGCGCCAGCAGTGCATCGGAGCTTAGTTCCTTGATCTTGTTTTCAATTTCGGCGGCGGAGAAGGCATCGATCTGGGCCATCGTCGGCAATCCGGTGCTGGGGTCGGTTTGTCCGATTGTGTTCGGCAGGCGGCCACTCGCCAGTAACTCATGCATGACACTCAAAAGCATGTAATTGACACGCGGTGTCTTCCACCGGCAGGCGCCGGGCAGCGCGTATTCCTGAAAGGTGCCACCAATGTAGGAGTGCTCGCCTCCTGTAACTGAGAGACACATGTTGCCGAGCCCTGAGGGAAAGTCGGTCTCAGCCGCGGTGTCAAGAAACAGGCTGGTAGCGCCATGGTTTTGCGAGACCGTATTGGTCAGGCGGCGCTCGGGCAGCGCGGAAGCCAGCGGATTGTCAAGGAAGCCGGCCAGCGACACTTCCACAGGCTCTTCGCAGACGTTTTCAAGAGAGTAGACAACATGGAACCCGGGAGTGCCCGAGTCGCGTGCATTGCCCGGCATAAAGGGCGAAAAGACATGGGCCGATGCACGGACGGGGACAGACGGATCGTTATAGCGAAGACCCGTCATTGGAAACCAGGCGTAGTAGTCGATCGACTCGACATCCTGAACGAATGGCAGTGTGTAGAGGTCGTTCTCATCGGAACGGAGATAAAGCCGTCGCACCTGAGGTATCGCGTCGGAAGTCTTTCTGGAACGGAGCACAAAGCGCAGATATTGGGGCCCCGGAGGAGGCGGCGCAGTGGTAGAGCGGGCATTCTGCGACCAGGGGCCGGAGTTGAAGATCTGCCATTCATAGAAGCAGCCGTCGGCGCGAATCTCTACAAACCCCGTCCCGATGCCTCCCAGCGGCGCGCCCGAACCCATCGGCATGGTGGAGGGAATTGCGAGCGGCACGCCCTGTTTATCGGGGCCGGATGCGCTGCTTTCCATGCCCGCTCCCGCTGCGGCTCCACTGTCGCGCCGCACTGAAACCCGATAGGGCGCAGCGAAAGTTTCGGGGACGCTGAGAACTGCGCCGCCCGCGGTGGCAAACGTGGTGAGAAACTTTCGGCGCGAAATGCTCATTGGATGCTCCGCTGGGAGAAGGCCCTGGTACGAGTCGCACGGGAGCGCCGAAGGATGAAACCATCACCGGCAGCTCTCGTAGGCACTTTCTACCAAGACGAGATTATAGGCGATACCATCGCTGCGCCAATCCCCGTTGCGCAGGCCCGGTTCAAGGCGGCGTGGCCTGCAGCCGGTATCTTCTTCCCTTTTCGACGCGTAGTGTAATTGCGCCGTCCGGCTCCGGCTTCGCTTCCGCAACGGGCACGAAGCTGAAGTTGGCTGGCGGACGGAACTGGTGCTCGCCGGAGATGAGCGCTCGCACCGTCGCCGTAACTGTCTGGGCATCCTTCCATCCGACATCCACTTCGACCCCGCTTCGCGCGCGTAAGCCGCGCGCCGAACCCGTCTTCCATGCGGCCGGCCACGACCTCCGCTGTTTTGCGGCCGTTCTCGATCAGATCGCGGACCATCCCGATCAGCGGCTCGTGGCACTCCGAGAGATTGTACGTCTCCGCCGGCCAGTAATTCATTTGGACATTGATGTTACCTGAGAGTAAGTCGCCTGTTTCAAAGATTCATAGATATCCGCGTAGTTCATTGTCCCCCTCCCAGAAGCAGCGTCTTCACCGCCGGCTCGATGGCATCGAGCAGAATCTTTGGATAGAGGCCTACAGCCAGACTGACCCACGCCAGCAGCACCGTGCCCGTAACCTCCGGCCAGGTGATCGTCGCGAATGGCTGCTCCTGCTCATGCTCCAGATCATGCGCGCTCGGCCGCACATCGCTGAAGAACGCCTTCTGCATGGCCCTCCACGTGTACGCCACGCCCACCACAATCCCCACGCCCGCCACAACCGTCCACCAGGGCTTCGCGATCCACGCCCCCACCAGCACCTGCAACTCGGCCACAAATCCGGAGAATCCCGGCAGCCCCATGGACGCCATTCCGGCAATCACAAAGGCCCACGCCGCAAACGGCAATCGCCTGGAAAGGTGCATCGTCTCCAACTGCGCCAACTGCCGCGTGTGCGTGCGGTCGTAGACGATGCGCCCCACAATGGCGAACAGCAGTCCCGCAATGATGCCGTGCGAAAACATCTGCAACACCGCGCCCGTCACGCCGATCTGGTTCAGCGTCACCAGTCCCAGCAGCACAAACCCCATGTGGCTCACGCTGGAGTAGCCGATCACAAACTTGAAGTCCGTCTGCGCCAGCGCCACCAGCGCGCCATACACAATCCCCACCACCGCCAGCACCGCAAACACGTCGCGCCACGAACCGACGCCAATGAACGAAAACCCCCACGGATCAAGCCCGCGGGGAAACAGCCCGATCGCGACCCGCAGGCAGCCGTAAGCGCCCAGCTTCATCACCACCCCGGCCAGCAGCATCGACGCAGCCGTCGGAGCGGCCACGTGGCCTGTCGGCGCCCAGGTGTGGAACGGCCATAAGCCGGCCAGAATCCCGAACCCGACAAACACCAGCGGAAACGCCCACATCTGGAAGCTCACCGGCAGCCCCGCATGAGCCAGTGCAATGAGGCCGGTCGAGTGGCTCCCCGCCGTCGCATAAGCCGCCAGCACCCCGATCAGCACCATCGCCGAGCCCACAAACGAGTAGAGCGCCAGCTTCATCGCCGCGTACTCCCGCCGCGTCGATCCCCAGATTGCGATCAGGAAGTACTTGGGCACGATCGCAACCTCGTAGAACACAAAGAGCAGAAACACGTCGAAGCTGAGAAAGACCCCGTACACCCCACCGATCAGCGCCAGGAAGAACGCGAAAAACTCATTCGTGCGCAGCTCGATGTTCCAGCTGAACAGGACTCCAGCCACTGCCGCGAGCCCCGTCAGCAGCACCAGCACGCGGCTGATTCCATCGGCTGCCAGCAGGTAGTGAATCCCCATCGACGGCACCCAGGGCAGATCGACAATCGTCACGCGGGCGGCATGATTTGGCCCCATCCCGGCCACAAACCCCTGCAGCGCCAGCGCCAGGCCAGCCACGGCCACCGCCAGCGCCAGCCAACGCGCCAACGCCTGGTCGCCGTGGCGACCCGGCCGCCCTTTGGGCAACAGCGCCAGCACCAGCGCCCCGGCAAACGAGAGATAGATCGTGAATGCCAATAGCGACCCGGAGTTTGGATGAAATATCGAAAACATCAGAATCTCCAGTGCGCCAGCAGGTTTTGAACCGTTGGGTTCACAGTGTCCACAATCAGTTGCGGCAAAAGTCCTACCAGAAACATCAGGCAAATCACCGGAGCCAGCGCCATCCGCTCCCCGTGATGCAGGTCTGGGAAACCTACGCAATGCTCCGGCACAGGTCCGTTAAACACTTTCTGAATCACCGTCAGCATCACCGCCGCCGTCACCAGCAGGCCAAGAACAGAAACCGTGGCTGCCACCCATGCCAGTGGGAAAACGCCGCGGAAGATCAAAAACTCGCCCACAAATTGGTTCAGCCCCGGCAGCCCCAACGAGCTGAACAGCGCAATCCCCATCAGTCCCGCCAGCACCGGCGCGGGCTTGCGCAGCCCGCCAAAGTCGTCGATGCCGCGGTGCCCGCCCGTTCGCGTCTGCAGCATGGCCACAAACCAGAACAGCGTGGCCGCCGTCAACCCGTGGTTGAACATCTGCAGAATCACGCCGTTCAGCGCCGCCGCCTGGTTCGCCAGCGCGCCCGCATCGCCTACGGCCACCGGAACCGCCAACGCAAATATCCCCAGCAGACAATAGCCCAGGTGATTCACGCTCGAGTACGCGAACACCCGTTTCAAATCCTTCTGTTGCGCCGCCGCCCATGCGCCCATTACCACCGTCGCCACCGCCAGCACCAGCAACGGTGTCCGCATCTCGGCAATCTGCGCCCCGAACAACGGAATCGCAATCCGCAGCAGACCATACACGCCCATCTTCGACATCGCGCCGGTCAGCAGCATCGTCACCGGCGAAGGCGCCTCCGCGTAAGCCGCCGGCAGCCATGTGTGAAACGGAACCATCGGCACCTTCACCGCGAACCCCGCCAGCACTCCGATCGCCAGCCAAAGGGTCACCGGCCCCAGGTGCGCCGTCACCATCTGCTCCAACTCGCCCGTCGAAGCCAGCAGCGTCAGGTGCGGGAAGTCCATGCTGCCCGTGGCAACAAAAACCGCCAGAAACGCCACCAGCAGCGCCACCGACCCCGCCATCGTATACACAAAGAACTGCGTCGCCGCCGGCCCGCGCCGCGTCCCGCCCCACAACTTGATCAGGAAGAACGCCGGAATCAGGCTCAGCTCCCAGAACAAAAACCAGTGGAAGAAGTTCAACGCCGTGAACGATCCGAACAGCCCCGACTCCAGCACCAGCACCAATCCAAAATAAAGTCCCGGCTGGTGGTGCACCCGGTGCGCCGCATCCACCGACATCAGCGTCACGATGGCTGACAACACCACCATCAACGCCCCCAGCCCATCCACGCCCAGGTGATATTCAATCCCCAGCGACGGCACCCAACTGGCTCGTTCCACCAGCCCGATTGAACCATTCGCGGGCAACTGGGTCCACACAAAAAGCGCCAGCGCCAGGCTGCCCAGCGTCGTAATCAGCGCCACGGTGCGCGCATGTTTGCCCGACCAGAGCGCAATCGCCGCACCCACCAGGGGCACCACGGTCAACAGCGTCAACACAGGAATTCCGCTCATGGCAGGCTGCTCCAGATCAGAATCGCCGCCAGCGCGACCACAGAAAGGGCCAAGATTCTCAGGTAGGTCTGCACGCGCCCGGTTTGCACCGCCGCCAGCAACCCTCCGCCGCTCGCCAGTTCATCGCAGCCCTTGTCGAAGCTGCCATCCACAACGTTGTTATCGAGGAACTGGTTCAACTGCGCCCAGCCGCGAAAGGCCCACGCAACCCCGGCCACCACTCCGCCCCAAACCCGGCGGTCCAGCCAGTCCGCAACCCGCGCCCACCACCAATAAAACGCGATCACCGTTACCCCGTACAACTCATCCACATACAGCCGGTCGCGCAGCCAGCCCCAGGCCACGGGCGCAGCCTTTTCCAGCACGTCCGGCTCCTCCGGCGTCGGCGCCTGCCCTCCATAGAGCCTCCATCCCAGCCCCAATCCCAGGAACACCACCACCGTCGAAGTCGCCATCAGCCCCAGCAGCCCCGGCTCGGCAAATCCATGCCAGTCGAACCCCACCGCCCTGCCGTCCAGAAACGCTCGGAACCAAGGCCACGCCGGCGTTCCAATCAATCCCAGCGCCATCGCGAAGAAAGCCAGTATCGCCAGCGGTACAGTGATCACCGCCGGGCTCTCGTGCGCCGGCTTCTTGCCCCGCCAGTAACCAAAAAACACGTAGCCCACCTGCCGCGTCATATAGAACGCGGTCAGCAGCGCGCCAAATACCAGCAGATAAAAAGGCGTCTTCGCCACCGTCCAATGTTTCGCGGCCTCCAGAATCCCGTCTTTGCTCCAAAACCCTGAAAACAGCAGCGGAAACCCGCACAGCGCCAGCATTCCAATCGCATACGTGAAAAAAGTTAGCGGCATGTCGGCCCGCAGCCCGCCCATCCGCCTTATGTCCTGCTCCTCGTGGCAGCCGTGAATCACCGATCCCGCGCCCAGAAACAGCAGCGCCTTGAAGAACCCATGCGTAATCAGGTGGAACATCCCCACCGCCACGCCGCCCATCCCCAGCCCCGCCATCATGTAGCCCAGTTGCGACACCGTCGAGTACGCCAGGATTCTTTTGATATCGTTCTGCGCCACCGCGATCAGCGCCGCAAACACCGCCGTAAACGCGCCCACCCAGGTCACCACCGTCAGCGCCGCCGTCGTTCCACCTGCGAGCGCACCGGCCTGCATCAGCGGATAAACCCGCGCGATCAGATAAACGCCCGCCGCCACCATGGTCGCCGCGTGAATCAGCGCCGAAACCGGCGTCGGACCCTCCATCGCATCCGGCAGCCACACGTGCAGCGGAAACTGTCCGCTCTTGCCCGCCGCTCCCGCAAAAATCAACAGCCCAATCGCCCCCGCCGCCGTCAATCCCCACGCCCCCGGCTGCGCGAGCAGTCCCTTCAGCGCCCCAAACTCCAGGGAACCCGCGCCGTTGTTATAGAACAGCAGCGTCCCCGTCTGCGCAAACAGCCACACCATCCCCAGCAGGAAGAACACATCTCCCACCTTCGTGGTCAGGAACGCCTTCTTCGCGGCGGCCGCCGCTGCCGGCTTCTGATACCAGAACCCGATCAATAAGTAGGAAGTAAGTCCCACTAACTCCCAGAAGATAAACAGCAGCAGCAAGCTATTAGCAATTACCACGCCAAGCATAGCTCCCGCAAACAAGCTCATGAAGCAGAAGAAGCGCGTGAAGTTCTCGTCGTGCTCCATGTACCCGGTCGAGTAGATGAAGATCAAGAGGCCGACAAACGCCACCATCACCAGCATCACCGCGGCGAGTGGATCGAGCACCCAGCCCAGGTCCACGCTGGCCGTGCCGACCTGAATCCAGGTAAAGTTCACCGTCTCGCGCACAGCAACGCCGTGCGCCCATCCAGCCACCACGTGTGCAAACGCGACTAGCGAGAGCAGCAGCGAGAAACTCAGTGAGGCAATGGCCAGCGTAGCCGCCGTCTTGCGCTTCGGCTGCTTGAGTAGCGCAATCACGCCCGAAGCCACAATGGGCACAGTGGGAATGAGCCACAAAATCCCCGTGATCGGAGAAGCAGCCAAATGCGGGGCGAACGAAATTGTCTCTTGCATCAACCTCTCATCCCCTCATCCTGTTCATCGCGTCCAGGTCCGTAGTATGCGCGTGGCGATGAATCGAAATCACCAGCCCCAGTCCCACCGCTGCCTCCGCCGCCGCCACGGCAATCGAGAAGATCGCAAACATCATCCCCGTCAGCGCCTCCGGATGCGGCCCGTAGCGCCAGAATGCAATCAGGTTCAGATTCGCCGCGTTCAGCATCAGCTCAATCCCGATCAGCACCAGGATGGCGTTGCGCCGCGTCAGCGCGCCCGCCAGCCCGATCGAAAACAACAGCGCCGCCACCAGAAGATAGCCCGTCAACGGATTCACTTGGCCCCCTCTTTCTCGTGCATGGCCACAATCACCGCGCCTATCAGCGCCGCCGTCAGCAGCAGCGCCACAATCTCCAGCGGCAGCACGTAGCGCCCCATCAGCGCATGGCCTATATCCAACACCGTCACCACCGGCGTCGCCGTCGGGGTGCCCTCTGGGCCCGGCAAAACCCGCGCACTCTGGAGCACCGCCCACCCCAGCACCGCAAAAACCCCCGCAGCAATCGCCAGCCCCGCCAGCCAGTTCCTGCTGTAGACGCCTTCCTTGGGCGTCTCCGATCCCTTGGTCAGCAGAATCGCAAACACCACCAGGATCGCCACCGCGCCAATATAAACAAGAATCTGCGCGAACCCCGCAAACTGCGCGTCCAGATCCAGAAAAAACAACGCCAGCCCCGCAAACGCCACCGTCAGCGCCAGCGCGCAATGCACGGTGTTCTTCAGCATCACCGCCGCCAGCCCGCCGGCCACGGTGAGCGCCGCAAGCAGGTAAAACACTACACTCATCGGCACACCTCACTCCGCATAGCGATAGCTCCTCGCCCCGAAGTGCTTTCTCCGCATCTCTCCCCAGCCCATGCCCACATAAGCCAGCACCAGGATCGCCGAGCACACCACCCAGCGCGGCCATCCATCGCCCATGAATCTCCACAACCCGGCCACCAGCAGGTTCAGCAGGCACATGGGCAGCACAAACTTCCACGCAAAGTTCATCAACTGGTCCTGCCGCAGCCGCGGCAGCGTTCCCCGCATCCAGATGAAGACGAAGATCGACAGCATCAGCTTCGAAAAGAACCAGATCCACGACGGAACCCAGCCCAGCCACGAGAACGGCGCCGACCATCCGCCCAGAAACAGCGTCGTGCCCAGCCCGGAGATCGAAAACATCGCCAGGTACTCGCCCAGAAAGAACAGCGCGAATTTGAAGCCCGAATACTCGGTGTGGTAACCGGCCACCAGCTCCGACTCGCCTTCGGGCAAATCGAACGGCGAGCGGTTGGTCTCCGCCGTGGCCGCAATGGCATACATCACAAAGCCCGCGCAGCCCCAGGGCGTGAAGATGTACCAGTGCGGCAAGCCCCAGGAGTAGTGGTTCTGCGCCTCCACGATCTTGGTCAGCGAAAGCGACCCGGTGATCATCACCACCGCCACGCTCGACAGCAGCAGCACCACCTCGTAGCTGATCATCTGCGCCACCGCGCGCATCGCGCCCAGCAGCGAATACTTGTTGCGGCTCGACCAACCCGCCATGAACACCGCAAGCTCGGTCGAGGCGCCCATCGCAAAGTAGAACAGCAGCCCGGCGTCCATATCCGCCAGCACCATGTTGCGTCCCATGGGCAGCACCGCAAAGCCCATGAACACCGTCACCACCAGCACCACCGGCGCCAGAAAATGCACCGCCGCATCGGCGCTCCTGGGAACGATGTCTTCCTTGGTGAGCGACTTGATGCCGTCGGCTATCGGCTGCAGCAGTCCGAACGGCCCCACGCGGTTCGGCCCCAGCCGGTTCTGAATGCGCCCCAGCCCCTTGCGCTCCATCCAGACGGCCAGCGCAAACAGCGCCGGAAACAGGCACACGATCACCACCACGCTCAGCAACACACCGGCCACGGGCTGCAATCCGGCAGGCAGAAAACTCACCAGCCAGTGTTGGAGCAGCACGAAGATCTGGTCCGCTTTCTCGATCATGCGCGGCTCTCCCCGTCAGCCGGCCCAACCGCGGGATTGCCGGCCCCATTGCCGCCAGGCGCCACGTCCGTCTCCGCGAGCGCCGCACTCGCAGCCGGAGCGGCGTCCGTTGCCGCAGGCGACGGCGCCGCCGCAGACGATGCCGGAGCAGCCGCCGCTTTCGCCGCCGCTGCCGCAGTGGCGGCCTTGGCCTTCGCGTCCGATTTGGCCTTTTCCCCAGCCAGCCGCGCATCCACCTCCGCCGCCTCGGTGGGATGAATCCGATGATAGTGCTCGTTCGACTTGGAAAGCTGCTTCCGGTCCAGCAGCAAACCGCCAAACCGGTCCGTCGTGCTCAGCTCAAACTCCGTATCCATCTTGATAGCTTCAAACGGGCAAACTTCCACGCATATCTGGCAACTCATGCACACCGAGATATCGATATCGAACCGCGTCGGATAAATCTGCATCTTTCCCAGTGCGTCCGGCTTCTTATCCGTGCTCTTCACGATATAAATGCACTTCGGCGGGCACTCTTTCTCGCAAATCTGGCAGGCCACGCACCGCATCCCGGCCTCCCAGTCCTTTCCGTCGTACACCAGGAAGGGAAAGTCCCGCGTCGCCTCGATCGGCGCAATCCTCTGCTCCGGATACTGGACCGTCGTCAGCCGCTCCGCGGACACAAAGCTCCCCGCAAAGTTCCTTGCCGTCTCCGCCAGCCCCTTCAGTATTCCTTCGCCCAGCAAGTTACTCCTCCAAAAACAGTGGTCAGTGATCAGTGATCAGTGATCAAGAGCCTTGCACTCAGTCTTTGATCTTGTCCAGCATTGCGTAAAGCATCTTGCCAACTTCGTGCGATAAAGCCTCTGCTTCATCGATCCGCTTGGGGTCACCCATGCCAAGTGAGCGTGCAACTTCAAGCTGGGTCTGGAACTCGAAGTTCGAACCTCGGGCAATTCCCAGGAACTGGCGGAATTCGCCGGTACTTAGTCTTCCCTGTCCTTCGGCAATGTTGCTTGGTACCGAAACTGCGGAGCGTCTGATCTGGCTCGTCAATCCGTACAGTTCTTCGCGCGGAAAATCGCGCGTCATGCTGTAAGCTCTGACGGCCAACTCCAACGACTTTTGCCAAACCACCAAATCCCGAAACGATTGAACCGCCGACTTGCCTTCCATGTCGAGCCTCTCACTGAGCCGAGCCCAAGTCACTGACCACTGACCACTGATCACTGGCCACTGTTACCTATCCACTTCCCCCAAAATAATATCCACGCTGCCAAAGATCAGCACCACGTCGGCCACGTTCTGTCCCAGCGCCATGTCCTCAAGCACCGTCAAATTGATCAGGCTCGGCGGCCGCACCCGGTAGCGATAGGGATTCGGTCCCCCGTCGCTGATCAGATAAAAGCCCAGCTCCCCTTTCGGCGACTCGATCCGCCCGTACGCCTCGCCCGGTTTGGGCCGGAAGCCGCGAAGCTTGGCCTTCGCATCCATCACCGGGCCGCCCGGAATATCCTTCAGCGCCTGCTCCAGTATCTTGATCGACTCCCGCATCTCCAGCAGCCGAATCATGAAGCGGTCGAACACGTCCCAATGATCGCCCAGCGGCACGCGGAACTTGAACCGGTTATAGACCCCGTACCCATCCACTTTGCGAATGTCGTAGTTCACGCCCGAGGCCCGCAGCATCGGCCCCGTCACCCCCGCGTTCACCGCCAGCTCCGGCCGCAGAATGCCCACTCCCTGCGTCCGCGCCATCAGAATCTCGTTGCCCCTGAGCAGCCGCTCGAACTCATCGACAAACCCCGGCAGTTCTTCGACCACCTTGCGCGTCACGGCCAGCCAGTCTGCTGTTGCATCCACCCGGCAGCCCCCAAAGCGCATGTAGTTGCACATCATCCGCGCCCCGGTCAGCTCCTCGAACAAATCCAGAATCTTCTCCCGCGCCTTGAAGGCGTACATCAGCGGCGTCCCGCTGGCGCCCATCTCCTGGATCAGAAATCCGATCGACGAAGCGTGGTTCTGCACCCGCGTCAGCTCGCCCACAATCACCCGCAGATACTCGGCCCGCTCGGGAACCGCCTGCCCGGTCAGCTTCTCCACCGCCAGCGCGTACGCCCAGTTGTTGGTTAGCGGGCACAAGTAGTCCAGTCGGTCCGTGAACGGCATCGACCCCAGGTAGCTGATCCCCTCGGCAATCTTTTCGTGGTTCCTGTGCAGATAGCCGAAGACCGGCTTCAACCGGATCACCCGCTCCCCATCCAGCGCCACATCCATGCGGAAGACCCCGTGCGTCGAGGGGTGGTGCGGCCCCATGGACACTTCCAGCAGTTCCCCTTCGCCGTCCGGCTCAATCACCGGCGGACGGTTCCAGCCCTCCCGCTTGTCCTTCTCCGCAACGAACCCTGAAGTGCTCATGCGCCGGCGCCCTTCCCTTCCCGGCCCGCTGCGACGCCGCTTCCGACGCCCGCCGCGCCCGCAACCGTCCCCGCGGCCTCTTGCTTCGCCTGGTGCGCCACAGCCCGCTTCAGCACCTCGTCGTGCGCCGTCGGCTCGTATTCAAAATCGTCCGGCTCCACGTAATCCCGCCGCATCGGGTGGTCCTTGAACCCCTCCCACATCAGCAGCCGCCGCAGGTCCGGGTGCCCGCTAAATACAATCCCGTACAGATCGAAGATCTCCCGCTCCTGGAACTCCGCCGACCGCCAGACCGGCGTCAGCGACGGCAGCTCCACCTGGTCCGTCCGATTCACCGTCTTCATCCGGATCACCACCGGCCCGTGCCCCCTGGCCACTGAAAACAGGTGATACACCGCCTCCAGGCAGCCCGGCTCCACGCGCTTTCGCGCCTCCTCCACTGTCTCTTCCGCATCCTGTTCCACGCCGTCCACGGTCTTCCTCACCGTGCGCGTCACCTTCACCTTTTCTGTCACTTCCTTATCCGGCCAGTCCACCCCGGTCGCATTCGAAAGAAAATCCAGCGCCAACTCCGCATCGTCGCGCAAGAATTTCGCCACCGCCACCGCATGGCTTGGCCTGAGCCGCAGCGAGTGCTGCCCGGAGACGCTCGGGTTACTCACAATCTCCACCCCCGCGCCTGGCAAAGCCGCCTCGATCGCCGCCCTTATCTCTTCTACCGTCTTCAATCCCAATTCCCTCAGTCCCTAGTCCCTTAGTCCCTTAGTCCCTGTCATCATCACCGAATCACCACCGGCACCGTCCACACCCCGGGATTCGACGCGGGCTCCAGATCGTGCTCTCCCTGCACCGGCACCGGAAACTCGCCCTGCGCCTCCGCATCCAGGAACCGCGGACGGTCCGGCCCGGTCAGATGCTGCCCATCGATCTTCTTCTGCAGCAACATGAACGCCTGAATCAGCGCCTCCGGCCGCGGCGGGCACCCCGGAATGTGCACATCCACCGGGATATACCGGTCGATCCCCTTCAGCACGTTGTAACCCTCCTTGAACGGTCCTCCGGAGATCGCGCACGCCCCCATCGCAATCACGTACCTCGGCTCGGCCATCTGGTTGTACAACCGCACCACCTGCGGCGCCATCTTTTTGGTCACCGTCCCGGAGATGATCATCAGGTCGGCCTGCCGCGGCGACGGCCGGAAGACCTCCGCCCCGAACCGCGCCAGGTCGTAGCGCGCCATGGTCGTCGCAATCATCTCGATCGCGCAACAGGCCAGCCCGAACTGCATCGGCCACACCGAGTTCTTCCGCCCCCAGTTGTAGAGCTCCTCGATGGTCGTTACCAAGACCCCCTGTTTGCCCAGTTCGATCTTCAATCCCTCATCCACCGCCATTGCTGCTCCTTTAGCTTCTAGCTTCTAGCCTCTAGTCTGGCGCCCTCAGTTGGCCGCCCTCTCGCTGTTGCGACACTCGCGGGATTCTCCTCCCAATCCGTTGCCAGTCTCCAGCATCCCCAGCTAGAAGCTAGAAGCTCCCCTTCTCACGCCCACGTCAGCACACCCTTGGCCCACGCCCACGCCAGCCCCTCGATCAGCAGCAGCACAAACACCAGCATCGCCCCGCACGCCGCCGCGCCCAACCCGGTAAACGCCACCGCAAACGGCAGCAGAAACACCGCCTCCACGTCGAAGATCAAAAAGATGATGGCGTACAGATAGTACGCCGAGCGGAACTGCATCCAGGCGTCGCCCTTCGACACCAGTCCGCACTCGTAGATGGCGTTCTTCACCGCGTTCGGCTTGGCCGGCGAAAACACCTTCGCCCACAGCCACGCCAGCGCCAGGGGCGTCAGCCCAAAGCCCAGCGCCGCCACGAACAGAACTGCCAGAGAAAAATAAGGATTTGAGGCCATCTTTGAAAATGAAATCCTTCTGAATCAACGTACCAGTTCAAGGCCGGTTTTGGCTAAGGAGTTGTGCAGCTTTCCCCCGCCCAAATCCATTTTTTCGCCATTCATCCCATCCTGTGAATCGCCCGCTGATTTGTTCGCCAACCACGAATCCCTCGCTCCGCCTTTTGGGCCAATCGATTCGCCCCGGTAAGCTGCATCCCCTGTGTGTCCACCAATGGTCCACAAAAAACTACGTTTTCATAACTACGGAATTGGCACTATAATGGGATTGAATGACCCGCTTCCAGTGGGACCCCGAGAAGGCCGAGGCCAACTTCCGCAAGCACGGCATCCGGTTCAAGGTCGCAGCCAAGGTCTTTGACGATCCCTGCGTTTTCATCCGCCAGGATCGAGTGGTGGAAGATGAACCGCGTTGGCAGGCCATCGGCCTGGTGGAAGGAACGGCCATTCTACTGGTGGCTCATTCCTATTACGTCGAGGACGCCGAGGAAGTGATTCGAATCATCTCCGCCCGCAAAGCGGATCGCACTGAGCGCAAAGTCTATGAGCAGAATCGTATCCATCAATCCGGCTGACCTGGCGTTGACGGCGACCGACCTCGCAGAGCTTCGCCGAGTGGCGCAGTTGCCCGACAGCGCCATTGACTATTCGGATATTCCACCGACCAGCGAAGCAGACTGGAAAGACGCCGTCCCCGGCCACCTCTATCGTCCACTCAAGAAGCAGGTCACGCTGCGCATCGATGCGGACGTTCTCGCCTGGGCACGCCGGCAGGGCGCTCGCGGCTACCAGTCGCGCCTGAACGCAGTCTTGCGCGAGGCCATGCTCCGGGACTTGAAAAAGAAGCGGCAAAGCGCCTGACTGCCGGATATTCAACACCTTGTGCCTGTCCCGCCCAACCCCGCCACAGCTCTAGTTAAGAGCTGGAAGCTAGCGGCTGGAAGCTGCCCCCCTCCACCTTTGGATGGAAGACAACCCATCCCTCGCGCCTGTTACCGTTCAGGTGTTCCCTAGGCCTTCCCTTGAAGTTCCGCCGTTGCTGAATGACCCGTTCCCTGGGAGATCACTGCACGATGTTCAAAACCCTGCTGCGCCCCTGGCTGATCACCGCCTTTCTCGCCGTCCTGTCCCTCACAGTCACCTGGATGGTCAGCGCCGCAACCGATCCCGCCGCCCCCGCATCACCCAAACCATCCGCCGCGTCCGACTCTCCCAACGCCACCACCCCGGCCTACTCCGCCCCCACCGCCATCGCCGGCCCCACTTCTGCCTTCCACGATTCAGTCGCCTTCCGCTATAACTACGCCTTTGGCAAAGACACACCGTTTCTTCCCTCCAACGCAACCTCCTCCAACGGCCAGTTCATGAGCCCCAAGAGCTTTCCCACAGCCCAGTACTGCGGCCACTGCCATCAGGAGGCCTACCACCAGTGGCGCCAGTCCGTTCACTCCAACAGCTTCCGCGCCCCCTGGTACCTCAAGAACGTCAACTCCCTCATCGACGAGAAGGGAGTGCAGTACGCCCGCCACTGCGAGGGCTGCCACAACCCCGTCGCCCTGCTCAGCGGCGATCTGTCTCAGGGAATGCCGAAAAAGCGCCCCTTTGAAGACGAAGGCGTCACCTGCTCCACCTGCCACTCCATCGTCTCCACTGACTCGACCGGTACCGGCAGCTACGTCATGGGAACCCCCGCCGTCCTGGTCGACGAAGCCGGCGCACCCATCACCCGCCCCGTCTCCGACGCCGAAATCCTCGCCCATCTCGACCGCCATTCCAAGGCCGTCATGCGCCCTCTCTACCAGACCGCTGAATTCTGCGCCGCCTGCCACAAGGCCGCCATCCCCCGCTCCCTCGACGACTACAAATGGCTCCGCGCCATCTCCCTTTACGACGAGTGGCAGGGCGCCAGCTTCACAAAACAATCTCCTCTGCCTTTCTATCGCAAGGACGTGGTCTCCACCTGCCAGACCTGCCACATGGTCCGCGAGCCGCTTCCCACCGGCGCGATCGACCCCGGCGCCAAGGACGGCCAGCTTATCTCCCACCGCTGGGCAGCCGGAAATACTCTCATTCCCCAGTACTACAAATTCGACGAACAGGCCGAAAAAGTCGTGGCCTTCCTCAAAAACGCCTCTGACGGCAAGGGCGTCCTCAACGTCGATATCTTCGCGCTTGAGAAAGAGAACGCCGCCGCCACCGCGGCCGATCAGGTCCTCGTCGCCCCCCTCGGCCTCACTGCCTTCTCCCTTACCCCCGGAGAAACCCTCGTCGCCGGCGTCGTCATCCAGAACAAGGGCATCGGCCACTCCTTCATCCCCGAGCAGCGCGACTTCTACGAGGCCTGGGTCGACTTCACCGTCAAGGACGCCTCCGGCAAGACCCTCGTCGAGAGCGGCTTCATCCAGCCCGACGGCAATCTCGACCCCTCCGCCCACTCCTTCACCAGCCGCCTCATCAACGTCAAAGGCGAGCTCAACGACCTCCACCAGATCTGGCACAACCGGGTGCTCGCTTACAACAATGCCCTCCAGTCCGGCCGCTCCCAGCTCGTCCGCTACCGCTTCCGTTTGCCGAAAGACATAACCGGCCAAATCTCCCTTACCGCCTCCGTCCGCTATCGCCGCTTCAACCAGCACTTCATCGACTACGCGATAACTCAGACAGGCCAGAAGGAGCCGAAGCCATATCCCATGCCCATCGTCGACATGGCGTCGGAGACCAGGACCTTCAAAATCGGCGAAAACGCGCCCCAGCCGCCCGATCCCACCGAAAACAAGGAATGGATGCGCTGGAACAACTACGGCATCGCCTTGCTCGACGCCCAGCAGTACCAGCCTGCAGTCCACGCCTTCGAGCGCGTCGCCGCTCTCCGCCCCGACTACGCCGACGCCTTCACCAACATGGCCGTCGTTGAAATCTCCTGGGAAAAATACGACGACGCCAAGTCCAATCTCGCCAAGGCCCTCGCGCTTCTCCCCGGCGATCCCCGCGCCCTCTACTACCGCGCCATCGTCGACCGCCAGGCCGGCCAGATTGCCGCAGCCATCGGCGACCTCCAGGCTGCGCTCGAAAAATATCCCCGCTTCAAAGACGCCCTCCGCGAGTTAGGCTTCAGTTACTACCAGCAGCACGACTACCCGCAGGCCCGCGACACCTATGTGCGCCTGCAAGCCGTCGATCCCGACGACCTGGCCGCCCACTATCAGCTCGCCATCCTCTACCGCCGTCTCGGGGACAAAGCCAAGGCTGCCGTCGAGTCCGCCAAATTCGCCGACCAGAAAGACGACCCCACCGCGTCTACTTATGCTTTGGAGTTCCTCCGCAAACACCCCGAAGTCGCCAGTGAATCCGTAGTCTGGCACACCCACGACCTCACCGGCGACGCCCCCAAGCAACCCACAAAAATCGAATACAAATACATCCCCGGCGCCGGCGAATAGCCCTTTCACAGATTGAAATAAAACACGGGGGCCATGGATGCGAGCACCGCTCCGGCTTGCAGTGCAAGTACGCCCAGCGCCTGTCTCGGAGCTCGTGGCAGCCACTTGATCGCGAAGAACGCCAGTACCGGCAACTGTCCAGCCATGAGGATCTGCCAAAGATGGGCGGTGGCTCCCTCATCGGCCTCGCGGGCAGCGCCGAAAATGGCTATGTGGCCAAGCACCAGCGCCAGGGCGGTGAGCGACATGGCCACTGGAACAAACGCGCTCGGCCGCTTCATCATGGCGCCAAAAGAACGGGGATCTCGATCCATTTTGCCTCCTTGTGTGGGGGAAGTGCACTCAGAGAGCGCCGACCAAACCAAGTTTACCGCCGATCATCCGTCTTTTTCGCCCTAAGCCGTCCCCAAAAAATCTGGGTGCCCCATCCTTGCGCTTTTTTCTAGCGCAAGGGTGGAAAACCACGAACCAAGCCCGGCCTTCCGCTAACTTGCTAACTCCGCGTAGCGGGGGCTAACTCGCCGTCTCTAATAACGAAACTCCGCCTTCTCAACCCCCGAAGCCACCCTCCCCGCCCTCACAATCCCGTACTTCCAATCCAGAAACTCCTGCAACCCCTCCGGCGCCAACCCCGCCAGCTCCTGCCAGGTCAGCACCTTGCACCGCACCCGCATCTGGGCCGGCTTCACCGCCGCCATCACCTCGAACCACGCCTCCCGCAAATCCGGCCGACGCTCATCGTGCACCACGCAAAAGTTGCACCCCTCCGCATAAGCCGCCAGCACATTCCGAATCAGCTGATACCCCGCATACCCAGCCTCCGCGCTCTCCGCCTCTCGCGCCCGCGCCACAATCCCCTCCTGAAACTCCCGCGCCACCTCCTCATCTGCCGCCGCATCCTCCCACTCCTGCGTAAACTCCTCTGCAAACTCCACCGCCTGCTTTCTTCTCGCCGTCCTGATCTCCACCCTCGGCAACAACTCCCTCTCAAACACCGCATCGAAATCCCGATACCCCTCCACGACCGCTGCTGCCCGCGTCTGAAAATCCCCCTCCGTCAGCTTCGCCTCCACCAGCAGAGACCCCCACCGCATATCCACCTCGGTCCGGTCGAATCGCCCGCCGGCCAGCGGCACCCGCGCCCTCCACCCGAACACCGGCTCCGCGTCCCCCTCCACCCCCAGCGCACTCCTCACCGCCGCCGACTCCACCACCCCCGGCGCGCAAAACACATTCAACAGCAGCGCATCCGAACTCATCGACGAGTCCAGTTCCCTCCACCGCCGCCCCGACTCCGCCTTCGGCAGCGCCCGTCCCTGCGCATGAATCTTGTCGAACCGCCGCATCCACTCCGCCCGCCCTTGAATCGCCGCATACGAAGCTTCGAAGAAGTTCCCATGCCGTCCCTCCGCCGCCGGGGTCCCCACAGACAGGTCTTCGTCTGTGTGGTGTTCAGGCGCATACACTATCACCGGCGGCGTCCCATAACTCTCCACGTGCGCCCGTCCCCGCGCCCACCTTCGGTTCCGCAGCCCCAGTTCCCGCCGCAGTTCCCCCGCATACCGGCCCATCTTCACCGTCATATCCAGCAGCCTACACCCCCTTTTTCCTGTCCCGCGCCGGGCACATGCACGCGCCCCCCCGTGCAATCCATCCGAAGGTTGAGTGCCGCCGTCTCCGGAGGTGCGAAAATGTCTCCTGTGATTGCCTCTTCTTTGCGCCTCATCGGCTCCGTCGCAGCGCTCGCCCTGTGCTTTTGCTCCGCAACTTCCGCCCACGCCCTCTTCGGCTCCAAGACCAAAGCCGACGAGCAGGCCGGCGCCATCCTCTTTCGCGACCAGGATTGCGCCCACTGCCACGGCGTCGGCGGCAGGGGCGGAAAGAAGGGTCCCGACCTCACCAACCTGCGCAAGGACAAGCTCTGGACCCCGGCCAAAATCACCCATCAGATTCTCAACGGCGGACAGAAGATGCCGTCCTTCTCCGACGCGCTCACCGACCGGCAAATCGCCCAGTTGGTCGCCTGGCTCCGCGCCAAACACCGCCCCATTCCACCGCCGGCGCAGTCCGCGGCGCCCGCGCCAGCCGCGCCGCCCACCAATTAGAACCTGTTCAAAAACTTGGTTTTGGGCGAAGGGTACGGGCTTTACAGGCTGCGGAAAAACTCGATCCGGAAGGAGGCGGGGGGTTCAACCCCCGCATAACGCCAACAGGATCAACGCGGGCGTTAGCCCCGGAGGGACGCTTTTCGCCGATTTCGCACGAAATCCCGAGCTTTTCCGCAGCCTCTTCAGCCCGTTCATAATTCCGGGAGATTTGCTCTTGACCTTTAGAATATGCACTATTCCCGCGTCTTGCCGCTCCTGATGCGGCTTTCATGGCTCTCGCCACGTGAACAATCGTACACCTTCATACAAACTGGTACATGCAAAAATCGAAATAAAGTGTAGCCGGTGGTAGCCAGATTTGGGCTTGAAAAGCCACCCCGTGAGCTGGCTTTCACGTCGGTACGTACAGCCCAGGCTCAGAGTTTGCGCCGAGGCGGAGCAGGGCATATTTGATGCGTGGGAGCTTCCGACATAGCCTGCTCCTAGTTGCGGATGTAATCCCGAATCGTGACCTCATCGCGACCCACCGTTGATACGAAATATCCCCGTGCCCAGAAGCTCTGCCCAGCATAATTCTGTTTCTGCTCCCCATACACCCGCGCCAAGTGAATCGCGCTCTTGCCCTTGATGAACCCCACCACCGACGACACGGAATACTTCGGCGGAATCGTGATCATCCTGTGTACATGGTCGGCCTGAAGATGCCCTTCCTCGATCTGGCATTCTTTCTGCTCGCCCAGTTTTCGAAATACCTCTCCCAAATGCCTGCGCAGATTCCCGTACAGCACCTTACGCCCGCACTTCGGAACAAAAACAACGTGGTACTTGCACTCCCACTTCGAGTGCCTTAAGCTCTCATACTCGTCCATCCTCGATTCTCCTCGATGTGTGCTTGGCGGCTCACCTCTCGGAGTTTCTTGGATGGACTCCCGTAAATGTCAAACTGCTACTGCCTCCCCGGCAGAGCCGGGGGATCTCCCGTTGTATTAGTGAGCGAGCCGGCCGCCATTCACGCCTTCGATCTCGCGCAAAGGCTGGGGGAATCATTCGACAAGGTGGCAAACATCTGATCATCCGTGCATGGAAGTGCGGAAACAAGAAGTTGACCGTTCTTGCCCAATATATGGCGGGCCGCATGGCGACCGACTAAACGAGTTCTCTTCATTCTGGGCGCACGCGGATAATCGCGGCAGACAGGTTGGGACACATCCATTGCCGCACTCCATTCAATGTATGTGTCCCTTTAACTCTGTTTCGCTGTTTGGGGGCATTCCAAGGGACAACTCCCGAGACTCCCCCCCGACTGTGTCAGCAGTTCTTAAGTCCGTCGATATTCTTATAGTCGACCAGGAGAGTCGTGTTATCTGCCAGTGTGATCTCCGCTCCGAGGACGGAACCAGAAGAAGTCACCCCCGTGATCCGGATATCCTTCACCGGATCCAGTTTTTCCGGCGTCCATGGGGTGTCATCGGTCTTGTGCAGCATCGCCGTAATCATCAATTCCATCGCCGGGTTCTTGGCGATGCGCTTGCGATGGACGAACAGCACTGTACTCTCCTCCGCTTCCGCGTTGAAGCCGCGGTGAACCTGACTCTGAATCGTATCCCAGCCGTCGTAAGCTATCATCGCCACCGATCTGCCCGGAATCGAGGCCGTGATCCCCTGCTTCATCTCGTCCTCGAAAGTGTGCAACGCGGCCTTCTTCCCACCGAAATGCGGCAGACCGAAATGGCCGAGCGTGAGCTCATGCTCGAAGGCCAGTCGGCAGCGGTCGACGCGGATGACGCCTCCAGGAACCGTGATCTCCGCGAGGTCGATGATGTATCCAATTCCGTTGTTCGGCGGTTTCCGCATGATCAATTGGCGGTAGAGCACGCCGTCGCGCACGCCGTTAAAAAGAATGCTTTGCGAGGTTACGTAGGCGGCGCTCTTCGATGCGGCGTTATCGACCGCGCGTCCTGTGAGGTAGAAATTGATGTCCACACCCCTCAGATCGCGAGGATCCAGGCTCCGGAAACTATACTCCTGTGATGTACCGCCGTTCGGGTTGTGGTCTTCCCATGGGAAATGGGTGTTGAACACCAGCTTGGAGTAGTTGTGATCGTCGTCGTACACCTTGCCGGAGACGATCTCGGAAGCGCCGCTGCTGCCGTGGTTGACCAGAACGATGCCCGGCCGTTCAAGCACGGTCCGTTTCGAGCACTTTCCTAAGCCTTCCCACATTCCGTCGTTCTCTTTCGCGGTCCAGAACGGAGAATCTTCCGACAGCGCCAGGCTGATGAACGGCAGGAACATGATGAATGGGCTGGCCGAACAACTGTAGTTTTGAATTGCGAATTCCCGGTGGGGGTAGAAGCCGAGGCTGGGGATGTCGTTCTCGTAAAAGTCTTCCCGCCCCGTGAATTGCAGAATCGATCCGGAACAGAGCCGCCTGGCCCAACCGGGATCGATCGGCGGTTCCGAGGCGAGCAGGAACGACACCGGGAAGGCGCCCGAAATCCAGAGGCGGTAGCAGATGCTTCTGGCCCACATGTTGATAAAGCCGTCCCTGCCGAAGAAACTGGTATACGTTTTGAACAGTTCCTGGAAACTTTTTTCGAGCACACAAGCGATTTCCGGATAGTGCTCGCGGCCGAAGGCACGGCTCCAGATGGTGCCGTAAACGACGAAGAGGCTGATAGTGTAGTAGTTGTAGCTCTGCTCCAAATACCAGCCGTTGCCCGCGTGATACGATGCGACCCACTGCAGGTGGCTTTTCAGCAAATCGTCGTCGATGTCGTATCCGTTTTTCTTAAGGAGCGAGAGCGCGCAGATGTTGAATAGCCGCCAATTGTTCTGCGTCGTGCGGTAATGGGCCCACTTGGAAATCGTGACGGCCATTTCATCGCGCTGCTTTTCGGTGAGGTACGGCCACAAAACATCGGGCATCAGCAACAGCGTCTTCGCCAAGCCGCCGAACTCGCAGGTGAACTGATATATAGCGTCCGGCAGGTCCTCGGGCATGGGCAAGCTGTTCACATGCCCCGGCGTCATCGCATTGTAGAACTGATTGGCGTAGTAATCGCGTAGCTTGATGTCACCGATACTGACCTCGGGATCCACGTGGATCAGTGGGGCCGCCAGATTGAAGGTCCTCTCCAGCGCTTCGAACTCGTTGGAGCGATGACGCCATTCCGGTGCATTCGGCTGCGGATACGACTTGCCCGGTACCTGCGGAAACACGATTGGCGAGTCAAACGACTTCACGTGTCGAAATGCCCGTTGGAGCACATACTTGGCGCATTCGATGTAGTGTTTCCTGGTCATCCCGGTCAGTGGGCTCAGATTCAAATCGGGATTCTTAACTTCAAAAGCATGTTTCATAAAGGTCTCCTCGATCGGTTAGCATCCCCTGTCCCCTCGCAATCTGTTGTAAGGTCATACTATCTTGAGGTTCAGCGGCCCGCTGGTGCGACAGATCAAAGCCAGCCGGAATATTACTCGTCCGGTCACACCCCGGATCTGGGCAGCCAAAGATCGGCACCACCGCAAGACCGCGATTCTCTGCGGCCGCGATGAGCGAATCGACGGACGAAGTATCAGAAAGTTTCCTTCGTGGCGCGCGCCGTCATCAGAAGCTCGGGCACAAAGTATCGCCCTTTTCGAACAGCTTGTCCACTTCAGCCATCGCGGGGCCGATGCCCTGGCTGATCAGGTCCAGAGGTTGAACACCGTCATCCAGAGCTTTGTGAGCCGTGGCGACGGAGGCAGGGACGTCTCCCTCCATTACTGCCTTGCGCAAGGTTGATAAATCATGCACCGGCGCCCTCATTTATTCGTGACGCCAAGAAATTTTCACGCCTACATCTACCTTTAACGTGACGTAGATCATAGGACAACATTGGCACGTTTTCAGGAATATTGCCCCTCTGTTTTGCACCACCTGATGTGCAACCTGCACGGTCGTCGGGAATCCGAATCATGTTTCCTTGGCGCCGTGTACGACATGCCCGATCTCCGCTAATCGATGCACGCCGGCGCTAGCCTGACCTTGCCCCCGCAAAACGTATCCCTTAGCAGGCTGTTCTAATGCGGAGGGGTAGCGAAGATGACGAAGTCGAAGGGGGGACGTTACACGCTTGAGTTCAAGCAAGAGGCGGCGCGGCTTGTTGAGTCGGGCCAGAGTCAGGCGGAAACTGCACGCAGCCTGGGAGTGGTTGAACAGACCTTGGGCAACTGGGTCAGGGAGCATCGCGCTGGAACCCTGAAGGGCGCAAGCAGCAAGCCGCAGGTGACTGCAGAGCAGATGGAAAACAGCCGTCTGCGGGCTGAGTTAGGGAACCTCTGCGCAGGCTCGTGATTTTGCAGCGACGACTCAACCGCAGATGGTTTTTTGATTTTGAATCAGTTTTCTGACGAAGAATACAGGTCGCTGCTTGTCTTTTTGGTCTCTGTGAGGCCATTTTTCGGCCTCCAGAGACACTACGCCCTTTGCGGGGCCAGCCGGTTGCGGTGTTGGTACAGATTCACCAGCGCGAAGGCAGCGCACAGCCACTGATGATTTTTCCAGATGCCACGGTAACGAACCTTGGTAAATCCGAAGCCTCGCTTCAGGATGCGGAAAGGATGCTCGACTTTGGCTCTAACTCGAGCCTTGGTTGTATTCTTTCGCTTGGCTTCTTCATCTACATAGTCCTTGTATTTCGTCCGGCGGCAAGTCATATCCTGCGCCTTCGGCGCGGCTGCGCGAATCGCCTCGCTCTGGCCCTGATAGCCGCCATCGCCCCATATCCGCCGCGGCGGACGCTCTTCGCCGTGCAGTAGGTCGGGCAACATATGTTTATCCGCCACGCTGGCCGCAGTTGTCGCCACCGCATGCACCACAGTCTCCTTGCTATCCACGCCGATGTGCGCCTTGGCGCCGAAAAACCACTGGTTGCCTTTCTTGGTCTGATGCATCTCGGGATCGCGCTTGCCGCTGGAGTTCTTCGTCGAACTGGGCGCATGAATGATCGTCGCGTCTACGATGGTGCCCGTGCTGATGCGGATGCCCTTCGTTTCCAGGTAGCGATTCACCGTGTCCAGCATCTCGCCGCACAGATCGTGCTGTTCAAGAAGGTGGCGGAAGCGAAGGATCGTGGTTTCATCTGGCGCGGCGGCCACGCCCAGATCCACTCCGGCAAAGCGCTGCAGCACAGCCGACTCATAGAACGCTTCTTCCATGCCGGGGTCAGACAAGCCGAACCACTGTTGTCCGCCGCGGCGGATAGGTCCGCAGCATGATCGCCAGGCCCACCGGCTGCCGGCCGTTGCCTGCCTTGGGATAAACGGGCTCAACCAGCGCCAATAGCTCAGACCACGGAACCACCTGGTTCATCTGGTCAAGAAACAGCTCCCGCTTGCTCTTGCGGCCATACTTCGCAAAACTCGCCTGCGATGCCAGTGTTTGCTGAAAACGCGCCCTTCGTTTCATGTTTATAGTTTATTCAAGAATTACGCGGGCTCCCGACTTGTGCAGAGGTTCCCTAAACCGTCGCGCAGCCCACTTCCAGGGAACCTTCGATCAAGCCGATGTTTTTGAGAGTATGGGCTGGTAGCTCGGGGTTTTAACTCCAACGGAATTTCTTCCATAAACTCAGCAAAATCAATGCGCCTTAGCCCTGGGGGAAGGTCAGCCCCACAAGAAGGACTTCTTCCCGGATCGCTGGGCTTTCCGCCTCAGCCAGGCGCAGCGTAGCCGAAGGGACCCGCTGCGGCCCGTCAGCCCTGCCATCCTGAGGAAAAACAAGAAGTGAGCTGGTTTGTACCCGATTGCTCAGAACCAGCAATTGTCACGTGGGAAACTCCATGTGAAAGAGGCAAAACGTTTGCGGGAATATGGAGAACACAATGCCCCAAAACATCAATGACTATGCAGCGGACCTGCACGTTTACGCCGCCCACGCCCACACCGCCGCCGCCGCCGCGCACCACAGGGGCGATTTCGAGGCCGCGGAAGAGCTGAGCGCGAGGGCTCAAGAGTACTCCGCGGAAGCCGCCGAGAAAACGGAAACGGTTGCGAGGCAATCGTCACAGCTTGCGAGGGCCTGAATCGTCCAGCGGCATGCCCGGCGTCTCGTGCCGGATGCCTGCCCGCTTCGTGCCTGTCGCGGTAGGGATACCAGTTGCCTGATACCCCCCGCACAGATCCGTACTTGCGCTCATTAGCGCATACGGCTCCTATCTTGGATGACTGGCGGCGAAGCGTTTCTCGGGATAGGGATGAAGCGGACGAGGATAAGGCAGCCATTGCTCGCCCAGTGCAATACGGCGAGCCATGTTGGGTCCAGGCCCTTGACTACGGCGCCGCAGGGCTTGCCCCCACAGCCGAAACAACCGACGCCGGAACAGACTTAGGCTATCGATGTTGCCCGGCACGGCGTAGTAGTTGAAGTACCCTTGTACCACCCGCCTGAGCCATTTTCCTGTTTCGGCCACCGGATCGTGCATGCGCCTGCGAAGTTGCTGTTTGATCTCTTCCAGCTTCTTCCTCATGCGCTTGCGGATCGTCATGCGCCGCACCGTGAAATAACCTTTGCTGCTCTTCCCGCTGATATGCGTGAAGCCCAGAAAGTCGAATGTCTCAGGCTTGCCTTCCCCTCTTCCTCTCCGGTCTTGCTCGGCAAACCGCCCGAACTCGACCAGTCGCGTCTTGTCTGGATGTAACTCCAGCCCAAACTTCCGCAGCCGCTCCCGGAAATGCTCCAGAAAACGCTCCGCATCGGCCCGATGCTGGAAGCCCACGATGGTATCGTCCGCATAGCGAACCACCACCACCTCGCCTTGCGCACACTTCTTGCGCCAGACATCCACCCAGAGGTCGAAAACATAATGAAGATAGGTATTACTGATCCGGCCCTAAATAATGAAACTATTTGCAGTCAGCCTCATCCAATGAAGTATGGATCGAGTTGACGGGCGCAGGTTATCGATTGCAGCGTTGAACGAGCGTCGGCGGAGGGCGGT
>Ga0224555_1001243_pt1 | contig 36446 bp, 30 predicted proteins | sample 714S23034metaG_FD_180687 | JGI IMG/M metagenome (GOLD analysis project Ga0224555, IMG submission 180687) | Peat soil microbial communities from Stordalen Mire, Sweden - 717 S2 30-34 | ecosystem: Environmental > Terrestrial > Soil > Wetlands > Peat | place: Sweden: Norrbotten County, Stordalen... | reverse complement strand
CAAGCGCCAGGGCGAAGGCTGACGCGCCGTCTTCACCATCGTTAGGAGCTACTAGGAAGATGTAGGTGACTGGCCCGGTGGCGGTGATACGGCCGGTGCTTAGCAGCGGTCGTGATTGCCCGAATCATCTTCGGGGACTGCGGTGTGACAAGCCCTGGTGAGGTTCTGTGCACAGGACGCGCTTTGGCGACCATTGCCTGCGCCGGCGCTGCTACTGAGGTGCGGTCCGGGAAAACTCCAGCTGCTCGCCTGCTTTGAGCTGCAACCGGGTCCCGTCGCGGTCGATCCGCCATACCGAGTTGTTGCCGCGGGCCGTGAAGCCGTTCCCGCTTGAGACGAGCGCCGTCTCCTCGTCGATACCGACCAGCACCGCGTCTGGTGGCGTCCTGGCCAGCATGCGGTCCGTCAAGTCGGGCATCCAACGTTCGAAACGGTCGAAGTGCGGGAGCACGACCAGCTGGGGTACCACGGCGAGGCCTTCACCGCTGTAGCGCCCCGGCTCACGGAAGTCTTCGGCGATCCGGCTCAGCGCGCACGCTCCGGCTGAGCAGCCTGCGAGCGCGGCACCCGAGTGCCAAGCTTCGAGTATCGCCTGCCAGACCGCCGTGCCGGCCAGGCTGTGGGCGAGGTACCCGGGATTGCCGCCCGAGAGGTAGACGAGACCGGCTCCGGCGACCATCGCGGCCAACTCGGGGCGCTCGGCATCCTCCCGGTTGAGCACCTCGAGTGCCACAGGCTCGACACCCATGGCCGCGTAGTGTGCAGTGCCAAGTTCGACCCAGTATCGGACCCGGTCCGGACCATCTTCGGCGGAGGCTGTCGGGAGGAAGACTGCGCGCTGGGGGCGTCCCGCGAGCAGTTCGGCGTCGACGGGGACCATCACCTCGAGGAACTCTCCACTTCCTACCAGTGCCACCGGCCCCGTCAAATCGGCGCGCCTCACGGTCTTGGGCCTAACCGGGTCGGCATCCGGCTTACGCTAGTGGTCTGGTAGTTAGCGCCGGCCTGAGGTCGCGCGGCCGTGGTGTCGCGTGTCGCGACAACACCGCTACCGCCCCGAACCAAGAGTGCCCTCATGATCACCGCCACCGACATCGAGCTCACCGCCGGAGGTCGCCAGCTTCTTGAGCCGGTGACCTTCCAGGTCGCGCCCGGGGACCGGATCGGTCTAGTTGGGCGTAACGGAGCCGGAAAGACCACCCTCGCCAGAGTTCTGGCCGGCGAGGCTCTCCCGGCTGGGGGCTCAGTCCGCCGTTCGGTGCCCGTGGCATACCTTCCCCAGGACCCGCGCACTGGTGACCTGAACGTCGTCGCGCGCGACCGGATCCTTGGAGCGAGGGGTCTCGATCGCATCGTCCACGAACTCCAGGTCGCGCGAACCGACATGGGTCAAGGCGATGCCGAACATCAGGACCGGATCCTCAAGCGCTACTCTCGGCTCGAGGAGCAGTTCCATCTCCTGGGCGGATGGGCAGCCGAAGCCGAGGCCGGTTCGATAGCGTCCAGCCTGGGACTTCCCGAAAGGGTGCTCACCCAACCGCTCGGCACACTTTCTGGAGGTCAACGGCGCAGGGTGGAGCTGGCCCGGGTGCTGTTCTCAGGCGCTCCAACACTCATCTTGGACGAGCCGACGAACCATCTCGACGCCGATTCGATTGTGTGGCTGCGCCATTTCCTCCGTGCCCACGATGGCGGGCTGATGGTGATCAGCCACGACGGTGAGCTCCTCGACTCGGTCGTCAACAAGGTGTTCCACCTTGACGCGACACGAACCCAGCTCGATGTGTACCGTCTCGGGTGGAAGGCGTACCTGGAACAGCTTGCCGTCGATGAGCGTCGGAGGCGGCGCGAACGGGCCAACGCCGAGCGCAAGGTCGTCGAGCTCAAGGCCCAGGCCGACCGTATGCGAGCGAAGGCGACCAAGGCCCGTATGGCCCACAACCTCGACAGGCGCGCCGCGCGTCTTACCGAGGGACTGGAGGACGTCCGGCGGGCCGACAAGGTGGCCAGATTGCGCTTCCCGGCTCCCTCACCTTGCGGCAAGACGCCGCTCAGCGCGGCCGGGCTCACGAAGTCCTACGGGTCCCTCGAGGTGTTCTCGGGCATCGACCTCGCGATCGACCGCGGCAGCCGAGTTGTCATCCTCGGGCTGAACGGCGCAGGCAAGACCACTCTGTTGCGCGTGCTGTCGGGAATAGAGCGGCCCGATGCCGGAGAGGTTGTGCAAGGTCACGGTCTCCAGCTGGGTTACTACGCCCAGGAGCACGAGACCTTGGACGCCTCGCAAACTGTGTACGAGAACGTGCGGCACAAGGCACCGCCGAAGGTGAGCGACGCGGAGCTTCGGCGAATCCTGGGGTCGTTCCTGTTCGGTGGTGAGCGCATCGACCAGTTGGCCGGCACTCTGTCGGGCGGCGAGAAGACGCGTCTGGCACTCGCGACACTTGTCGTGTCAGCAGCGAATGTTCTCCTGTTGGACGAACCGACGAACAACCTCGATCCAGCCAGCCGCGGCGAGGTACTCAAGGCACTGCACACCTACGCCGGTGCCATCGTGCTCGTGACCCATGATCCTGGTGCTGTGCAGGCGCTTTCTCCCGAGCATGTCGTTCTCATGCCCGATGGCGTTGAGGACACTTGGAGCGATGACCTCGGCGACTTGGTCGCCCTCGCCTGATGGTCCCCTCATCGATGCGGACGGGGGTGACCTGAGTGCAGTTGGATCGCTACCTGCGTAGCTTTGTGAGGGGCGCTACGGACGGGAGGTCGGTCATGGGCAGCGAAGTCTTGCCGACTCCGAGCGACGTCATGGCGAAGGCGACCCGGATGTTGAAGCGGGTCATGTTGCTGCAGACGGCGTGGTTCCTGTGCTTTTTCGTTGGTGGCGTGCTCGTGGTGTGGACGGCGTGGAAGAACGGGCATCTGCCCGCCATCTGCACGAGTGGGGTCAAGGCCACCGTGACGTTGGCCGCGAGTTGCGAGCACCACTCGTACCACTGGCCGGTGCTCCTGGTCCTGGTCGGGATCGCTGGGCTTTTGGTGACCGGGTACGTGGCGACGCGTCTCGCCGTCAGATACCTGGGCGCCGGAGCGGCTGCCTTCCTACGGAACGGCCGCCGTTTCACCGGACCGATGGACCCTCGTGCGGGTGGCCAGGACATGGGCGGGGGATTTCCCGGCTCGGCCATGCCGCCCGGCTTTGGCGCCGGCCTCCCGCCCGGCAGCCCGGGGTCGCCGTCGGGACCGCTCACCTGACAACATCAGGACGCGGCTGAGCTCTTTCGGGCCAGCGAAAGTCGGTAACGCACCTCGGGGTAGCGCTCGCCGCCCATCTCGTACATCTTCTGCTCCCGGTCCGCGAGCCAGCCTTGGTGTTCGTAGAACGCCCGTGCACCGACGTTGTCGGTCAGTACCCAGAGCACTGCTAGTTGGTACCCGGCTCGCGTGAGCCGTTCGATCCCCGCCGCCATGAGAGCGCTGCCGAGACCTTTGCGCCAGTGTGCGGGGTCGACATAGCAGCCGATCACCTCGCCGAGCGGCTCATCCGGTTTGGCGTCGCGGCATGGCCCGCCACCCAGCCAACCCGCCAGTTCATCGTCGAACTCGACGACGAGCACGAAGCGGTCCTCCGCCTCGGCACCGAGGATGATCGTCTGCCACCACAAAGTGCGTTGGGCGAGCTCGGAGCCGAGACCCCGAAGCAGCTCACCCGAGATCACATTGGCGTAGCCGACCTGCCAGGACCGTACGTGCGAGGTGGCGATCGCACCGGCATCGGCTACTTCTGCTTCGCGCACGAGAATAGCCATGACCGATCTTGTCACTGCCCGAGTGCTATGAGCAGGCCAGAGGCCATCTCGGCTGTAGCCCTCTTGCGAATCGAACATATGTTCGTATACTGCGAACTATGGCCACGCATGCTCTTGCCGGGATGTCGTCACCGTCTGGTACCCGACCGGTGATCGGCATCGCTTCGAAGGGTCCTAGTCCCATTCCGGGCTCGTTGCCGGCCGAGCGGGTTCTGCCTGTTCTCCCGGAGTTGGCCGGGCTGTTCCCAGGTGGCGGGCTCCCGAGAGGCGGCACGGTCCTGCTCGGGCCGGCAGTAGCGCCGGATACGTTCCTCGGACCTGCCGGGTCCAGCTCAACCGTGGCAAACCGGACGCCGGGATTGACGAGCCTGATGCTCTTGTTGCTCGCCGGCACGTCGTCTCTTGGGTACTGGTGCGCAGTAGTCGGCTTGCCGGAGCTCGGGTTTGCGGCAGCAGCCGAGCTGGGGGCAGATCTCGACCGTCTTGTCGTCGTCCCTCGCCCTGGCTCGGAAGGCCGCTGGCAGAGCGTCGTTGCGACGCTGCTCGAGACCGTCGATCTCGTCTGTCTAGCGCCGGACACCCCCGTGCGACCCGTTGACGCCAGTCGGCTTGCCGCTCGTGCGCGAGAGCGCTGTTCGACCTTGCTCGTACTCGACGCGAGCACCCCTACAGGTGTCGCGAGGGGGCTCCTTTCCGGCGGACCTGCGCGGTCGGGACGCGTCATGGCACGTTGGCCTGGCCCGTCGGACTTGCGTTGCGCTGTGAGAGAGTCGAGCTGGTCCGGGCTCGAGCACGGCCACGGTTTGCTCAGCTCACGGCGGCTCGAGGCTGAAATCGGTGGCCGAGGTGCAGCCAGCCGACCGAGACGAGGCCTGTTGCGCCTCCCGGCTTGAGGTCAGTGGTGCCTCCGGTTCGCACCCTTGTCGTCTGGTGTCCTGATTGGCCTCTTGTTGCTGCCGGGCTCGCCGACCGGCCGGCTGCCATCCTCGCCGTCAACCGGGTGATCGCCTCTTCCGCGTCTGCCAGGGTGGAGGGTGTGCGGCTCGGGCAGCGCCGCAGGGAGGCCCAGGCATATTGTCCGGAGCTCGTCGTGGTTGGCGAGGAACCGGCTCGGGACGCGCGCAGCTTCGAGCCCGTCGTGGTAGCGGTGGCGGGCTTCACGCCCCGCGTGGAGCTCACCAGGCCCGGGGTCTGTGCCCTGCCTGTCCGGGCCCCCGCCCGCTATTTCGGTGGGGAGGTTTCTCTGGCCGAGCAGGTCTGTAACGCAGCGGCTGCAGCCGTCGTGGCCGTAGCCCGTGCGGCCGGCACTACCGCCCCTGAGCCATCGTGCCAGGTGGGGATCGCCGACGGGCCGTTTGCTGCGCGGCTCGCCGCACGCGAAGGCTTGATAGTGCCTCGTGGCGCGACGCCGGAGTGGCTCGGTCACTTTGCGGTGGAGGTCCTCGGCCTGCCCATGCTCGCCGACGTGCTCAGGCGGCTCGGGATCCGCACGCTCGGTGAGTTCGCCGAGTTGGACGAGGGTGCGGTGCTGGCCCGATTTGGAGTCGAAGGCGGTTTTGCCCATCGGCTTGCCCGGGGTCTCGACGAGCGACCGCTCGTTCTCGGGGACCCTCCAGCGGACCTCACGGTTTACCGGGCGCTCGACCCGCCTGCCGACCGGGCTGACGCCCTGGCATTTGTTGCCGTAGGCCTTGCCGATGAGCTCGTTGGCCGCCTCGCCCCGCACGGTCTCGCCGCTACTCAGCTGCTTGTCGAGGCAGAGACAGAACATGGCGAGTCGCTACAGCGCTGGTGGAGAGGAGATCGCCCTTTCAGCGCGCGCTCCATGGTGGACAGGGTCCGATGGCAGCTCGATGGATGGCTCCAGGGACCGGTGGTCAACGCCCCTACTGCCGGGGTCACCATGTTGCGGCTCACGGTCACTGGTGCAGTGGCAGACGATGGACGCCAGATGGACTTCGAAGGGGGTGTAGCCGGGGCAAGCCGGCAAGTCGAACGGGGTCTGGCGCGAATCCAGGGCCTTCTCGGCCATGAGGCCGTCCTGACCCCGGTTCGCACTGGCGGGAGGGGGCCAGACGAACAGATCCGCCTCGTACCTTGGGGTGAGGAGTCTGAGGAGAACCGTGACGTCCGAGCCACCAGCACCAAGGCAGCTCGCCTGGGAGGCGGTGCGAAGCGGGCATCGGGGAGCGTCCGACCGGGACGTCGTCCCTCCGGTGTCACGGTCGGTGCCCAGGTCGTGCCACCTTGGCCGGGTCGTCTTCCTGCTCCTTCGCCGGCTCTTGTCCATCCTGTGCCCGTTCCTGTCGAGCTCCTAGGCTCCGATGGGGCTCCGGTAGTGGTCACCGGACGTGGGCGGTGCACCTCAGCCCCTTCTTCCTTAGTGCTGCAGATTGCCGGTAGCTCGCCTGTCGGAGTCATGGGCTGGTCGGGTCCATGGCCTGCTGACGAGCGCTGGTGGGATCCGGCTGTTGCCAGGCGGAGGGCTCGTTTGCAGGTGCTGCTCGACGATGGGACCGCACATCTGCTCGTCCTCGAGCAAGGACAGTGGCGCCTGGAAGCCACCTACGACTGACTCTGTCCGGATCCGGCTGCCTGAAAAGGTTCGCCGACCCGCTTGAATACTCTCAGCGGACTCACAGTTCCCGTGGAGGAAGAACTGAGTACTGGGTCGCATGATCTGGATATCGATACTCGAGTCGCGCCAGGCGAGCTCGGGACGGAAGGGTCTTGGCCCTGGCGCTCGGTGAGCGCTTGACCGGAGGTGAGTGTCATGGACGAACGGAACGACGAGCAGCGAGAGCAACAGACCGAGCCCCTGCCCCCTTGGGCGCAGCCGGAGGTGACCAGCGCCATGCCCCTGCCCTCGGAGCCAGAAGTGACCAGCGCCACGCCTCTGCTGGCGGAACCCCCGAACGCGCTCTTCGATTCTGGAGTGGTGCAGGCTCCTCGGGCCGGGGCACCCGAGCAGGAGACTTATCCCGCCGGGACACCTGGCGACTATGCGCCCACGAGCGGCGTGCCCGGCGACAACCAGCCCGCGAGCGCTACGCCCGCCGGTTACGACCCCGACTGGCGCCCGGCGTTTGGCTACGCGTTCGACACCTACCCACCCGGCACCTACCCACCCGGTGGCTATCCTCCGCCCGGCTACGTAACCGGCGGTTACGGCCCAGCCGGTTACACACCGGAGACCGGTGCCTACCCGCCAGGCGCCTACCAGCCAGGTGCCTACCCGCCAGGTGCCTACCCACCAGGCAGTTACGGCCCCGTAGCCAATCAGCTAGCCGAGCCGGCGCGTCCTAAGCGCGGTCGCAAGGCCTTAGCCGTGTTCGCGGCGGCACTGGTTCTGGTCGGCGTCGGCGGTGGCGCGGGGATCGCCTACGTGACTCGACAGAACCAAGCCACTTCAGCAGGATTGGCTACCTCGCCCGCCGGGCACGCACTGACGACCGCGCAGATCGCGGCTGCAGTCGGTCCGGCCGTTGTCGACATCAACACGAACCTCGGCGAGGGGACGGGCATGATCGCCACCTCCAGCGGCGAGATCATCACCAACAACCATGTCGTCGAAGGTGCGAGCACCATCAACGTTGTGATCGAGAATCACGGCACCCACAAGGCGACAGTTGTCGGCACTGACGCGACAGCTGACGTGGCAGTCCTGCAAGTGAGCGGCGTGAGAGGCCTACCGACCGTGAAGTTCGGCAACTCCTCGACTGTCAAGATCGGCAACTCGGTCGTGGCGATCGGCAATGCCGGTGGCCAGGGCTTCCCGTCGACAGTCACCGCAGGGGCCGTCACGGCCCTCAGCCGGAAGATCACGGCCAGCGACCAAAGCGGGTTGAGTGAGTCCCTGTCTGGCCTGATCCAGGTGGATGCTCTGATCGAGCCCGGGAACTCCGGCGGACCATTGGTCGACTCGTCAGGGGACGTCATTGGCATGGACACCGCTGCAGCGAGCGCAGACGGGGCCACGCCGATAGGTTTCGCCCTTCCGATCAGTCGGGTGCTGCAGATCGCGAATGACATCGAGCAGGGCAAGAGCGGTCAGGGGATCGTCATAGGCGTCGAGGCCTTCCTCGGTATTGAGGGCCAGACGGTTTCCCTTCAGGGTTCGGGATCAGCGACCGGCGCCGGCCTGGAGTACGTCGAGCCTGGGAGTCCCGCCTACCAAGCCGGCATTCAGGGCGGTGACGTGATCATCGCTTTCGACGGTCATGCGACTCCCACAATGAGCGAGTTGGCGACCCTTATTCACAATCTGCGTCCTGGAGATCGTGCCAAGGTCACCTACGAGAGTTCCTTCGGCGGTACCCAGACCGTCACCGTCACGCTGGCAGCGGCGCCGCCTGCGTAAATCGTTCGTCTCTCTCCTCGGACGAGCAACCTCCGGCCGTCTCGACGCCTAGCCCGCGAGCGTCGAGGCGGCCGAGGCGCGTCCAGGCGGCCAAACGGGCTCTGCGGGTCCGAAGCGAGTTGTGACGGTTGCCGGCACGACCAAGCTCGGCCTGGGTATCGCTCGGTCAAGCGCGATGGGTGAGGTGGCCGTCCTCGGCTGCGTAGTCGAAGAACGGTTCGAAGAACTCAGCGTCGAGCCCAGGTGGAAGCTCCGCCCCATCACCACGTTGGACGGCGGAGGCGACAAGCCATTCGACCTCGGATGTCACCGTCCGCGCGTAGTCGCCGACTGGCGTGTAGCCAAGATCGACGGCCGCGGTCATGTCGAGCACGACCGGGTGCGGCCGTTCCCAGGGATGGCGGCCCAAGGCTTCCTCGGTTCCGCCGTCGAGCAGCACCTCCTCCCGGATGTGCCCGAGTGTCCGCGCGATCGTGCGCGAGATCTCCAGCGCACTCGGCGCGTCGGGGTCTGCGCTGTTGAGGATCCGTCGGCCTGACCTTGTCGCAACCAATTCGATGAGCGAGGCGATGTTGACAGCCGCTGTCGGGTGGTCGACAGCCTTGCCGTGGTTCGCGAGGAAGACGGCCGGCCGATGATCGAGCGCGCGCTTGACGAAGACCCACTCGCGCGGCCTGTGCGAACTCGCACCGTGGACTTTGGACGGTCGGAGCACGGTGACCGGCACGCCACTGTCGAGGAGCACGAGCTCGGCAGCGCGCTTGTTGGCTCCGTAGCCGTCGCGTGTCCTGAAGTCGGTGTCGGCCGGCGGCACGGTGTCCTGCGTCTCGCGTATCGGGCCGCCGAAACGTGGTGAGATCGCCGAATTGAAGTGGCGGCCGGCGGCGTCGGCGTACACGGCCCTGCTCGAGATCATCACGGTCGAGGTCACGTCGCGCGCCAAGGGCAGTAGCCCAATCGCCTGAGCGGCGCTGTAGCAGATGCAGTCGACGAGCAGGTCAGCGCCATTGCCGAGGGCGGCGGCCAGCTGTGAAGACTCGTCCCGGTCCGCCCGGACGAACCGCCCTCCGGCTTCGGCGATCGCCGGCGGCAGGTGACTGGGTTCACGCCCGGTGAGGTCCACCTCCCAGCCTGAGCTGAGCAGTCGAGCGGCGGTAGCGCGGCCGATCATGCCTGTGCCACCGACATCAGCGCGCGAGGCACCCAGGGGAGCCTAACGAGGCGGGCTGACGAGGCCTTCTAGGATAGGACCGTACTGACAAGCCGGGGGGAGCGGTCTAAGTCGGCGTCGCGGTCTCGGCGAGCGACCCGGTTCCGGTCGCAGTCGCGCCGTCTCCGGTCGATTCTCCGGTCATGGCCGCGTCGGCACCCCAGGAAATTGACACCGGTTCGGGCTTGGTCGGCAGCTCAACAGCGAAGGTAGCGCCACCACCGGGAGTTTCGATGAACCAGACGCGGCCACCGTGAGCGTCGGCGACGGCCGCCACGATGGACAGCCCCAATCCAGCACCGCCCTGCGCACGGACACGGCCCGGGTCCGACCGCCAAAAGCGCTCGAAGACGTGTGCGGCGACCTCGGGCACGATCCCTCCACCGTGGTCGACCACGAAGATCTTGGCGCGCTTTGGAGCGGCACCGTGCGACTCTTCGAGGACAGCAACGACCTCGAGCGGGCTACCGTCGGGCGTGTAGGCGAGTGCGTTCGAAACGAGATTTCCCAGGAGCTGACGGAGGCGTCCCTCGTCCCCGGTGATCACGCAAGAGGCCGGCGCCTCACATGTCACCGTGCGAGTCGGGTCTATGGCTCGAGCGTCCTGCGCCGCGTCCGCGACGAGCGTGCTCAAGTCGACGGGCTCTTGTTCGAGCGGTCGGCCTTGGTCGAGGCGGGCGAGCAGCAACAGGTCGTCGACGAGCCCCGCCATCCGGGTCGACTCGCTGTCGATCCGGCGCATCGCTGTGTCGAGGTCGGCTGGGCGGTCAGCCAGTCCGTGCTGGAACAGCTCCGCGTAGCCCCGGATGGAGGTGAGCGGGGTCCTCAGCTCGTGCGACGCGTCCGCCACGAACCGTCGTAGTCGCGCCTCGGAAGCTTCCCGCTCCCTAAAGGCCGTCTCGATGCGGCCCAACATGACATTGAGGGCCCGGCCAAGGCGCCCGACCTCGGTGCGGTTGTCGGTCTCCTTGACGCGCTGACTCAAGTCGCCGGCCGCGATCTCGCCGGCAGTGTCGGCCATCTTCTGGAGAGGGCGCAGACTGAGTCTGATGATGAGCCAGGCCGCAGCCGCAAGGGCAATCAGTACCGCGCCGCTGACCAGGAGCTCGAGCTCGAGTAGGCGGTGCAGCGCCCCGTCGGTCTCAGTGAGCGGTATCGCCTCAACGAGCACGTTGCCGTTGGTCAAGCTGGCTTCCAGTACCCGGTATGACTCGATGCTGCCGGTCCCTCTTACCGTCCGGTATTGAGGCGCGCCGCCCGAAGCCCTGGCGGCCTCGCTCGCGAGCGACGCGGGAAGCAATGGAGAGGACTGTGTCTTGGCACTAAAGGAGGTCCAGGGCAAGAGCCGCTGGCCGTTCGGGCTCAACTCTGTAGCGAGCGTGCCCGGCGTCACTGCCTGGTTGGCGAAATCGGATCCTGGGCCGCCGAGTGGATTGGAGAATCCGAGGTTTCGCGCCACGAGATTGGCCGACCTGAAGAGCTGCTGGTCGAGCTGCCCGACGGCGTAGCTGCGGAAGGAGGCATAGGTGATTGCGTCGGTGGTTGCCAACGCCACGATTACGAATGCGCAGAGGACGGCGATGAGCCGGATCTTCAACGACACGGGCGAACCCAGATGCCGTCACTGACCCCGCGGAGCCGCCCGTGCCAGGACATTCTCGTCAGCTGCGGGGCGGGCGGAGCACGTAACCAACGCCGCGCACGGTATGGATCAGATGCGGCTCGGTGAAATCGATCTTCTTGCGGAGGTAGCTGACGTAGGTCTCGAGCACACCGGCGTCACCGCCGAAGTCGTAGTTCCAGACGTGGTCGAGGAGCTGCGACCGGGTGAGCACACGACGCGGATTGGAGAGCAAGTAACGAAGCAGCCGGTACTCGGTGGCCGTCAGGTCGATGAGCTGTCCCGCGCGTCTCACTTCGTGAGCGTCGTCGTCCATCTCGAGATCCGCGAGCTCGAGTAGCTCGCGAGTAGATCCGCCCTTGCCGGCACGGCGAAGGATGGCCTGGGTGCGAGCGACAAGCTCGGCCACGCTGAACGGCTTGGTCACGTAGTCGTCACCGCCGATCGTGAGGCCCCGGACCTTGTCCTCGGTGGCGTCGCGAGCTGTGAGGAAGAGCACCGGGATGTCGCGCCGGTCGCGTCGGAGACGTTCGGCGATGTTGAACCCGTCGATGTCGGGAAGCATCACGTCGAGCAGGATCAGGTCTGGTCGGAACGAATCGATCTGCTCGAGCGCCCCATATCCGCTGGCCGCGGTTTGGACGTCAAATCCTTCGTATCGAAGCGCCATCGAGACGAGCTCGGTAATTGACTCCTCGTCGTCGACGACGAGGACACGGGGGAGCGTTTCTTCTGCTGCCACCTCCATATCATGGTCGATCTTGCTGGGAGTTTCCTGAGAATTGCTCATTGAGGCTGCTATTGGGTGCGTGCCGTCAGCGGTCCTGGAGGAGAAGCGCACGAACATACGTTCGGTCAGCTCCACTATCCTAGATCCGTGGTTGGGTACGCAGAGCTCCACTGCCATTCAAATTTCAGCTTCCTCGACGGCGCTTCTTACCCCGAGGAACTTGTCGCCGAAGCCGCCCGGCTCGAGCTTGGAGCTCTGGCACTGACTGATCACGACGGGCTTTACGGAGTGGTGCGCTTTGCCGAGGCTGCAAAAGAGGCGGGAGTGCCCACCATCTTCGGTGCTGAGCTCACCCTTGCCGGTCGCAGCCCGGAATTGATCGGCAACCAGGTCCTCCAAGCCGCGCCGCGTACCGGGACCCCTGACCCACCCGGGTCCCACCTGATCGTTCTCGCCCGCGACCCAGAGGGCTACTCCCGTCTGGCCCGCGCCATCAGCGAGGGCAACCTCGCCGGTGGCGAGAAAGGTCGCCCTCGCCACGACATCGACCGACTGGCCGAGCTGGCGGGAGGCCACTTCCTCATCCTGACGGGCTGTCGCAAGGGGGCGGTGCCCGCCGCGCTGGTGGAATTCGGTCCTGTCGCAGCGGCCAGGGAGCTCGACCGGCTCATCGATCGCTTCGGCACCGAGAGCGTCGTCGTCGAGCTTTTCGACCACGATGACCCGCTCGACTCGGCGCGTAACGACGCCCTTGCCGCTCTTGCGGTCCGCAGTGACCTCGGCATCGTCGCGACGAATGTCGTCCACCACGCCCGACCCTCAGGCCGCCGCCTCGCCTCGGTGCTCGCCTCGGTTCGCTCAGGCCGCCCACTCGATGAGCTCGACGGCTGGCTACCCGCGGCAGGGGCGGCCTACCTGCGATCGGGGGCGGAACAGTCCAGGCGCTTTGCCCGTTACCCGGGAGCAGTCGAGTTTTCCGCCGAGCTTGGGCGCGCATGCGCCTTTGACCTCCGCCTCGTTGCCCCCAAGCTTCCAGACTTTCCCGTGCCCGCGGGCCACAGCGAGATGACGTTCCTACGTCAGCTGGTCAACGAGGGGGCGACCCGCCGCTACGGCCCGGTAGGAGCTGAGCGGGTACCTGGAGCGTGGCGACAGCTGGAGCACGAATTGGCGATGATCGATGAGCTGGGCTTTGCCGGCTACTTCCTCGTCGTCTGGGACATCGTCGAGTTCTGCCGACGGTCGGGGATCTACTGCCAGGGTCGAGGCTCCGCAGCGAGCTCAGCTGTTTGTTACGTGCTCGGGATCACCAACGCGGACGCCGTCGCTCTCGGACTCTTGTTCGAGAGGTTCCTGTCACCCGAGCGCGACGGGCCACCCGACATCGACGTCGACATCGAGAGCGGGCGGCGCGAGGAGGTCATCCAGTACGTCTATGAGCGCTACGGGCGTGAGCGTGCGGCGCTCGTCGCTGTAGTCGTGAGCTACCGGGCCCGGTCCGCCGTGCGGGATGCCGCCAAGGCGCTCGGCCACTCGCCGGGGCAGGTTGACGCCTGGGTGCGGCGCATCGAGCGGTGGGGATCACTTGGCGGCGACCATCACCCGACCGCGGCGCACCGTAAGGACCGCTGGACGTGGTGGAGCGCAGCGGCAGACCTCGAGGCAGCACGGCGCGACGCCGCGAAAGGCGAGAACGACGACGGCCGGCCCGGTCGTGACGACGTTGCTGCCGAGCCCGGCCTTGAACAGGCGGCGAGCGAGCTCGGGATCCCCGATCGCGTGCTCACGGTGGCGACCGAGCTGGAGGGCTTTCCCCGCCATCTCGGCATCCACCCCGGGGGCATGGTTATCTGCGACCGTCCCGTCTCGGAGGTTTGCCCGGTCGAATGGGCCCGCATGGAGAACCGGACGGTGCTCCAGTGGGACAAGGACGATTGCGCGGCTGTCGGGCTCGTGAAGTTCGACCTCCTCGGTCTCGGAATGCTCGAGGCGATCCACCGGGCGGTCGACACCATCGGCGCCTACCACAACGACGAGATCGACCTCGCGATGATCCCCCAAGAAGAGGCCGTCTACGACACGTTGTGCCGGGGTGACTCGGTGGGGATCTTCCAGGTGGAGAGCCGGGCTCAGATGGCCACGCTGCCCCGGTTACGGCCACGTTGCTTCTATGACCTCGTGGTCGAGGTAGCTCTCATCCGCCCCGGTCCGATCCAGGGAGGATCGGTTCATCCCTACCTGCGCCGGCGTAACGGCGCCGAGGCCGTGACGTACCTGCATCCGTGTTTCGAGCGCAGCTTGGCGAAGACCCTTGGGGTGCCGCTGTTCCAAGAACAGCTCATGCAGATGGCGATCGATGCCGCCGGCTTCTCGGCTGCCGAGGCCGATCAGCTCCGTCAGGCCATGGGCTCCAAGCGTTCCGCTTCGCGCATGGAACGCCTCCGCTCCCGTCTGTATGCGGGGATGGCCGAGCGGGGGATCACCGGCCAGGTCGCGGACACCGTATGGGAACAGCTGGCGGCATTCGCCAACTTCGGCTTCCCGGAAAGCCACTCGGTGTCCTTCGCCTACCTCGTATATGTGAGCGCGTGGTTGAAGCTGTACTACCCGGCAGCATTCCTCGCAGCACTTCTCAACTCCCAGCCGATGGGCTTCTGGGCGCCCCATACCCTCGTCGCGGATGCCCGGCGCCACGGGGTCGTCGTCCTCGGCCCGGATGTGAACAAGAGCGAGGCATTCGCCTCGCTCGAACCCGGGACGATGCCCGGCCCTTTGGTAAGGCTGGGGCTCGCCTCGGTGAAGGGGATCGGTTCCGACCTCGCCGACGCGATCACGGCCAACCGGCCTTATGAGGACATGGAGGAGCTCGTGTGCCGGAGCGGTGTCGGCCGCCCAGGGCTTGAAGCTCTCGCCACTTCGGGAGCACTCGCTGGGCTCGGTGGCGGCACCTCAGCCCGCGTTGTCCGCAGCGGGGCTGTAGCCAGCTCAGATGGGACCGGAATCCGTCCGCTCACCCGTCGCGAGGCACTCTGGGCGGCAGGTGCAGCCGCCGAGGCGCGTCCTGACCGTCTTCCTGGCACCGTGGTCGGGACGAATGCCCCACTCCTGCCAGATATGAACGAGATCGAGGAAATGTCTGCCGACCTGCAGACACTCGGACTGTCACCGGGTGCGTCCCCGATGTCCTTTGTCCGGGCGAGGCTCGCCGATCGAGGGGTGATCCCCAACGCCGAGCTCGTGAGGGTGCCCGATGGTACGAAGGTCTTCGTTGCCGGCGTGGTGACCCATCGGCAACGGCCGGCCACCGCAGGTGGGACGACGTTTCTCAACCTGGAAGACGAGACAGGGCTCGTGAACGTCATCTGTTCGCCGGGATGCTGGACCCGCTATCGCAAGGCGGCTCGCTCGGCGGTGGTGCTACTCGTACGCGGGCGGCTAGAACGGGGGGAGGGGGCCGACCCGGAGGCACCGTCGTCCTCCAACGTGGTGGCGGAGTACTTGGAAGAGATCGACCTCGCCATGACTGTCGGTCCTTCGAGGGACTTCCATTGACACACGGTTGGGTGGAGGCTCGACCCAGGTTGAGACCCTTCCGAACTCCTTCTTCCTTTTGGCGCTAAGTTTGGAGAGCACGAGCCTGCGGACGCCTGGCGCCGCAATTGAGTGCCTGAGCACGACGCGTGCTCGTGAGAGGCTAGGTTTCGTATCCGTCACGGCTGCCGGCGCAACTTGCCGGACGGAGGGCGCTTCTTGGAGGTGCTCTCGGGGTCGCGACTTAAGACCGAGGGCGGACCGAACGCCGCCAAGCCTCGAGACGGAGACCTGGGACGTATGAATAGGCTTTTCAATGGCCTTGGGCGCTTCACGGTGCAATTTCGCTGGTTCATCGTTGTCGTATGGATCATCGGGACGGTCGCGGCGGTTCATTTCCTGCCGTCGCTCGGAAGCCAGGTCAACAACGACAACTCCGCGTTCCTGCCCGCAAGTGCTCCGAGCACCATTGCAGGCAACCTTGCCACCCCGCTGGTCGGCAAAGCGTCGCTCGTCCCGGTGATCATCATCGGCGTCAGCCAACACGGTCCCTTCAGCGCCGCGGACACCCAGGCGATCACCCGCCTTGCCGCTGACGCCAAGAAGGTCCCGAACGTCGAGGCCGTGCAATACGTCGGTACCTCTGTGAACGGGCGTGCGGTGCAACTCCTCGTCGAGGCGAACATCGCCGGCTACAGCCCAGGGCCCTCGTCGGACGTGATCAAAGGGCTGACGGCCGCGTTCACGAAGGCCGCGGCGCCCCCTGACATCAAGTTCCACCTGGCTGGTGTCGTCGCCACCAACGTCGCGCAGCAGAAGGAGTCGAACTCGACCGGCAACAAGACCCAGTTGCTGTCGATCCTGTTCATCATCGTGTTGCTCCTGTTCGTCTTCCGTTCAGTGTTGGCGCCTCTCGTGACGCTGTTGCCCGCTGCGATCGTCCTGCAGCTGTCAGGTTCGCTCATCGGCGAGCTCGGCTCGCATGGTCTCAAGATCTCTCAGATCACCCAGTTGCTGCTGATCGTTCTCATCCTCGGAGCGGGGACCGACTACGGGTTGTTCCTCGTGTTCCGCGTCCGAGAAGGCCTGCGGTCGGGCCTGGCGGCGAACGAAGCCGTGTCCCTTGCTGTCGCACGCGTTGGCGAGTCGATCTCGGCGTCGGCCGGGACCGTCGTCCTGGCGCTGTTGACCTTGCTGTTCGCGAGCTTTGGCATCTACCACGACCTAGGTGTTCCACTCGCGATCGGGATAGCCGTGATGCTCGTCGCCGGAATCACGCTGCTCCCCGCCCTGCTCGCGATACTCGGGCGCGCCGTCTTCTGGCCCGCGAAGATCGTCTCGGGCGAGGTGAACGAGAGCTGGTGGGGCAAAGTCGCCCAGCGAGTCATCGCTCGACCGGCGCACACCTTGGCCGTCGGCCTCGTCGTGTTCGGCGCACTGGCTTTCGGGTCGCTCCTATATTCTCCGGCAGGATTCGGCGGCGCCACAGCGGCTCCGAACGGAAGCGACGCGGCCGCCGGCAATGCGGCGCTGATGAGATACTTTCCCCAGGCAAGCTCGAACCCGACCAACCTCATCCTGAGACTTGCCACCCCGGTGTGGCGGGACCCCGGCGCGGTGGTGAAAGCCGGGAAGGAGCTTCAAGCCACGGGCCTGTTCAACTCGCTGCCCGGGCCGCTTGATCCTGCCGGTGCGTCGATCCCGCCCGCTGTCTACGTGCAGCTGCACAGGGAGCTCGGTAATCCACTGCTGCTTCCGGCATTGCCGAGGGCCGGCTCGCCCTCCGCGAAAGTGCCGACGTTGACATACGACCTGTATCGCGCGACAGCGCGTTTTGTGAGCCCCGATGGCCACACGATCCAGTTCGAGGCAGGGCTCACGGCCGGTGACGCTTCTTCGACGGCGGCACTGAACGCGGTTCCGAGCGTCCGCAAGGCCTTGACGGCGGTCCAGCACAGCATCGGCGCGACCGCAAGCGGAGTAGCAGGCGAGGCGCCGGCTCTCTATGACGTGAGCTCGATCTCCGACACGGACCTCATCCACATCGTCCCGATCGCGATCATTGCGATCGGGCTCCTGCTCGCGCTCGTCCTGCGCAGCCTCGTGGCTCCCCTTTACCTAATCGCGAGCGTCATGTTGTCGTATCTGGCGGCACTCGGGCTTGCGTCGATCATCTTCATCAAGCTTGCCGGGAGCGGGGGCCTCACCTTCCTCTTACCTTTCCTGATGTTCATCTTCCTCTTAGCCCTGGGCGAGGACTACAACATCCTCGTCATGACGCGTATCCGGGAGGAGGCACACCGGCAACATCTTCGTGATGCCGTGGTGACCGCGGTCGGCGCATCGGGCCCGACCATCACATCGGCGGGACTCGTTCTTGCCGGGACTTTCCTGGTGCTCGCTGTCACCGCGGGAGGCCAGCCTGGGGGGAGTCAGATCCGAGACATCGGCATCGGCCTGGCGCTCGGCATCTTGATGGACACTTTCCTGGTACGCAGCCTGCTCGTGCCCTCGACGGTGTCTCTGCTCGGTCGCTGGAACTGGTGGCCGGGCAAGCTGGCGGAGATGGACCTCGCCATTCCGGCGACTTCGAAGCAGGCAGATCTAGCGGAGCCCGTTGTGGGGGGACGACCCGATGTTTCGCCGGCACCTGAGTGACGCTTTGCGCCCCGAAAGGCGTATCACTGACATCATCTTGAATCAGGGGTCCGCAAGCCTCCGGCGGGCCGAACTTCGGTCCTAGCCGGCAGGCGGAGGGTAGCTCTGGTCTGTTGGCGTCGTTCCCGTCGGGGGCTGTTGGCTGGCCGGTCGCGTGTCGTCGGCCCATTGACCGCCATCCCACCAACGAACCTTGGTCGCGTCGAGTTTGTCCGGATACCAGCCAGGCGGCGGAAGAGGAGCGTCCTGACCGTGGTAGTACGCCAACGCAGCTGCCTGGTGGTAACCCGGAACCGGTATCCCTTGATTTGCGGTGGAAGCGCGCCAGAGCTCAGACGCGCGGTGTCTGTGGGAGGCTTCGGTGCAAGCCCAGACGATCGAGACGATCCAGGCCACGACCGCTGTGATGCCGAGGGTGTAGTAGCCGGTGGCGGCCACCACGATCAGGACCAGCGCGGGTACCACCTTCACGTACAAAAGGCCTATCGGGCCGAAGAAGAAGGTAAGGAAGAAGGCGAGCACCGGCGACTTGTCGACGGGAACGCGATTGGGCTGAAGCCCGGGCGGAAGAGTCCCCATAGGGCGAGTCTCTCAGGTTTTCGGCACCGCCCGGTGACTCCAAGGGCTAGGTGAACGGCGCGCACTTGCCTGGCGTGCTATCAGCGTGTGCCGCTGCGCGGCGCATGTCCAGGTCTCCCACCGCTCTCTTGGCGGAGCAACGGCAGAGTCGAGATGCCACAGGCCGTCAGACTTCACTTCCGGCCGCATCGGCACTCATGAGGCACACCACTTGGGTGGATCGAGCAAGACCTGCACCGGGCTTCGTCTCTCCCACTTGAGGGTGGGGACGACCAGGCCTGTGCCCCGGTCAGCTGCTCTCGTTTGCCGCGGATATGGCGGCGACCGAGCGGTCCACATCGGCCTCGGTGGTGCGCCAGCTCGACACCGAGATGCGCATGAAACGCCGGCCGTGCCAGGTTGTGGCGCCCATCCAGCATTCTCCTGAGCGTTGAACGCTTTCGATGACCCTGTCGGTCCTAGCGTCGTCGCCGTAGCTGACGAGGACCTGATTCAACACGACGTCGTTGGCTATTGAGACGTTGTCGATCGTGCTCAGCTGCTCGGCAAAGCGGCGAGCCAAGACGCAGCACCGTTCCACAAGCTCTGCGACCCCGGAGCGGCCGAGCTGTCGAAGAGCGGCCCAGGTCGCGAACCCGCGGGCGCGACGCGACGACTCGAGGACGTAGTCGCCGGGCGCCCGCAGCCCAGCCTCGCCCTGGCCGGTCAGGTAGGCCGCGGTGTAGGACATCGTGGCTGCGTGCGCATGGGGGTGGGCGCAGAAGGAATAGCCGACGTCGTAGGGGACATTGAGCCACTTGTGGCCGTCGGTCGCCCACGAGTCGGCTGCCTCCATTCCAGCGGTGAGGTGGCGGGTGCCCGGGCAGGCTGCCGCCCACAGTCCGAAGGCCCCGTCGACGTGGACCCAGGCCCCATGGTCGCGAGCCGCTGCGATCGCTGCGACGAAATCGTCGAAGGCGCCGCTGTTCACGTTGCCTGCCTGGAGGCAGACGATTGTCGGACCGTCAGGCGCGCTGGCCAACACTCGCGTCAAGTCGGCGACGTCGATCGCCCCCTGGGCATCGGTCGCTACCGGCTCGAGAGCCCCGGCTCCCAGTCCCAATAGACGCAAGGCCCGGTCGATCGTGGCATGGCGCTCGCCGTTGGCGACCACCCGTACCGCAGGGCCGTCTAGGAGCCCCCGTTGTTCGACGTCCCAGCCGGCCTCGGCGAGCACGTGGTGACGGGCCGCGGCTAGCGCAACGGTGTTGGCGCCCTGACCGCCAGTCACGAAACCGAACGATGCGTCCGGGGGCAGCCCTAGCAGGTCTTTCAGCCAACCACCGGCCACGTCTTCGACGACTGCGGCACCCGGCGAGGTGAACGCGTTGAAGGCCGGCTGATCCCACCCGCTCGTCAGGATGTCCGCGGCTGTCGCCGCATCGAGGGCGCCACCGACCACGAACCCGAAATAGCGAGGACCCGTCGTGGCGACAAGGGCTGGCTCGACGGCTCCGGCCAACTCGTCGATGACAACCGAAGCTGCAGTAGGTCCTTCGGGCAACGAACTCAGAGCCGTCCGCACGGCATCGAGATCGACGTCGTTCGGGAACACCTCCCGCTCGGCCACTTCTTGACGATAGTCAGCGGCTCGCGTCGCGGCACTGGTCAGCAAATCGAGAAGAGAACTCATCTGGTGATTATCGTCGCACGCGCGCCACCGAGTTCTGCGGACTGCCAGCCCGCTGCGAGGTCACCCTCCCAGGGTCGTGGCAACCGGACTACTCCAGTGAAGCCGGGTCCACACCTGTGCCACCCTTCGCGTCGCTCGCATACACGGCCAGTGCGAAACGGAGCACGTCGACGGCTTCCGTGCCGCTCCACAGCATCGGTCCATGACCTGTGTGGAGCCAGCTCAACCAATGACGGCCGGAATCCCTGAAGCTACTGGCCCAATCGTCGTCGAGCGCGTGATAGGAGTGCATCGCTCCGTCGAGGTAGACCTCCAGGCTCGGTTGCTGGATACCGCGGCTCGTACACCGGTTGACACGTGCGTAGCCGCGGCGTCCAGTGATCTCCCAACGTTCGTCGTTGGTGTAGTAGTCGGAGCGCAGGTACATGTCGATCGCGAGTGTGATGTCCCAGACACCACGGATCCCGTTTTGGTGCTCCCACACTACGGTCGTCGGCGCGTCGACCTCGATACCGGGAATGACCTCGGTCATGCCCACCCACGCCCGTACTTCCCGGATGGGGCCGAACAGCCAGATCGCAGTCGAGAGCTTGTGCCAGCCGTCGTCGAAAACCAGGGTGCCGCGGCCATGCCGCATCTGCTGGAACTGCCACTCGTAGGTGCTCCCCGGGACATCCCAGCCGCCACGTCCGCTCGCCACCATCTTCAGGTGGTATCCAGTCACTTCGCCGAGCTCGCCGGAGGTGACTGCCTCCTTGAGCTTCACGAGCGGCTCGTAAAAGAGGTAGTTGTCCATGACGCGCAGCAGCCGGCCGCTGGCTTTGGCCGCATCGAGCATGCGGGTTGCGTCGGCAAGGTCATTGCAGATGGGCTTCTGCAGATTGACGTGCCAGCCGTAGCCGAGGAGCTCGAGAACGCCTTCGGCATGCAAGGGAATCGGTAGCAGAACCTCGACAGCGTCTACCTCGAGGCCACTGGCGGCCAGTTCGGCCGCAGAGGCGAAGGTCCGTGCGGCCGGCCAGTCGGCCTGGCGCTGGGCGCGACGGTCCTCACTCGGATCGACAAGCGCGACGACTTCGACATCAGGGTTGTCGAAATAAGCGCGCACGTTGAGGTCATAGATCCGGCCCAAGCCCAAGAACGCAGCGCGTACAGGCCGTTCATAAGGCGTGAAGCTCATATTCGGCCCGTCTTCTGGCATCGGCCAATAGTAAGCGCGGACCGATCGACGCGAACCTCCGATCGGTCCGCCGTCACGAGAACGGCCCTTTTGAGCGCACACCTCGTGGTCTTGCCCGGTCCGAGCTGATCGGGCCTTCGGACTCAGAGCTTCGGACTCGCGGCGCCCTTGAGCCAGGTACTTCGAAGACACTGGTCAAGGCCGGGGATAACCTTGGCCATGCCTGCGACCGGCCATATCACGGCCTTTGCTCTCGTCGCACTCGTGATCATCGTCATCCCAGGACCGAGCGTCACTTTCATCATCGCCCGCGCCCTGGCTTATGGGCGCAGAGCTGCCGTGCTCACGGTCATCGGCAACACGCTCGGCGAATACCTGCAAGTCATCGCCGTGGCATTCGGGATCGGCGCCGTGGCTGAACGTTCGGTGGCGGCGCTGACGGCTCTGAAGCTGTTCGGCGGGGTCTACCTCGTTTACCTGGGCGTGAAGACAATCCGTGATCGCCGGTCATTGCTCACAATGCTGAACCCGGCGGATACCCCTTCGCAGCGCCGCTTCCTGCTACAGGGCTTCATCGTTGGGGTCACCAATCCCAAGACGGTCATTTTCCTCGTAGCGATCCTCCCGTTGTTCGTCAGTCGAGCAGACGGGAGCCTTTCGGGTCAGATCTTGGTGCTCGGACTCGTGTTCTCCGTCATCGCACTGATCTGTGACAACGCCTGGGGCCCGTCCGCAGGGATGGTCCGAGCGTGGTTCGCGAAGTCGCCGAGGCGTGTAGAGCTCATCGGCGGCATCGGCGGGCTGGCCATCATCGCCCTGGGTGTTCGGCTCGCCCTTACGGGGCGCAAGGACTGAGCCTCCCGCCCCTACTGCGGTCTCAGCAGTCGCAGCATCTCGCGCCGCCAGGCAGACCTGGCGCGGGCGGCCTCCACGGTGTCGGGGTGGATCAAACGGGTGACCCTTGGTCCGCCCGGTTCCAGGTCGAAAGCCGACGCCCGGTTCTCGACCTCTCTGTCCGCCTTGGTGTAGTGGGCGCGCTGGAGGATGTAGCCGTTCCAGGAAGGCACGAGGAAGGTCTCGAAGAACTTGCCGTGCGCGGTCACATCTTGGTACACCCCCCAACGGGTTCCTCCGAGGCGTCGCCTCACAATGCGAAGCTCGGCCATGGTGCACAAGAAGTCGTCGACCTCCTCGGTGTCGACGCGGTACTCGATGAGGATCAGAACCGGGCCGTCTTCAGGATGGACGTGCTCGCCGATCGTAAGTGACGGGCTAGTGACTAGCTGTAACGACGAGCGATCCACGACCGGCAAGCGGAAACGGGGGATGAGGAGAATGCCCGGCACGAGTGCGAAAGCCGCAATCAGCAATGTCTCGCGGATCGGCAGGAAAGTGTCTACGACGCCGAAGCCGAGGCCGCCGAGAACGAACGGTCCTTGCAGCACGACGTAGTAGAGCGACAGCGAACGGGTCTGCACCCACTCGGGAGTCACCTGACGTGCGGCGATGACGAAGGCGACGGTCGACCACACCCACGACGCGCCGGTGACGAGGAGCACTGGAACTGCTGCCCAGCGCGTCGGCCAGATCACCAGGGCGACCAGGGCAAGTGCGTTCGCCAGGGTGGCGGCCGCGACGATGGTGTCGAGGTGGAGGTGGCCCTGTAGGCGGGGGAGAACGAGGGCCGCGAACATGGCTCCCACTCCGCTCAGCGCCAGAAAGAGGCCATAACCGAAGGCCGAGACATGTAGGTAGTGAGCGGCGAATAGCGGGAGCAGGGCTCCGAGCGCCGCCGCCGGCGTGACGTAGAGAGCCGTTCGGGCGGCGACGGCTCGCAGTCCCGGGGTGTTGGAGAAGTACCGCCATCCTGACGAAATCGCACCCAGGAGGCTTTCGGCCGCCGAACCACCGGGAGTGGACAAGCGGAGGTCGTCTCGCCCGCGCCACAACAAGAGGAAACTGATTAGGGGAATCATGAGCGCTCCGCAGAGGGCGAAGAAAACCACGGTGCCGGCACCCCTCAGGACCGCGCCGCCGAGCACCGGTCCAACAACCTGGCCGATGTTCCACTGGAAGCTGTCCAGGCTGAACGCGACCGGGACCAGCTCGGGTGGTATGAGGCTCCCGATCGTCGTCCACCACGATGGCGAGGATGTTCCGCCTGATATCCCCATGCCGGCGAGCCCGATCAGGAGCGTCGCCGGCGACAGCAGCTTCGACGAAGACATCAGGCAGAGGAAAGCCACCGAGGAGATGAGCAGGACCTTCGCCACCAGCAGCACTGCGCGCCGGTCCCGGGAGTCCGCTGCCGCACCGGAGAACACGACGGCGAGGATGCCGCCGAGAGGGCCGATCGCGGCGGCGAGGGTGACCAGGACCGGCGATGTCGTCAGCCGCTCCATGATGTAACCGCCGACGAGGGTCACCATCCAGACGCCGGCGTTGGCGAACAGGCCTGTCGCCTCGAGCCACCGGAATGCCCGGCTCCGCAGAGGGGCGAACAGCTCTGTCACTCATCCACCCAAAGAGATGGAAACTGCACGGTCAACTCACAGATGAATCAGCCCGGGTCGCACGGAGACTCGGCTGTTCGGATCCGACGGGGTCGATGGTCCTGTCCAACCGCAGCCGACAGTCTCTAACCTCGTCGGCAGGACCTCGCCGGTCATCACAGGGGCCGCAGCGAACTCGGAAGAGGCGAGTCGCCGCCCGTCGCTTCCACATTGACAACGTGGCTGATGTCGGCGGACGACCGGCCGATGTGGAGCTCGTAGGTACCCGAATCGACGTACCAGCCCGGCTGGGACCTGTGCAGCGAAGCCGGCACAGGACCGTGGTGGAACACCGTTTTCGGCATCCGATCAACAAGAGTCAGCCAATCGGTGTCGACGACGTCGTAATAGGCGAACGATCGCTCGTTGAGCTCGAGCGACACGATCATCGTCTCGCCCGGGTCGAGCCATACCTTGGCAAAAGCTCGCAGCTCTTTCACGGGACGGAACCGGCCACCCGGCCGGGACCGTCCGCCTTCCGGCGGCGCGACGTAGAGCTGCACGACCTCGGCACCACGACGGCCGCCGATGTTGGTGACCGGGACCTCGATGCTCAAGTTGCAACCCGGCTCCAGCTTCGGGGCGGACAAGCTCGGTGCGCCGATCTCGAAGCTCGTGTACGAGAGCCCGTGGCCGAATGGGAATCGCACCGGCAGCCGGCGCGTCTCATACCACCGATACCCGACGAGCAGGCTCTCGCCGTAGCGGACCTTGCTCGACTCGCCGGGGAAGTTGCCGAATGCCGGCGTGTGCTCGAGGCACATCGGCAGCGTCGTCGGGAGACGCCCACCCGGCTCACTGTCGCCGAGAAGCACGTCGACGATCGCATTCGCCAATTCTTGACCGCCGAACCAGGTCTGGATCACCGCCGCAGCACTCTCCACCCAGTCGAGACTGACCGGAGATCCCGAGTTGACGATCACTACGCTGCGGGGATGCGCCAAGAGCAAGCGTCTCACCAGCTCGTCCTGATTGCGGGGGAGCTCCAGGGTCTCTCGGTCGTAGCCTTCGCTCTCCCATAGGTCATCGGTCCCAACGATGATGATGACGGCGTCGGCTCCTTCGGCCGATTTGACGGCTGCCTCTATGCTCGCCTCGTTCGCGACGCCGTCGCTCGCGACACCGGGCGCGTAGGTGATCTCGACCGCGTCCCCCAGTCGTTCCCGGAGCACTGTCACAGGCGAGAGCACATAGTGCGGTAAGACTCGTGCGCTTCCACCGCCCATGATCGCGAGCCGCTCCGCGTTGGGTCCGATGATCGCTAGGCGACCAACCCCGGTGGTCTCGAGGGGGAGGAGGCCATCGTTGGCGAGGAGAACGATCCCGTCGGAGGCGGCTCGGCGAACGAAGGCCCGGTCCTGTTCGCGGTCCTCGGGATGCTCCTCGACAGGCACCTCGTCCAGCGCGCCAACCCTGTCGAAGACCGTGAGAATGCGGTGAACGATCTTGTCCAGCTGCGCCTCGTCCAGCTGGCCGGAACGCACGGCACCGACGAGTGCCGCGCCGTAAGCACGCGCCGGAGCCGGCATCTCCAGGTCGAGCCCTGCGTTCACGGCCTCGACCGTGTCTGCGATTCCGCTCCAGTCAGTCATGACGAATCCTGCGAATCCCCATTCCTCGCGAAGGATGCCGTCCAGAAGGCGGGCGTCGTTGGGGACGTAGTGCCCATTCACTCGGTTGTAGGAGGTCATGAGCGCAAGCACGTGGGCGTTTCGGACGCCGTACTCGAAGGGCAGCAGATAGAGCTCTCGCAGGGCGCGCTCGTCGATCTCAGACGAGCAGGTGTTGCGTTCATGCTCGACCTCGTTGCCGACGAAGTGCTTGATTGTCGCTACGACGTCGTTGTTCTGAACACCTTCGATGTATGCACTCGCCAGCTTTCCGGTCAGCACCGGGTCCTCCGAGAAGCATTCGAAGTTCCGACCCCAGAGGGGGTGACGATGAAGGTTCACGGTTGGCGCGAGGAGGACACGGCAGCCCTTTTCAATGGCTTGGCGAGCCACGACTGCACTCGCCTGTTCGACGACAGTCGTGTCCCAGGTGGCGCCGAGCGCGGTTCCCGAGGGTATGCAGACAGAAGGCGTGACGCTCGAATGGTCGAGGGTGTCGCCACGTGCACCGTTCGGACCGTCGGTCGTCTTGACCGACGGTATGCCAAGTCGAGGGAAGCTCGCCGTGCGCCAGGTGTCGATCCCTACAGTGAGCGCGGCCTTCTCCTCGAGGCTAAGTGCGCTCGTCAGCCTTGCGATCTCACGCGACGTTCTGACGTCGGCACTTGGATCATGTGTTTGCATGAGGATGCTCCTATGCGGTGAAGAAACCCGGCGCCTGCGGCCCTGCCAACCGATCGTAGGGGGACGAGTTCGCCGGTGTAGGGATTGGCGGTGTCTCCCGAGCGTCTGGACGCTTGGAGTTGTTGGCGGCCTGAGCACCGAGGCGCGGCTCCCAGGCGTCCGCCTGGACGAGTAGCTGTCCGCGCGGTGATCGCGTTGCTTCCGCGAACCCATCCGACGCGATGCCTCAGCTTGTGGGTTGGCTGGTCCGGCCGGTGTCCCGGTCTCTCGGTTCACGCCACGTTGCGTCTCAGCTCCTCTGAGGTTTCAGGCTGCCAGCGACTCTGTGACATTACGCGACAGCACCCCGGGGGGGGATCCGGGGTGCTGGTGATGGGGACACGATCATTGCGTCACCCCCGAGGCGATGACGTGATCATTGTCGACCCACGACCAGTATGCGCCGGGGACGCCGGGCTGACATAGGGCCGAAGGACTCATTTTCGCTAGGGCCGAGAAACCTACGCCGTTCTGCCGCGACGGGAAAGCCCGGCTTGCGACCCACCGGAGCGTCCACGCGAAGCGGCTCCGGTTGAGCCGGACAGAGCCGGGCTCCGCAGCCACGAATTGGTTGGGAGGAAGACGGCAAGAGTTCTTCGGGTGAGTTCCGAGCGGAGCTGGAGGGCCATCGTGGCGATCGCCTCCGACTTCGATCGATGCCACAGCCCTGTAACGGAATCGCCATTGCAGTACCACGCGGGTCGACCCACAATCAGTTATCGGTTCGAAAGTGAGCCGGAGGACTCTGCGTTCGTCGGGGTATCGCCTACCTGCCACGGCGCATAGCAAGGACACTTCTGAGGCTTGGGGGTGGACAATGCTCGAGAGCCAAGAGGGACTGGTTGTCCAGACCAGCACGTTGAGCCACGTTGTCGCACTCGGCCCACCTGGCGAGCGCGTCGTAACAGAGGCAGGCGCGCGCAGCAGTCTGACAAGAGGGAGGGCTTGCCCATGATCGATTCGGATTTTCGCGCCCTGAGGACCCTAAGCGTAAGCGACCTCCTCCCCGCTACGATCGCCTACGTACCAAACCAGCTCGGCGGAAGATACGTGGGCTACCTCTACCTGTTGGCGAGCGCCGATGGCTCCGTCCTCGGCGCTCCTGGCATCATCGGGGGAGTCGACGATTCGGAGCCCGACAGTGCCAGCGCTGAGGCCCTGATCGGTTGTCCGATCGGACCGTGGGAGTTGCGCCGAGACGGGTGGTATGCCGAGATCCAAGGTATCCCCGCCTTCCAGCAAACGGTCTAAGTGCTCACTAGCGGCAATCTAAGCCGGCGTTCCGGCCCGAGCCCGCCGAAGGCGCCTGGTGCGGTTTCGCCTCGCGTGCGGCCTCGGCCGGGCTGGTCGTGAACAGCCGCTAGATAATGGAACGGGTGCACGGCCCATTGCTTCCCTCGCAAGGCAACAGGGGTCGTGCACCCACTCATTTCATCGGTGAGTGGGCCCGGTTGCTTGAGCACAGGAATTCTCCACGCGGACGCGCCATGAACTCACCGGGTCACACCCGGAACTGGGCGACGCCACCGGTGCGGCCGGTGTCGCGGCCCGCGTGGTTCTCATGCACGTGTGGCCGCGACATCATGGTGAGATGCAGGAATATCTAGAGGTCAACCGGGCCAACTGGGACGAACGAGCCCCAGCTCACGCAGCCTCGCCCTCCTATGCCGTCCAGAGGTTCATCTCCGAGCCAACCTTCCTGTCCGAGGTGGTCTCGTTCGACAGGCCTCGGCTCGGCGAGCTTGACGATGTCAAGGGGGTCCATCTTCAGTGCCACATCGGCACGGACACGGTTTCGCTTGCACGTCTCGGCGCTCGGATGACCGGCCTCGACTTCTCCCCTGCGTCGCTTGCTGAGGCGCGCAGTCTTGCTCAGCGGACGGGCACGTCAATCGAGTTCGTCGAGGCCGACGTCTACCGCGCCGCCGAGGTGCTCGAGCGTGCTTCGTTCGACCTCGTGTACACCGGTGTCGGAGCGCTCGGGTGGTTGCCTGAAATTGCCCGGTGGGCTGCTGTTGTAGCCGCGTTGCTCCGACCGGGGGGAAGGCTGTTCCTCCGGGAGGGTCATCCGATGCTCTTTGCCATCGACGAGAGCCATCTGGACCGGCTCGTCGTTGACTACCCGTATTTCCAACGGGACGAGCCCCTCATCTTTGAAGACGCTGGCACCTACGTGGAGACGGACGTGCAGTTCTCCCACAATGTCACCCATGAGTGGAACCACGGTATCGGCGAAACCATCACGGCTCTTCTCGACGCAGGCATGGAGCTCACCGGGCTGGCCGAGCACGACAGCGTCCCGTGGGAGGCGATACCTGGTCAGATGCGCGTGGACGCCGCCGGTGAGTGGCGGCTGCGAGACAGGCCTTGGCGACTCGCTGCAAGCTACACGCTGCAGGCCCGCAAACGCTGAGCCGTCCGGGAATCTGAATCTGAGCGGCACTCTGTCAGGCAGTTTGCTGAAGAGTCGGCGAATCGTGGTTCTCTATTCGCGAGGTCGTTCAAACGGCGGATCCCCGCAAGTGAGATCAACGAGCGCGGTGTTGCACGGTGCCTCGCAGAACGCGAGCTCGTGGCGTGCCTGGCAATTCGACCGGTCAGGGCCTTCCTCTACTTGGATTCGGTCAGGTCACAGAAGATGAAACCGTCCCGTTCGACGATCTGGCCAATCTCCACGTCTATGGGCGATCGAAAGCCCGGTCCATCCCAAACGAAGGTATGGAACTCGCCACGTTCCCCACAGGGATCAATTCCGGCTGGAAGCTCGCTGAGCAGCTCAGCGTCAAAGTGTCGCCCAGCGAATTCACTCGGCAGCTGGGTTGGGTCAACGCAGGTGATCACTGCCTTCAGGCCTGACTCGATCATCTCTCGCGCGAGGATGTCGGTCGGACGGTCCCAGAGCGGAAATGTCGGAGAGATACCCGTGCCCGTGAGACGTTCTTCTCGATAGGCTCGCACGTCTCCAAGGAACAGGTCGCCGAAGATGAAGTTCGTGACGCCTTCGACGAGTGCCTTGTCGATCGCGCCGGCAAAGCGGGCCTCGTAGACCTCGTTTGTGCACGACGCAGGAATGTCCACGGTGATAAGTGCCAGACCGAGGCGGTCTGCTTGGGCCTCGAGCAGGCTTCGCCGGACGGCATGCATCGCCACTCGATCTGCATCGGCGTTCACCGTGGACAAGAGCCCGGTTACCTCAACGGTGCCTTCAGCGCGTGCCAGGTCGAGTGCCATGGCGCTGTCTTTTCCACTGCTCCAGCTCATCCACGCTCTCGTGCGCGTCGTCATCTCCTTAGTCTTGTCCAGCCCGGTGCTGCCGTGGCACGGAGGCTGGTCGGCAGTCTTGGGAACCTTGAGGCGAGTCGAGGCAAGTCTCCCCATTTGCGTTGAGCACCATCACCCTCAAGACGTCGAATGCGCGCCGCTCAGGTGTCATCCCGGTTGCTTGCTGAATCCTGCCTCGGAAGGACTCGGAGACCGTTTCGGACTCCTCCAACTCGTCATCCCACAGCGACATGACGACGACTTCCGCTCGAGTTCCCAGCGGGGATTGGAGGGCGACGAGCCCGAGAAAGTGCGGCAGCACCAGGAAGCGGGGCAGTACCTCCGCGTCGATGTTGGTCATCACATCTTGAATCCGCGCCGACTCGACGAAGAAGCTCACCGTCCGGCACTTCACGGCGTGGAGATGGGCGACGCCTGCGCGACGCACAGCTGATGCGTGCTCGCCCTCTTCACCCCCAGTGCAGATTCAGGCGGGTCAAGTTGGCGAGGAATCCACTTCGCCCGAGCGAAGTCTTCCACGCCCCCATAGCGGTCCGCGAGGCGCGAGACGAGCGGGGCAGTCGCTCGGCGGCCGTTGTCCGAGCATTTCGAGTGAGGCGTCGGAAGGGGCAGTTGGCCGACCAGGGAAGCGACGAGTTCCGCACGAAACTGGGCAGCCACGAGAGTTAGCTGCCCGACGGCGGGCTGCCGCGTCGGCCGAGGCGTCGTTCGTTCGTCTTGCTGTTTCCCGAGGCCAGTTGGCTCCACTGCGAACCCCTTCCCACAAGCTCCGAAGGGGTAGCGCCACGATCCACACGGCCTGACTCAAGGCTCCCCCCCACATTTTCTATCGGCCATGGTCGCCAACAACTTGAGCGGCCGTTTCTCGCGCGAACGAACTGAAGCGACAGATCGTCCAGGACGAACGGAAGGTCGAACCTTGAAGCGGCGCTGTCCGCGAGGCCGAAAGAGCGGTCGCCGCGGCACTTTGGCGAGATGAGGCTCGATTGCCCTTGTTCCCGGGCCCTCGCGTTCCCGTGCTCGGTCGGGGGAACCGGAAATTGGGTGATCGCCGCGGATGGCGTCTTTGTCTTTCCCTTGCCCGCCTTCGCCAGTCCGGTCGCTCGGTACACGTAATCGAGCCATCCTGAGAACGTGGGGAATTTGACTGAGCAGTACTGCTCGACTTGAACACGAAGTCGACGTGGAGGTTCGTCGTCTGGGTAGCCCCGGGGTGCACCCCCGCCACCAAGGTTGCCTCACCGGTCGCCGGTGAGTGGTCCCCACGACCTGCGTTGCCGTCGCGTCGGCCGAGTCCCATTGTCCGAAAACCGCTGGAAACAAGTCAGTGGGCGGGGCTCCTTGGCGTCGCCTAGGGGAAAGCGGTCGCCCTTGTGGAAGGGCATGCCATCCACGCTTGGCCCGAACCAAGCGCCCGACTCAGCAGGTAGGGCCCCTCCCGGGAGCCGTACTCACAGTTGGGCTGGTGAGTCCCATTAGCATCACTCTGGCGCAAGACGCCGCCGCGGACCGCGGTCTGCTCGTTCCGGGAGTGAAGGGGAGGAGTTGTCATGGAGGTACGAAGTCGCCCGCTTCGTTTCGGGGTGCAGCTTCAGGCTCAACGCACTAGCTGGCAGGAGTACGTCGCGGCGTTGCGGTCGGTCGAGGAGCTCGGCTTCGACTCTGCTTGGACCTGTGACCACCTGCTGCCCTTCTCCGGGCCGGACGACGGTCCTTGTTTTGATGCCTTGACGACTCTGGCAGCGATGGCGACCCTCACTTCGCGCGTACGCATAGGGGTCCTGGTGAACGGCGTGCTATATCGCGACCCGGCCACGCTGGCCAAGAGCGCCGCGCTGGTCGACCACATCAGCGGCGGGCGGCTGGAGTTCTCCCTCGGCGCCGCATGGGCAGAAAGGGAGTTCCGCGCATACGGACTGCCTTTTCCCTCTCTCAAAGAACGTTACGAGCGTCTCGACGAAGCACTCCAGATTGTCACCTCACTGTGGCGCGAGCACCGGACGACTTTCGTGGGTCGCCACTACCGGCTCGAAAACGCGCCGTGTGAGCCCAAGCCCCTTCAACAGCCGTTCCCACCGATCACGATCGGCGGATCGGGGCTCGGCACGCTGCGACTTGCTGCTAAGTACGCGACGACTTGGAACATGCAGGGCCCGCCGGACAAGTTTGCCGAGAGAGCCGCCCTGCTCAGAAGGTGTTGCGAGGAGGTAGGGAGGGACTTCGACGAGATAGAACTGTCGCTGCACCCCCTGATCGCTTTGGCGCGAACACGAGAAGAGGCCGAGGTTCTCGCGTCGCGAACGGCTGCGAGTAACGGCCAGGACCTCGAAGGCCAACGAGGCAACTGGCTTCTCGGCTCGCCCGCTGAGGTCACCGACCAGCTTCGGTGTTATGCAGAGGTCGGGGTCTCGAGTTGGGTGATCGGCGTCGGTCACCCGTTCGACATGGCCCAGCTCCAGCTCCTGCTCGAAGACGTGGTGCCAGCGCTCGACTGAGTCTCTGCCGGCGCAGGGATCGGCCGGATTGCGGGAGCTCAAGTGCCGATCGCGTAGCCGTCGTCGAGGATTGCGAGAACTCGGACTCTGTGGTCGAAGGGGACGTTGTGCGAGCTTCATTTTTCTGTCTGCCACGCACCCATAGTGCCTATCGACAGCTTCAACCCTCACCAGGAGCTAATTGTGACTTTCGAGCTGAACTTGAGGACTGAAGACCCCATCGTTTTATGCACCCGTCCGATGCACGCTCTAGCAGTACAGCCTGCAATTTGAAGAGTTGAAAGTCGCGTTTTACTGCGTTTCCGGGGCGATTGTTGCTCAGCGCAACACGCGATTGTGCCGATACAGAGCACATGCCCGAGCTGATGCCACACCCAGGAGAGCAGCCTGGCCGAGTTGTGTCCCGTCCCCGCTCCACCAACAGAGCTCCGAGGCAGGCTGGAGCGAGAGCGAGGCTCGCGGTCGTCGGGAACAGAGCCGGAGCCGTTTCCTTGACGCCCCACAGAGGCGACCGCGGTTCTGCTGACGACGGGCTCGCAGCGAACTATCGATGGCTTGAGGCGCTGCTAGCGCACTCGAGCGACCTGATCGCGGTCGTCGACGAGCAGGCCAGGGCAATTTATGCGAACCCGGCCGCTGAACGCATTCTTGGCTTTGTTCCTGATGAACAGTTGGGGAGGAACATGCTCGAGCTAATCCACCCTGACGACCTCGAAGCGACCGCAAAGCTGTTCCTGGCTGCAACTCGCCAAGTGGGGAATGCGCAGCCTGCAGTGTTTCGGTTCAAAACTGCATCTGATGAGTGGAAGGTTCTCGAGGCAACCGCTACCAATTGCCTGCGAGACCCCGCTATCAAGGGGATCGTGGTGAACGCCCGTGACGTCACCGAACGAACGAATCTGTTGCGAGTGCTGCGCACCTTGGGCCTGGGCAATCAGGTCTTGGTGCATGCCACGAATGAGTCCGCTCTCCTTGCAGAAATGTGTCGAATGATCATCTCCTCGGGTGGGTACTTGTTGGCCTGGGTTGGCTACGCCGAACGAGATCAGTCGCGAACGGTGCGTGAGGTCGCGTCCGCGGGACGTACGGATTACCTGCAGGGTCTCCAGGTCGGCTGGGGTGACGACGATGCCGGAGGCGGGCCGGCCGGCATGGCCATACGAAACCGTGAGGTGCAAGTAGTGAAAGATTTGCACCGATCGAAGGCCTACGCACAGTGGCGGACCGCAGCAGACGCGTGCGGTTTTCGCACCTCGTGTGCGTTGCCCCTTGTCGTAGGGGACGACGTGATCGGGGCTCTCATGATTTATGCCGCCGAGCCTGGAGCCTTTGGGCCGAGCGAAGTCGCGGTCCTGAGCGAACTCGCTGATGATCTCGCGTACGGCATCGGGCGACTCCGCGACGCCGAGGATGTCGCCCGCAACGAGGCTCTCCTCCGCGAAGCCGAGCGCCTCGCCCACGTTGGGCACTGGCAGTGGGACCTCGTAGGGGGCTGCTTCGAGTTCATGGCCGACGAAGTATTCGCCATTCACGGCACTGTTCCTGAGAGGTGGGGGGGTACTTTCGAGGCGTTCCTCGCCCTGGTGCATTCCGAGGATCGGTTCCTCGTTGAGCAGGCGATCGCCAGGACCCTTGCCACAGGTGCCGCCGAGCTGGAGCACCGCATCGTTCGACCGGACGGGGAGATTCGCTGCGTCCGCGAGCGCACCGAGGCACTCCTCGACAGCGATGGTCAGCCGGTGCGGATAGTAGGAACCTGCCAGGATGTCACCGACCAGAAGGCGGCTGAGACGAGTGCCGGAGAGCGATCTCACTTCCTCGAGGAGCTCCTCGAGGCGATCCCCGTGCCTGTTCACTACAAGGACACCAATTTGCGTTACTTGGGCTGTAATGAGGCCTTCGCGACGTCTTTGGGCCGGTCCAGGGACGAGATCATCGGCAGGACCGTCTTCGACCTCCACCCGCCAGACTTGGCGACGCGATTCGATGCGGACAACCGGGAACTTCTTGCCCACCCCGACCGGCACATCGAGGAGGTCGTCGAGTCGACCGGGCCGACCGGTCTTCGCCGTGAGGTGGAGACCCACAAGGCGGTCTACTCAGACATAGCCGGAAAGCCGGCGGGAATCGTCGCTGTCGACTTCGACATATCGGAGATGCGCCAGGCCGAGCAGAAGCTGGCCGCGACGGCCGAGCGACTGGCACTCACCCTGAACGGGGCGGTCACCGCTCTTGGTGCCACCGCCGAGTTGCGCGACCCCTACACCGCCGGCCACCAGCGGCGGGTGGCCGAGCTCGCCTGCGCGATTGCCCTCGGACTTGGCTGGGACGAGTCGCGCATCGAGCCACTTCGGATTGCCGCCCTGTTGCATGACATCGGCAAGATCGTCGTGCCGGCCGAGATCCTCTCCAAACCGACGCGGCTCTCCGAGCCCGAGATGCAGCTCATCCGCCTGCACGCCGATGCAGGCGCCGACACGGTTGCTCTCATCGGATTCGACGGTGACGTGGCGGAGATCATCCGCCAGCATCACGATCGTCTGGACGGCTCCGGTTATCACGGCCTGATTGGCAGCCAGATCCTGCCCGGTGCGAGGGTGCTGGCGGTCGCCGACGTGATGGAGGCGATGGTCAGTCATCGGCCCTACCGGCCCGGGCTGCCGATAGAAATGGCCTTGAAAGAGATCGAGGACGGCGCGGGTAGCCGTTACGACGTGAAGATAAGTGAGATCGCCCTCTCGCTTATCCGCGAGCACCGATTCGAATTCAGCCTTTAGCTTGGCCGCAGCCTCTGCGTGCCGCGGGCCAAGTGCCCTGAAGTTTGTCGCACATGCTCGGGAGAAGTGTGATCTTGTCCACAAGAAGGGCCGGCGCCGACGCGTTTGCGCCTCCTCGGGGTCTGACGACGGGCCCGGTGACCGATACGGCCGCTTGTGGTATCCGCTCGTGGACTAGAGCGGCCGCAGATGGGGTCGAAGTCCTCTATCCGCATGCCTCACGCCTACTGGACAATTGACATCGTGATGGGAGTATTGGACACACCATGGGTAGCGGCCGGTCATGATGGGTGCGCGGATCTCCCTAAAACTGCGGCGCGCCGACGTCTTTCTCTGACGACGAGCGCCATGACGACGATCCTCCCGGTCGCAGGCGAGGTCCGCGGGCAAGACGTCAGCTCGCATTCGTTGACCGGCTTCCACGGATTAGTCCACCGTGATCGGGTTGTGGCCCTTGAGGCAGACAATCTCGATGACGTTGCCGGTGAGGATTGAGCGTGGCTGTCCTCGGCATGCTCCTCGCTGAACAGAGGGACACGGAGTCGGGTGGGGCCTTCGGCTCCTCCTGGTTCCGGCTGAGGACCGAGTTCGTGTCCGGGTGGCAATCGGCTTCGCGCTCCGCTTTGGCGGATTCCACCCGGGGCGAGGCGGTAGAAAGTGCTGACTTGGATCCGCTGGGGATCCTCTGACCTGTAGGAGTGGACACGATGAAGGTGTGGATAGACCAACAGCTCTGCACGGGAGACGGTGTTTGTGAGGAAATCTGCCCCGAGGTGTTCGCTTTCCTGGATGATGGGTTGTCCTATGTCAAGCAAGGCGACACGGTTCTCAACAACCCTGGCGGGAACTCGCAGATGGTGACAGTGAGCCCTGAGTTCGAAAAGGCTGTCGCCGAAGCAGCTGAAGAGTGCCCGGGCGAGTGCATCGTCATGGAAGCCGACCTGTAGGACAGGGTGTCGGAGTTGAGTCGAATTGTCCCTAACGACTGGGCCCCCTGTCGGTACTGACGCCGTGGCCCCTCACTTGGTAGGGCCGCTCAGGATTCCAACCCGGGCCTAGGCGCGGCGAGTCGGCTCGTCGGCACAGCTCATGACAAGGGCGCGGGTCGGTTCTGGAAGGCCCGCTTGACTCGTCATGGCAATAGAGATGTTCAGTTCCCGCGCTCCGCGGCGCGATGTGCCGTTCGCCGTGATGTGGTTGGGCGTGGCCACCGTGATGGCCTACGGCCTTCCCGTTCTCGGCATCCTCATCGTGCTGCCCCGGAGTCAGATCTTCGGTCTCACAGGGTTCATTGACGCGGCCAGGGCGGTGTTCGCCGTCTAGGAGGGTCACGTAGCGAGCGACGGCACCGTGATCCTCACCGGCGCGGGCAAGGTGCTTGGCGACGTGGCTGCGGTCACCTTCATCTGGGCGATCGCATCGGCCGGAGCGACCTGGATTATGGGCGCCGACCGCAGCGAAGCGATCGCCGCGGCGGACGACGGCCGTCCGCGTCTGCTAGGAGCGTGTGCCAGTAACGGTCGACCTGGCGGCCGCGGCCCGCTTCAGCACCCATGACCGGGTGATCTCGTCACTTTCGCGCCCGGTTGGCCATGTCGGTCGCGAAGTTGGGCCGCAATGTGCCCGTGGGAAGGCTGGAACCACCTCGGCCCTTTCA